>Ga0164243_10000047_pt1 | contig 308047 bp, 218 predicted proteins | sample OricompcompostOP_FD_108781 | JGI IMG/M metagenome (GOLD analysis project Ga0164243, IMG submission 108781) | Organic Plus compost microbial communities from Emeryville, California, USA - Original compost - Organic plus compost (OP) | ecosystem: Engineered > Solid waste > Mixed feedstock >... | reverse complement strand
TATTTTTGTCACTATGCCTGAAAAAACCCATTCTCCACCAATCACCAGACCATTTTTTTATTAAAGCCTCTTTTTATATGATGTTAATATCCTATATCTCCCCAAGTTTTTGACATGATCCACAAAATGCTCTGATTTACGAAAACTAACTTTTGTGTAATTGTATCCAGAAATTTAAAACGAGCACTGAACTGGTTTTAAGTCATAAATTAACATTCAAAGAAATTAAATGGAACTGCATTTTCCCGTCTCTATCCAGGACAGCCTTAGAATGAACTTGTTTTCTGCATCTCAAAGCCCGATGGTTCGCAAAGGCCTTCTATGGAGGAGATGGGTATTGTCTCTGCTATTTTTTGCTTACGGGATATTTTGTTATCTGGATTCCGACGGGGATAGCGCGCTTTTTATTATGAGCATTTGCCTGATAATACTGGCGATTTTGATCGCAGTTTTCTATCCCAGATATAAGCACAGCGTATACAAACGGGTCTATCTGAAAAGCCTGAAAGAGCACTACCGGGACAAGGAGTTTTTTCAATATTCAATTGTCTTTAGTGATACGAACGTTGCAGTATCTAACGAAGTTGTTCAATCAAGGATAGAATTTTCGTCTCTGGACGGGATTTATGAAACCGGAGACTATTTTTTTGCCCAGGTAAGAAACAGTAACTCTTATGTCACGATTCCTAAACAGCGTATAAACAATGTGAAGGAAGTGGCCGGATTGCTGAAGACAATTGCGGTAAGGGAAAATATTGCATATGTTGAAGATTTGAACTGGCGTTGGTAATTTTCTATTTAATTAGTTATTTTTAGGTATCCGGATATTAACCTTGATCTTATGGATTCGCCTAAAATAAATATTAAGTCTCTGGTAATTGTGCTGGCCTCATTTTCCGTTCTTTTGATGGTCCTGACCATGTTATTTTTAAAGTATTATCAAAAGGGTAACGGCGCCTGGGAGCGCCCCGGTAGCGCGAACTATAAAACCCTGAATAGCCCCTGGAAGTTTAAAACGGGTGACCACCCCGCCTGGGCAAAAGCTGCATATAAGGACGACAGTTGGGAAAAGGTAGATCTGACAGCCCCCGCGGGTGCGCATGACGGCGACGTAGGATTGTCTGGTTATATGCCAGGCTGGACGGCACTCGGGCATCCGGCTTATGCCGGTTATGCCTGGTACAGATACGGGATGTCAACGGATGGTCTGCGGGTGAGAACACTCGCAATACTAGCACCTCCCGCAGTGGATGATGCTTATCAGTTGTATGTCAATGGGCGGCTTCTTGGGAGCGCGGGGGATTTTTCCGGTAAGAAACCCGTGGCATATAGTATTCAGCCACGGTTATTTGAGGTACCTGATGATCTTACTGAGGACAGTAACTTGATCATTGCCTTTAGGGTATGGATGAGTAGGGGAACACTCAGTCAGGGTCCTGGCGTAGGTGGCATTCATATTGCGCCCCGCTTAGGGCCTTTGAAAGCAATTGAAGCCGACTACAAATTTCAATGGAGTCAAAGTATTAAAGGATATATCGTTGAAGTTGTTGAACCAGTTGTTTTTGTTTTACTGGCGCTGGCGATAGTTTTTGTTTTGAAAGAGAAGTATAACTACCGCTTACGTAAATGGTTCGTAATTAGTCTGATCCTGCTGGGGTTGTTCAGGGTAAATCAGGCGGTTTTCAGCTGGTGGCAAATAGAGCCTGCTCACGTTTATGATATTGTTTCAATTGTACTGCTTCGGCCCGCCATACTGGGATCCTGGCTGATAGCGTGGTGGCACTGGTTTAAATTTAAAAAAACAGGCTGGCTACCTGCCTTGATATTTTTTATTACAGTGCTTTATATGGTTTTTGAATTACTGGGACTTGGCTGGCTGGCCCCGAAAGCAGACAATAGCCTTTTTCATAAACTGGCTGATGGGATCCGCTACGTTTTCCTGGCACTCATGGTATTGATAACCGTTAAGGGAATGTGGCAAGGGCAGCCTGACAGAGGCTGGACCCTACTAGCTATGGTATTATTATCCATAGGTTTGTTTGCACAGGAATTTGCATTGTTGCATTTGTTGCCTGGGATTTATTTTCCTTATGGAGTGGGCGTTTCTTTAACCCAGTATGTATATGCTGGGTTTGTATTGGTAATATATTTTCTGTTATGGCGAAAATACCGGCGGGAGATTACATAAAAGAACCCCCTGCTAAGTTAAACAGAGGGTCTTGTATCCGTACATCTGCGGCAGTATCCCGCTTAAGTTTAGAACAAAGGAGTGCCGGTCATTTCTTTGGGAATGGCTATATCCATGGCTTTTAGAATTGATGGTGCTACATCTCCCAGTTTACCTTCCTTTAATGGCCCCTGATAATCATTACTGATCAAAAATAAAGGGACCAGGTTAACAGAGTGTTGTGTATTAGGGGTGCCATCCGGATTAACCATATTGTCTGCATTGCCGTGGTCAGCAGTCAGGAAAATATTATAACCATGTGCCAGCGCGGCCGGAACGATCTGCGAGACACAGTTGTCTACTGTTTCTGCGGCTTTTACGACAGCTGGGAATACGCCGGTATGCCCTACCATGTCGGTATTTGCAAAGTTCAGACAAATAAAATCTGCACTTTCCTGGTTGATTTCCGGAATGATCTTCGCCGTGATTTCATTAGCGGACATTTCTGGCTGCAGGTCATAGGTAGCCACTTTGGGAGAGGGGGCCATAATACGTTTTTCTCCTTCAAACTCTTTTTCGCGTCCGCCGCTGAAAAAGAAAGTCACGTGCGGGTACTTTTCTGTCTCGGCGATCCGGATCTGCTTTTTGCCATTCGCCTGGAGAACTTCGCCGATGGTATTGTTCAGATCTTCGTTTTGGAAAATGACATGAACGCCCTTGAATGCCTTATTATACTCAGTCATTGTAGTATAGTCAATGTCTAATTTTTTCATACCAAAATCCGGGAAATCTTCCTGGGTCAGGACCTGGGTTATTTCACGGCAACGATCTGTTCTGAAGTTAAAACAAATCGCGACATCTCCGTCACTGATTTTGCTGTCTGGATTGTTTTGAAGCGCCTGGTTAATAATGGGTTTGATGAACTCATCCGTTACCTCGTTTTTATAGGAAGCCTCGATGGCCGCAGGCAGATCCCCGGCTATTTCTCCTTTACCATGAACAATGGCATCATATGCCAGTTTTACTCTTTCCCAGCGTTTGTCTCTGTCCATGGCATAATAGCGGCCCGTAATAGAAGCGATCTGACCGGTGCCGGTAGCTTTCATGTGATCTAACAGTTCCTGGATAAAGCCTTTGCCGCTGTGCGGGTCGCAATCCCTGCCATCGGTAAACGCATGTACAAATACATTCGCGAGTCCCTGTTCTTTACAAACATCGATGATCGCCTTCAGGTGATTGATATGGCTATGTACACCGCCATTACTTACCAGTCCCAACAGGTGTAAGGGCTTTCCGGTAGTTTTTGCTTTATTGATTGACGCTAACAGCGCGGGATTTTTATGAAAAGTATTTTCTCTGATGGCTACATTGATCCGTTGTAATTCCTGGTATACGATCCGGCCGGCACCCAGGTTAAGATGCCCTACTTCGCTGTTACCCATCTGCCCGTCAGGCAGGCCTACAGATTCACCGTAAGTGACCAGTGTCGTATGTGGATATTTGTCATACAATGCATCTACGAATGGGGTGCTGGCGGCTTGGATTGCATCCGTTTGTTTGCTTTTGCCCAGTCCCCATCCATCCATGATGAGTAGAATTGCTTTTTTTGCTTGCATGAATTTTTATTTTAATATTTTAAGCTATATTTGCGTTCCAAAGCAGTAAAATTAAAGAAATTAAACCTTTCCATCGTTAGTTACTCTAACTGTTACAAGTAATTTAAGGCTTGGAAGTCCCTTAGGGTGAAATAGATGCATTTTGGCGCACTCTTTGCACCTCTGGGAATGTGTACTAAAAAAAATGAGAATGAAATATTTTTTATGTGTTGTCGCCTGTGTTCTGGGACTAACGTCTTTCACAACTATTTCAGGAAATGTCTCAGAAATCATTGAGGCGTTGAAGGGTAATAATGCAACTCAGGTCAGTAAATATTTTGATAATGCTGTTGATATTAAGCTTCCCGGCAAAGATGAAGTGAAAAGTGTAAGCAAAAATCAGGCGACGCTTATTCTGAAAAATTTCTATTCGGAGCAAAATGTCAAGGGATTTGACTTGACTTCCAAAAGAGAAATGGGCGGGACCGGCTATCTAACCGGTAAACTGAAAGCGCCGGACAGGAGTTATAATATAACACTGATGTTAAAAACAAATGGTTCCACAGCCTCCATTGTAACAGTGCGTATCAATTAAGAGGTATATATTGCTTCAGACCTAATTTTGAGAAATAGCGGTAGAAATCAATTCTATCGCTATTTTTGCTGAAGGGTGTAATCCTGTTATCTCAAGAACTTAAAAATCTATTGCTTTTATGTCAATAGCCGAACTTTACGAAATATATAAAAACTATCCATCCGTTGAGACGGATAGCAGAAAAATAAAAAAAGATGATCTTTTTTTTGCGTTAAAAGGCCCTAATTTTAACGGGAACCTCTATGCAGAACAAGCACTTAAAGACGGCGCTTCTTATGCTATTGTCGATGAAGCTGTGGCTTCAGGCAATTCTAACATCATTGTGGTAGACGATGTGCTTAGTTGCCTTCAGCAGCTGGCGCATTTTCATCGAAAGACTTTTGATATTCCTTTTATTGCTATTACGGGCAGTAACGGTAAAACGACCACCAAAGAATTGGTACATACGGTACTTAGTACCCAATATAAAACCTATACGACTAAAGGGAACCTGAATAATCATATCGGCGTGCCATTGACATTGCTCTCTATTAAAAGGGATGCAGATGTCGCCGTTATCGAGATGGGCGCAAATCATTTAACAGAGATCGCCGGTTATTGTGTCTATACAGAACCCACTATCGGAATTATCACCAATTGTGGTAAGGCGCATCTGGAGGGATTTGGCAGTGAACAGGGCGTAAGAAAGGGTAAAGGAGAGCTCTTTGATTTTCTAAGAGCCCACCATGGCACCTGCTTTGCCTTTGCTGATTATCCTTATTTTGAAGACATGACAAAGGGTATTGAGCACCAGTTCTGGTATAGTGAAAACGCGAATTCCAATAAGGAAAATCTGATAGCGGCAGGGCATATTGATAAAAGCGATCCTTTCTTAACCATTAAACTTCAAGCAAGTCATAAGGCCGACCGTACGATTGAAACGCAGCTCGTAGGGGCTTATAATCTGCCAAATGTCCTTTGTGCAGTTGCCCTGGGCCGGTATTTTGATATTCCGGATGACAGTATTCAAAAAGCGATTGCCGGTTATGCACCTTCAAACAGCCGGTCTCAACTCATTCACAAAGATAGTAATCAGATTATACTGGATGCCTATAATGCTAATCCTTCCAGTATGCAGGCCGCCATCCTGAACTTCAGTAAAATGCGGGCAGATCATAAAGTCCTGATTCTGGGCGGGATGAAAGAGCTTGGCCATGACAGCCCGGCAGAGCATTTGAAATTAAAAGAACTGATTGATCAGACGGGTAACTGGAAGCAGGTGATTTTGATCGGGCCGGAGTTCGAGGGGATAGCTCCCGAATACCACTGGTTTAAAGATCAGCATGAAGCAGCACAGAGTCTCGAAAAAGCGCCGTTCAAGGATAGTTATATCCTGGTAAAAGGTTCCAGGAGCAATGGTCTTGAAAAATTAGTGGATGTTTTATAGGCCACGGTTAAAAATTCCGCAAACGTTTTAACAGCCCTTTTTTGGACAACTTATTTACCTTTAAAAAAATAAACGATTATATCATTATGAATGAAGCATTTGTACAGCGTATAGGTCAGCAGTTGCAGGATATTGAAGCAGCCGGCCTGTTCAAAAAAGAAAGAAGCATTGAGAGTCCGCAGGGCCCGGAAATTTCCGTTGGCGGCAAGACCGTCCTGAATTTCTGTGCGAATAATTACCTGGGGCTTTCCGCTCACCCTAAAGTGCTTGAAGCAGCCAAAGCCACCATTGATAACAGAGGGTATGGTATGAGCAGTGTGCGTTTTATCTGTGGTACGCAGGATATTCATAAAACCCTGGAAGCCAAATTATCAGAATTTCTGGGGACAGAAGATACAATATTATACGCAGCAGCTTTTGATGCGAATGGAGGTGTATTTGAACCCTTGTTTGAGGCAGAAGATGCCATTATCAGTGATGCCTTAAACCATGCCTCCATTATTGATGGTGTAAGGTTATGCAAAGCAGCCCGTTATCGTTACAATCATAATGATATGCAGGATCTGGAAGCCAAATTAAAAGAAGCAGCCGGACACCGGAGCCGTATTATTGTAACGGATGGCTCTTTTTCTATGGACGGAACGATCGCTCAGTTAGATAAGATTACAGCGCTGGCAGAAAAGTACGATGCTGTTGTTATGAGTGATGAGAGTCATTCAACCGGCTTTATTGGTAAAACGGGCAGAGGTACGCATGAGTATAGAGATGTCATGGGTAAAATTGATATTATTACAGGTACACTGGGTAAGGCACTTGGCGGCGCCAGCGGTGGTTTCACCTCCGGAAGAAAAGAAGTCATTGAATTGCTGCGCCAGCGGAGCCGCCCTTATCTGTTCTCTAATACATTGGCCCCTAGTATTGTAGGTGCATCTATCGCTATTCTGGATATGCTTCGTGAAACAACAGATTTGCGAGATAAGCTGGAAGCAAATACCAGATATTTTCGAAGCAAAATGACCGCAGCCGGATTCGATATTAAGGAAGGGGTGCATCCGATTGTACCCGTCATGCTATATGACGCAGTCGTTGCGCAGAAATTTGCGACAGCACTGCAAGATGAGGGGATCTATGTAACCGGTTTTTTCTTCCCCGTCGTTCCTAAAGGACAAGCAAGGATCAGGGTCCAGTTGAGTGCGGCGCATGAGACCCGCCACCTGGACCAGGCCATTGCTGCCTTTGTCAAGGTGGGTAAGGATTTGGGCGTGCTTAAATCTTAATTTCTTTAACAATTTTAGAGGTGCAGAAAAGAAAAAATTAAAGAAGTGAACAATTTTTGGTTTACAGCTTATTTTGGTTAACTTTGCCTTCCAAAATATTTTTTAACCAAATCCTTTAGCCTTTAAATTTCTATTTAATATGGCAGTGAAAATTAGATTACAAAGACACGGGAGTAAGAAACGTCCGTTTTATTTCATCGTAGTAGCAGACGCTCGCTCTCCCAGAGATGGTAAGTTTATCCAGAAGCTGGGTACTTATAATCCGCTAACCGTTCCGGCAACCATTCAATTAGATCGTCAGAAATCTTTAGAATGGTTACACAAAGGCGCTCAACCTACAGACACAGTTCGCCAGATTTTATCTTTCAAAGGTGTTTTATACTTGAAACACTTACTGAGAGGTGTTAAATTAGGTCTGTTTGATGAAGCAGCTGCCATGGAGAAATTCCAGGCGTGGTATTCAGACCATGAAGCCAAAGTACAGAAACGTACTGAGGAACATAAAAAGCAACAGCGTGCAAGCCGTCAGCGTCCAGTTGTGAGAAAAGCAGCTCCCGCTGAAACTAAAGCTCCCGAAGCTCCGGCAGCTGAAGAAGGATCTGCGGAAGCACCAGCTGAAGCATAGTTTTAGCATGTTATTAGTGGCAGGCTGTCAGAATGTAAGTTTTGACAGCCTGCTTTTTTAATGGATCTGCTTGCATTGCACTATCATATAAATTTATGGCAACAGAATATATCCAAATAGGTAAACTGGTCGCTACGCATGGCATCAAAGGGGATCTGATCCTGGAGCATGCTGTGGGAGAACGGCTTAAAGCAGGCGCCCTTGGCCAGATCAAGGTCATATTTTTAGAGCCTGTCAAAGGGTCCTATATTCCGTATTTTGTGGAAAAGGTTGCACTTAAAAATGACGGAGAATGGTTGGTGAAGCTGGAGGGGACTGAGAGTAAGGAAGCTGCAAAGTTACTGGTCCGTAAAAATGTATGGTTAGAAAGAAAAGTCTTCGATAATTTAATGGATGGGTTTCAGCCGGTGGCCCTGATTGGCTATACGGTGGTTGATAATGGACAAATCTTGTCTGAGGTTGAAGAGGTAATTGAACAGCCACATCAGATCCTGCTTAAGATCACTTATCAGCAAAAGGAAGTATTGATTCCCTTACACAGCGAAACGCTCACCAAAATGGATCCTGTGGGGCGTAAAGTGCATGTTCACTTGCCTGATGGCTTATTAGAAATCTACCTGGAAAGTTAGATTTCAATAACACGAATGCCTGTTAGAAAAGTCTTGGAGATTTAAGCTGTATGTCGTAACTTAACCTTGGAAAAGCAAAGGGTATCCTTTGGATTTTAGGTTTAAAAATAACGACTTATGGCCACCACTGAACAAATGGATCAAGGTGTTCATAGAACACAAAGTGATCAGAGAGATCATCCGGGTGTCTATATCCCGCCTCCGCTGTTTTATATTGCATTTTTTTACTTTTCTTTAATTCTGGAACATGATTTTTCCTTTGGCGTCGGCTTTCTCAGGCGACACACAACCCAGTTTATAGGGTGGACACTGGTATTTATCGGCTTGGGGGTAGGCCTGATGACCCTGATCCAGTTTATCCGCAGCAGAAATTCCATAGTGACCATCAAGTCTGCCCATTCTTTGCAAACCAGAGGTGTATACGCCTACTCCCGCAATCCGCTTTATGTGAGTCTGTTTTTTGTATATTTCGGTGCCGCTGTATTCTGGGGGAATTGGTGGACCTTTATATTATCCCCTTTCCTGGTGATGCTCATGCGGCTGTATGTGATTAAGCGGGAAGAAAAATACCTGAAGCGCCGGTTCGGCAGGGCCTATAAAGCCTATAAGAGAAGTGTCCGAAGATGGTTGTGAACAGTAAGATTGAAAGCTGCCAATAACGGTTTTTTCTTTCCATTTTGTTTAACTGAAAAAAATAAGGGTAAGCCTGAATTCGAAAGGCTTACCCCATTTAAGTATAATCACTAAACACTGTCACATATTTAAGTCAGGGCAGGCAGCGGCGCCTCGATTTGCGCCTTCAGGCCGGTCGTTTCTCTGAGGAACTGTACCGCTCCGGAGCTGACATCGTAGATCGCTGTAGCGACCAGTAATCGCTTGGCTGCTACTGCACCGGCGATAACACTACTCTCACTTAGCATGTCTTTTAAGACATTTTCAAGATGCAATAACGTTACCTTACGGACAAAATCCGGATTGTGGCTATTACGGTTATGGATCACGGTTTGCTCAGCCCGGATGGCCGGTGATATTTTCTCCAGCAAACCGGTAAGGTTGCCCAGACTCACCTGGTCACAGGCGCCTCCAATAGCGCCACAGCTGGTATGACCCAGGATTAGAATGACCGGTGTCCCACTGACTTCAACAGCGTATTCCAGCGAGCCCAATACCTCGGGCGTTATGATATTGCCCGCAATACGGATATTGAAGATGTCTCCGATACCCTGGTCGAAGACCAGTTCCGCGGCTACCCTGGAATCCATACAGCTAAGTATAGCAGCAAACGGCTTTTGTCCGTCCTTGGTCGCGTCAATGCCGCTGTGGTGGTCACGGTTCAGGCGGCTGTTTTCCATAAAGCGTTTGTTGCCTTTTTTGAGCGTGTCTAATATCTCTTTAGGATCGCTGAGGGTATTTACTTTATTATTATTATTACTATTCATTTTTACTGATTTTTAAGTGATTGGTTAGGGTATAATTCCTGCCTAAGCCATTTTGAGTTCGTCCAAAAGTTTGGTATGCTTGCCCGCCGATCGTTTGGCTTCCTGATCCTGATCCAGTTCATTCATCAGATAATTGACCCTGCTGCCTTCCGGGATGCGGTAACTGTTTTTAAAGCCGACCAGCGATACGGTGATGTTCTTCTCTTTGGCCTTGACGTCATGAAATTCACGGATGACCTCCAGTACATCATAGTCAATATATGCGCTGTCTGTTGCATCTATAATGATGGTGCTGCCCTCCGTAAAGGCATCCAGGGTTTTCTTAATACTGCCCTTATTAAGAAAGGATACTTCCTGAGCCAGTTTAAGTGTAATGGCATCTCCATTTTTGGATTGAATGCGACGATAATAGTAGGGGATACGCATATTACCACGAAGCAGATAAAAAATGTTAATCACAAATCCGAGTGCCACCCCCTTCAGAAGACCCAGCTGTGGAGTTGCTACCGCGATAGCCGTGACCACAAAAGGAATGAATTCTGTGGGCCCCACCTTATACATATGCCTGAAAATAGAGGGCCTTGCCAGCCGGTAGCCTGTAAAAATCAAAATTGCGGCTAGTGCGGCTTTGGGTATCAGGTTCAGGATGGCAGGGATTGTTGCCACACAAATGAGTAGGAGGGTGCCATGCACAATGGTTGATAATCTGCTTTTAGCACCGGAGTTAAGATTAGCGCTGGATCGTACGATCACCGAAGTGATAGGCAACCCTCCGATAAGACCGCTGATAATATTACCGATACCCTGCGCTTTTAGCTCTCTGTTGCCGGAGGTATTTCTTTTTAAAGGATCCAGCTTATCGGTGGCTTCAATACACAGTAATGTCTCAATGGAGGCGACCACTGCAATCACTGCACCATAACGCCATACTTGCGGATTTAAAAAGCCAGAGAGTTCGGGAGTGCTGAATTGCCCTATAAAGTCCTTAAAAGAGCTGGGTATGCTCAAATGTACCAGATATTCTTCCTGTAGTGCCAGCTGATTGCCAGAAGACTGAAATGCCAGATGAAGTCCTGTGCCAATCAATACGACTAGCAAACCGGCCGGGACAAGTTTGGCCTTACCCGGTATATTGGTTTGCCAGAGAATAAGGATTGCCAGGCAGATCACAGAGATAATAATAGCACCAAAATGAAGATTGTCTGTAATACCGGTCAGTAAAGAAAAGTTGATCCCCCTTTCTGCATCTTGCAGCCCCAGCATCTCTCCATGAAAACCTACAGCATCAGGCAATTGTTTAAAAATAATAGTCAGGCCGATGCCTGCCAGCATTCCTTCAATAACACTGGAGGGGAAAAAATTAGCAAAGGTGCCTGCCTTGGCGAAACCAAGCAGCAGCTGAAATACACCTGCTAGTAGCGTAGCGCAAAGCAGTATTTCAAAAGCGCCCAGTTCCTCCATGGCGCCAATGATAATTGCAACAAGGCCGGCCGCTGGGCCGCTTACGCTAAAAGTGCTCCCACTCAGCATACCAATGATAATACCACCGATGATGCCCGAAACTATCCCTGCAAAAAGCGGGACATTAGATGCCTGTGCGATACCAAGGCATAGCGGTAATGCAATTAAAAATACAATTAGCCCTGCAATGAGGTCTTTTTTCAGAAAGGCAAATGCGGATGATTTATGTTGTGTCATAAATAATATACTTAGAAAATAATTCAGAAATTAATAGATCATTCCGCACTGGTAGACGTATCTGGTGGATAACAAATCAGATTGAAAAAATTGCATAGATATCCCAGCAGATACACGTAGCCTGTAGGCCATACCCCATAAAACTCTTTATTGAATGGAGGAAGGTCAGCAGGTCTGCATATCGTGATTTAATGCGACACTGGCGGAAAATAAATGATAGGAGATAGCCCATGCAATGCATGCACAGTAATGCCATTTAGACCGTAACCATCAATGAGCGTCATCAATTGGCGACCGGTTAACCTTATATTCAAGGCTTATGGTAAATGTAAATGGGACCTATACAGTTGTATGCGCTGCAGGACTCAGGCAAGATCAGGAGGTTGAATCAGGACTTCCTGTAATAAATTATTGATCAGGGCTTCATCACTTGGCACCTGTTGTGCATTGTTTTGATGAAGACCACTATTGTCAGATGGGAGTAAAGTTGCATAAAAGAATAGCTTTTTATGTACTTCCTCATTGGGGTTTTGTTTTTTAGCCCCCATGTCATGGATATCCTCTGTCATCTGTCCACTGGTCAATAGCGTGGCCACTTCCTTTAAGGGAAGGATCTGAATCATAAAGACCAGTGTGAGTAATATGGATACCAGTTTTAATTTCACTGAAGTAAAAATAGAATAATGTGGTAAAATAACGTATAGAAAAACTGTTAATCCTCTCTCAAAGATAAAGATCTGATAGTTTTATGACAAATAGCGGTGAATCAGAAAAGGGCCTTCAGCAAGAAGATATAAAAAAGGAGAAATATTAACCGGTGGGTTTATATTTCTCCTTTTGCTGACAACTGACTGATATTTGGCCGCTCAGCTGTCTATTTTTGGGCTCACTAATCAGGCCTTGGGCTCTTTGGGGCTACCTTCCGCTTTGGGTTTGGATTTTTTCTTGATCTCAAAATAGATGGCGGCTTTTTCTTTATCATAATGAGCGACCAGCTGATCTCCATCAGATACCTTATGATTTAAGATCTCCTCTGCCAGCGGATCTTCCAGGTATTTCTGGATAGAGCGCTGAAGGGGTCTGGCACCAAACTGAATATCATATCCCTTCTCGGCAATAAAGGTCTTTGCCTCCTCGGTAACCTCCAGGTTGAGGCCCAGGCTGGTAAGCCTGGTGTATACCTTCTTCATCAATATGTCGATGATGGAGAAGATGTTTTCCTTTGTTAAGGAATTGAAGATAACCACGTCATCGATACGGTTGAGAAATTCCGGAGAGAAAGTCCGCTTCAGGGCTTTCTCGATGACAGCCTTGTTGTTTTCTTCCTGGCTCTGTACTCTGGCTGCTGTGGCAAATCCGACCCCGTCTCCAAACTCTTTTAACTGGCGTACACCAATATTAGAAGTCATAATGATCAGGGTGTTTTTAAAGTCGATCTTGCGGCCCAGACCGTCGGTGAGCACACCATCATCCAATACCTGCAGAAGAATATTATAGATATCCGGATGGGCTTTTTCAATCTCATCCAATAAGATAACACTATAGGGTTTACGACGCACTTTTTCCGTTAACTGACCTCCTTCCTCATAACCTACATAACCGGGAGGGGCACCGATTAAACGGCTGACAGAGAATTTTTCCATGTATTCACTCATATCGATACGGATAAGCGCATCTTCAGAGTCAAACAGATGCCTGGCCAGAGAACGTGCCAGCTCGGTTTTACCTACGCCGGTGGGGCCAAGGAAGATGAAACTGCCAATGGGCTTGCGTGGATCTTTAAGGCCGACGCGGTTACGCTGGATCGCTTTGACGACCTTGGTGATGGCGTCGTTTTGCCCGATGACCATTTCGCTCATATCATCGTGCATTTTACGCAGTTTCTCTGTTTCTGCCTGTACCATGCGCTTGACTGGAATACCGGTCATCATGGAGATTACTTCAGCAATAGCATCTTCAGTGATCGGATAGCGTTTATTCTTGCTTTCCTCTTCCCAGTCTGCCTTGGCTTTTTCAAGTTCTTCACCTAGTTTCTTTTCCTTGTCACGCAAGGTTGCGGCTTCTTCAAAACGCTGATTCTTTACTACCTTGTTTTTCTCTACCTTGATTTCCTCGATCTTTTTTTCCAGATCCAGCATACTCTGCGGAACATTAATGTTCTTAAGGTGTACGCGGGCGCCGACTTCATCCAGAACGTCGATCGCCTTGTCCGGTAAAAGCCTGTCGGTCATATAGCGGTCACTGAGTTTCACACATGCAGTAATGGCCTCAGGGTCATAAGTGACACTGTGATAATCCTCATACTTAGGTTTAATATTATTCAGGATCTGAATAGTTTCTTCCACGCTTGGCGGTTCAATCAGCACCTTTTGGAAACGTCTGTCCAGGGCGCCGTCCTTTTCTATATAATTCCTGTATTCATCCAGTGTGCTGGCTCCGATGCATTGCAGGTCACCTCTGGCCAGGGCTGGTTTGAAAATATTACTGGCATCCAGTGAACCGCTGGCGCCTCCGGCGCCTACGATGGTATGGATCTCGTCAATGAACAAGATGATATCCTTGTTTTTTTCCATCTCATTCATGATGGATTTCATGCGTTCTTCGAACTGGCCGCGGTATTTAGTACCCGCTACCAGCGCCGGAAGGTCCAAAGAGATCACTCTTTTATCAAAAAGCACCCTGCTGACCTTACGTTGAACAATGCGAAGGGCAAGCCCTTCTACGATAGCGGTTTTACCCACACCGGGTTCACCGATCAGAATCGGGTTGTTTTTCTTTCTTCTGGAAAGGATCTGTGAGACTCTCTCAATTTCGTTTTCACGGCCGACGATCGGGTCCAGTTGACCTGTCTCCGCCAGCCGGGTGATGTCACGACCAAAGTTATCAAGTGCCGGTGTGCGGCTCTTGGAGTTACCAGCTGCTGTCGGCCTTGAAGAGCGCTGCGGGCCGAAGCTGCGTTTTTCGTCGTCAAAGTCTTCTTCATGTTCTTCATACTCAGCCCTGGAGTCTGTATCGCGTACGACGCCAATTTCTGAGCGGAAAAGATCATAATCTACATCAAACTGGTTTAGTATTTGTGTAGCGATATTCTCCCTGTTCTTAAGGATAGAGAGCATCAGGTGTTCAGTTTCTATCTGTGGACTCTTCAGGGATTTGGCTTCTAAAACGGTAATGCGGATGACCTTTTCTGCCTGCTTGGTGAGTGGAAGGCTGTTGATATCTCCGATGTTTTTACCTGTTTTATCTTTAACGGCCATTTCGATCTCCTTACGAAGTTCAAAAAGGTCGACATTGAGTTGTTTGAGTATGCGGATGGCCGCATTATCCCCCTCTCTGATAAGTCCTAATAACAGATGTTCTGTGCCAATAAAATCATTTCCCAGTCGTAAGGCTTCCTCACGACTAAAGGTGATTATTTCTTTTACTTGTGGTGAGAAGTTACTGTCCATAATTGTAGGTTGTTGTTGCGTAATATATTTAAATGCCAGAACATTGGGTTTCTATTGGTAAGATACGGCGGTTTAGTCAAATCTGCTATAATATTTTGAATATTTTAATAACCGGAAATAAAAATAGAACTCAAAGTCTTTTTTAAGATTTTATCTTTGACTCTTAAAATCCAAGAAGGTTACTTAATTTTGCACTCTAATGAAAATCAAAGTTGATACCAAAGAAAAATTTCAGGTTTTAAGGCCACAATTACCTGAATTGTCTGTAATAATGGCAGAAGCGTTAACCCGGCTCGCCACAGATGCTTTTGGAACGGAGGCAAAGAACACTATTATTGATTTAAATTTAGTGGCGGAAGCAGATGAACAGGCACTTGTTGATCTTGCTACACTCCAGCAGCTTTGTCAAAAAAATAAGGCCTCCTTTGTGTTTTTTGGCGTCAAACCAGCCGTTAAATCTGCTATGCAGGGCCTGGATCTGATTGATGTATTTCAGTTAACCCCCACCGAAAGTGAAGCCTGGGATATCGTTCAGATGGAAGAAATAGAACGTGATCTTTTTGATGAGGATGGAAGTGGTGCTGAATATCAATAGTTTAAGGCAGGCTGCTTTTAATCAGCCCCTTTATTAAACGCTATTTCGCGGGCCGGCAGGACGTTTCTGCGAGTAAACTACAATATTGTCAGGCAATAGCCAGGAGACCTGACTGCTTTACAGGTCAGCTTAAAAGGTTTTAACTACTAATATAGCTTTGCAGGTGCTCTATGGTGGATTTTTGGTCTTCAATGACATGACGGACCAGATCACCGATGGAAATAAAACCTACAATCTTGCCATTTTCTTCCACAGGCAGATGCCGGATATGCTTATCAGTCATAATGGCCATGCACTTCTCCACTGGCTCTGAAGGACTTACTGTAATAACATTTGCAGTCATAACCTCTACCATGGACGTGGTCTTGGAGGCCTTTCCCTGTAAAATGACCTTCCTGGCATAATCTCTTTCCGTAAATATCCCTTGAAGTTGCTGTCCATCCATGATAAGCAAGGCGCTGATATTTTTGTCCATCATTAATTCTAAGGCGTTATAGACGGAACTGTCCCTGGATACGGCAAATAACACATCTGGTTTTTGATTCAGAATAAATTGGACTGTTTTCATATTATATCTTTTGAGATGAATGGAAAGACAGAGACTGAGATAATGAATTCTTTTATTCGTATATCTTGCCCCAACACGAGTTTACATATTTCAATTTCGATGATTATTGGTTGTCTAACTAAGATTTGTAAGTTAAATTTAGGGTTTTTAAACCAAAAATCAGTTCACAGTTCAAAATTTCTTGGGAATTACTTACGTATTGAGGGCGCCTGCGGCTTGATAATTACGCTATTAAGCACCGGTCAGCTCAAGAAAATTATACCGCCCGTTTTAAATGATGTGGCGTGTAAGAAACTGCTTTAACAATGATGCGCGTGACTACTACACCTTTACATATATCTTCTTCTTATCCATAAAATATACGATTATCCACATGAAAGCGATAAAACAGATGGCATAGAAAAGAGAGCTGTTATATTCACTGGCAAACAGGGGTTTACAGATCTGATCATAGAACCAGCCCAATGGATGGGTATAGACGGGCTGCCCATTGTCCGTCCCGGCGGGTATGCGGATCAGTGCCAGTGCACGCGGAAGAAGGCCACTCAGCACGAAAATAAAAAGTGGATTTTTACCAAAGACATTAAAGAATTTATCCAGCCAGGTACGTTTCTCTTTAAGCTCTATAAAATAGATCACTACGGCCAGGATCGTCAGTGCCCACCCTGAGGTCACGAGGACAAAAGTACTGGTCCAGATTTTCTTGCTGACAATAAAGAACTGACCCCAGAAAGCGCCTATAAAAAGCAGAAGGGCACCAGCCACAAACAGGTGGGTGACCATTTCATAACTTTTACCTTTAAGGCGGATATAACGGCCGGTCAGATAACCGATAATCACCTGTACGACTGGAGCAGCCGAGCTGGCAATTCCTTCCGGATCAAATGCGACGCCTTCTCCATGATACATATGACTTCCACCCAGCACCGGGATATCTACTACGCCTGTTCCAAACCATCCCTGAAGGCTGTAAGGATCTCCCGGAGCGCCCAAAGCATAACAGATCCACCAATATCCCAGTAATATTATTATACTGATAATAATGGCAGTTTTGGATTTAAAATAGTAGACAATCAGCGACGCAAACAGGTATGCTACGGCGATGCGCTGCAATACCCCGAATATGCGGATGTTCTCCCAGGCTTTGCCAATAATGTGATCTGCATCCCATTTAACAAAGGGGAACCAGTTTAAAAACAGCCCGATGGCAAAGATCAGTATACTGCGGCGGATAACTTTACTTAAAAACGCCTGATTACCCTGTTCCCTTAGCCGGGGTATTACAAAGGCCATGGCGTTGCCTACCACAAAAAGAAAAAAGGGAAATACCAGGTCTGTTGGAGTACAACCGGCCCACTTGGCATGGTCCAGAGGTGCGTAGACGTACGACCAGGAGCCTGGATTGTTTACCATAATCATCAGTGCCACTGTCATTCCCCGGAATACATCTAAAGAATAATACCGCTGCTTTTTCATAGAGATATATTAAGTCGTCTTTACCATTTATAGGATGTGTTTATACAACAAACAGCGCGGCCAGTGATATACAGCCCGTTTCAGTGCGTCACAGGTTCCTTTTCACTGCCTCGTAAAGCTAAGATAGGCTTTTTCTGCTGGCATTAGGCACTTCAGGGGGCCGTGGCCGAAATAAATTTAAGGTTGCGCATGATCCCCTGGTATTTGGAACGCTTGAGTGGTGAGTGGCGGAAAATTTTCTTAAAGGCGTCCTCGGTCAGGTCCAGCCACTGTTCTTTGGTGAAATCCAGGATTTCTGCGATGGGTGTGAAGGCGGCATCATGGTGCGGTTTGCTAAAGCGGTTCCAGGGGCAAACATCCTGGCATATATCACAACCGAATGCCCAGTCCTGAAAGGAGGACTGCAGTTCCCCCGGTAACAACAGATCCTTGAGCTCGATGGTAAAATAACTGATGCACTTATTGCCCTGAATGACTTTATCGGGCAGGATGGCCTCCGTTGGGCAGGCGTCTATGCATCTTGTACAGCTGCCACAGAAATCTTTAACCATCGGCGCATCATAAAGAAGCTCCCAGTCTATGATCAAAGAAGCTATAAAATGATAAGACCCTGCCCCCTTGTTGATTAGCATACCATTTTTTCCTACCCAGCCCAGCCCGCTTCTGCCCGCCCAGGAACGCTCCAGGACCGGGGCGCTATCTACAAAGCCCCGGCCGTTTATTTCCCCGATCTTTTCTTTGAGCTGACGGAGAAATTCATTGAGCCTGGCCCGGATAATCTCATGGTAATCATTGCCGTAAGCATATTTGGATACTTTAGGAGCGCCTTGTTTTTGCGTTTGTTCAGGGTAATAGTTTTTCAGAAGCGTGATAACGGACCTGGCCCCAGGGACCAGTTTGGTTGGATCGGTGCGGAGCTCAAAATAGTTCTCCATATAATGCATATTGCCATGCATGCCTTTATTCAGCCATGCTTCCAGTCTTCGGGCATCCTGATCCAGTGGAACCGCTTTGGCGATGCCGCAGTGTTCAAAGCCCAGTCCGGCCGCTGTCGTTTTAATAATATGGGTTCTTGTTTCCAGGTCCAAAGCCAAAAATTAAGGGTCTTTTAGATAATAATGCCTCTAAAGTAGGTACTTTTGATGCCTGTTGGTCCAGGGCAAAATTAAGAAAGCCGCCCCTGAATTCCATTATTAATTAAACTTAATCGTTGGTCATGAAATATGCTGTCTGCTTAACGCTGCTTTTTGTTTTTTTCAGTTCCTGCTCGTCAGAACCAGCATTCATGCCGGCAGATAATGCATTGGTAGCAGCCCAGCAGTTTCTGGGTGGATGCCTGAAAGGTGATTTTAAACAGGCGTCCTATTATTTAAAACCTGATTCTGTCAATAATGCCCAGTTAGCTAAATTAAAAGATGCTTACTACCATAATAACAGTGATCAGCGGGTGGAGTACCGCAGCTCCAACACTGTTATTGAAAATGATGATGTGCTCTCTGCTACCGAAGAGGTAATTACCTATCATAATTCTTATGATAAGGTCACCCGTAAACTGAAATCTGTCAAAACCGATCAGGGGTGGAAAGTAGATCTTAAATACACATTCAGCGGCAACCTGTAACTTCATTTTGATCAATAATGCCAAACAAACATTAGTAATAAGCCTCTTTTTACCTAAATATTGCCTTTAATGTCAAAAATCCATAAATTTTTTGGCAAAAATGTTTGTAGTCCATATATGTAGTGTACCTTTACTGCGCAAAAGCAAATTAACAATTTTGATTCACATTTCATCTTTAAGATAAGTTGAAAAATTATCACAAATACTACAATCTGAAGGACACACATATCATCTTTATGTGTGCCAAGATTTCTATTGTTAATGCACCCCGCTCATTTTTTCCTGTAAGCCGACGACCGAGGCTTTAATTTCTATATCCCTATATAGAGCCTTACTTTGAAACCCACAAACTTCGCCTTTTAGGGCGGTGGAGTTTATTGTTATACCATTAGTGTATCTATCAATCGTGAAAAATAATAACAACAATAATGATATTGTAGTTCGTGTAGCCTGTGAGGGTGATACGCATTACGCTCAGGAGATCGTGGATGAGATGGCCTCATCCGCTCAAGTCCGTGGAACCGGCATTGCCAAACGCTCGCCAGAATATGTGGCAGGTAAAATGCTGGAAGGAAAAGCCATCATTGCCCTGACGACTGCCGGTAAGTGGGTCGGCTTCTGCTACATTGAGGAGTGGAGTCACGGAAAGTTTGTTGCTAACAGCGGACTGATTGTTTCTCCTGATTTTAGAAAGAGCGGCGTTGCCAAAAGAATCAAGGAAAATACCTTCGCGCTTTCCAGGAAGAAATATCCGGACGCTAAAATTTTCGGATTGACCACAGGACTGGCTGTAATGAAGATCAATTCTGATCTGGGATACGAGCCTGTTACTTATAGTGAATTAACGGATGACGAAGCCTTCTGGGCCGGATGTAAGAGTTGCGTCAATTATGATATACTCATGAGTAAAGGACGTAAGAACTGTATGTGTACCGCGATGCTATTCGATCCTAAAGATCATTACCAGCCTGAAGAAACACAGGAACACTTTAAAGAGAAGTCGAAGATATATGAAAGACTGCTGCGTTTGAAACAACATAAGTTTTTGCAGGCTTTCAGAAAGAAGGACAATTCTGCCAAGAAGGTGCAGGCGGCACAGCCACATAATAAACCGTTTATGGGATTTTTTGAAAAAATCGGATTATAATTTATATTACCACTCCCAGCAGGGAGCTGAAAGGCTTCCCGGAAGCGGCAAACAAAAAAGAAAATAATGGCCAAATCAATCGTACTTGGATTTAGTGGTGGACTGGATACCACCTTTTGTGTGAAGCATTTTCAGGACAAAGGCTACGAAATTCATTCTATCATTGTTAATACGGGCGGATTCTCCCAGCAGGAGTTAGAAAATATCGAAGCTCATGCCTATAAACTGGGTGTGAAGACACATACCGCCGTTAACGCTATTGAAAACTACTATGACAGGATCGTTAAATACCTGATCTTTGGCAATGTATTAAAGAACAACACATATCCTTTAAGCGTAAGCGCGGAGAGACTGGTGCAGGCTTTGCATATGGCTGAGCATGCTAAAAAGCTCGGCGCTGACGCTGTGGCGCATGGCAGTACCGGTGCGGGTAACGATCAGGTCCGTTTTGATATGATCCTCAATACGGTCACGCCGGGCATCGAGATCATTACGCCGATCCGGGATCTCAGGCTCAGCCGTGAGGAAGAAATCGCCTATCTCAAGGAGAAAGGCGTAGAGATGAATTTTGAAAAAGCCGCCTATTCAATTAACAAAGGGCTTTGGGGTACCAGTGTAGGGGGTAAGGAAACTTTGACAAGCAATGGCTTTCTGCCCGACGAAGCATGGCCTACACAGGTTACTAAAACACAAAGCGAGGCCTTGAAACTGAGCTTTGTAAAAGGTGAGCTGACTGCTGTAAATGACCAGAAGTTTGATCACCCGACAAAGGCGATCCAATATCTGCAGCAGATCGCGGGACCTTTCGGTATTGGCCGGGATATTCATGTGGGAGACACCATTATAGGCATTAAAGGCCGGGTAGGGTTTGAAGCAGCCGCTCCCGTCATCATCATCAAGGCCCATCACAGCCTGGAAAAACATGTGCTTACCAAATGGCAGCTGAGCTGGAAAGATCAGATTGCCGCTTTTTATGGCAACTGGCTGCATGAAGGCCAGATTCTGGATCCTGTAATGCGCGATATGGAGGCTATGATGACCAGTGCACAAAAACATGTCACTGGCGATGTATTTATCCAGTTACATCCCTATAGATTCCAGATCCTGGGCATAGAGTCTCCTTATGATCTGATGAGTGCCAAGTTTGGCAAATATGGAGAAATGAACAGCGGCTGGACCGGTGAAGACGTCAGGGGATTCAGTAAGATCTTTGGTAATCAGGTGGCCATTTATGAGTCCATTAAGGAAGATCAGCAAGGGAAATAAACAATTACATTGTAAAAGGCTGTTTTTTATCAGACAGTCATGAAGGTGCAGCCTTCAGGCGAAACATAACGATATTTAAACTATTAAGAAAGGAGTTATTATGATAAAAGTTGGTATTGTCGGCGCAGCCGGTTACACAGGCGGAGAATTAATCAGGTTATTAATTACACATCCTGAGGTGGAGCTGACTTTTATGCATAGCAACAGCAACGGAGGCAACCCTGTTTATAAAGTGCATCAGGACCTGATCTGCTATCCTGAACTGGTGTTTACTAAGGAGCTTTCCGGTGAGGTGGATGTTATCTTCCTTTGCCTGGGCCACGGTAACTCCAGGAAATTTCTGGAAGAAAATGACATTGATCCTAAAATCCGCATTATTGACCTGGCCAATGATTTCAGGCTGGTAAAAGACAAGCAGTTTAAAGGAAGAGATTTCGTCTATGGTCTTCCGGAAATCAACCGGGAAGAAGTAAAAATGGCTAAGGATGTGGCCAATCCCGGATGTTTTGCTACCTGTATCCAGCTGGGTTTATTACCGCTGGCGAAGGCCGGGTTATTAAATGAGGTATATACAACGGGCATTACCGGATCTACCGGTGCCGGACAATCCCTTTCTGCAACCTCCCATTTTAGCTGGAGGGCCAATAATATTCAGGCATATAAAACACTTACTCATCAGCATTTGGATGAGATCCAGCAGTCTTTGCACCAGCTACAGCCAAGTCTGCCAACCTGGGCCGAGAATAAAGAAGTGATCAATTTTGTTCCATGGCGGGGAGACTTTCCCCGGGGTATATTTGTCAGCTCTACTGTTACTTGTGAAAAGGACCTCTCTGAACTCATTGAGCTGTATCAGGATTTCTATAAGGATGCCCGCTTTACTTTTGTCAGTGAGCAGCCGATCTTCTTAAAGCAAGTCGTGAACACCAATCTTTGTGTGATCTACCTGGAGAAAGTCGGTTCTAAATTAGTGGTGCATTCCGCAACAGATAACCTCCTGAAAGGTGCTGTTGGACAGGCTGTTCAAAATATGAACCTGATGTTCGGGCTGGATGAAAGTACCGGACTGGGTTTAAAAGCCAATTATTTTTAATTCCGCCTATTAACATCCTTAAGAAGCGGCTAAAATCAAAAAAATTATGTCTCTGTTTCCTGTCTATCCACTCTATGATATTACCATTACCAAAGCGAAGGGCTCAACGGTATGGGATGATAAAGGCCAGCCGTATTTAGATATGTATGGCGGCCATGCTGTTATCTCCATCGGTCATACACATCCGCATTGGGTAAAACGTATTGAAGATCAGCTTCATCAAATTGCCTTTTATTCTAATTCTGTACAGATTCCCCTGCAGACTACCTTAGCTGATAAACTGTGTCAGTTAAGTGGTAAAAACGATTATCAGCTGTTCTTATGTAACAGTGGCGCAGAAGCGAATGAAAATGCCCTGAAGCTGGCCTCTTTTCATACTGGCAGGAAGAAGATCGTCGCCTTTAAAGGCAGTTTTCACGGGAGAACTTCCCTGGCTGTTGCGGCAACAGATAATCCGGCCATTGTAGCGCCTGTTAATGAAACCGATAATATTACTTTCTTACCGTTTAATGACGAGGCTGCGCTTTCCACCTATTTTGCTGCAAATGGAGATCAGATCGCAGGTGTAATTATTGAAGGTATTCAGGGTGTTGGCGGCATCCAGGTAGCCAGCGACGCTTTCTTGCAACTGATCCGCAGTCTTTGCGACGAGTATAATGCTGTCTTTATTGCAGATAGCGTACAGTGTGGCTATGGCAGAAGCGGTAAGTTCTTCTCCCACGATCATAGTGGCGTAACGGCTGATATTTACTCTATGGCCAAAGGTATGGGCAATGGATTTCCGATTGGAGGTATTTTGATCTCTCCTAAGATCAAGGCTTCATTTGGTATGCTGGGGACGACATTTGGCGGCAATCATCTGGCTTGTGCAGCCGCATTAGCCGTCCTGGAGGTGATGGAATCGGATCACCTGATCAGCCAGGCTGCTGAGAACGGACAGTACCTGATGGAGGCGCTGGCCAGGATTCCCGGCATTAAAAATATCCGTGGCAGAGGCCTGATGATCGGATTTGATGCCGAAGGCCCTCTGAAAGATCTGCGTAAACATCTTCTTTTTGACAGAAAAGTATTTACCGGAACGGCTAAGCCGAATGTCGTAAGGTTATTACCTTCGCTGGCGATCAGCCGGTCCGAGTTGGACGGGTTCCTGGAAATACTGAGTGAAGAAGTAAGCCGTTTGAATAATGCTACAAGCGCTGTTCAGGCCTGATAACATACAGTATAGTATTTTAGCGTATTGTGTATTATAATATACAAAGTGAATATTTCGGTTTTTTGTTTTTTGTAATCTGGTCAATAATTAATCGTTTTAATTAGTTCGAAAAATGGAAGAATCAATTCCCGCGGGGTCTGTCAATTTAAAAGAAACCGGCTCTCTGTTAACCGGCAAGTTTACGACAGCAACAGATGTGTCTGACATAGATGCACTCGTGAAAAAGGCGCTTGAATATAAAGCGGATCCTTTTAAAGATAGTCAGTTGGGTTATAGAAAACGCATCGGGCTGTTATTTTTGAATCCAAGTCTCAGAACGCGTCTTAGCACGCAGATCGCGGCCAGGAATCTGGGCATGGAAGCCATTGTGTTTAATGTGGATAAGGAGGGCTGGCAGCTCGAGTTTGAAGAAGGCGCCATCATGAGCGGCAGTACTTCTGAACACGTGAAAGATGCGGCGCCTATTTTGGGAAGTTATTTTGATATTTTATGTATACGGACGTTTCCTTCTCTGGTGAACAGAGAGGATGACTATAGTGAGCTTTATATCAGTGAATTTATCAAGCATTGCGGCAGGCCGGTAATCAGCCTGGAAAGTGCAACGTTGCACCCCCTGCAATCTTTGACGGACATAATCACCATTACCGAGCAAATGCAGAACCGGCCTGGGGATTTCAAAGGCCGCAAGCCTAAGGTAGTCCTTACCTGGGCACCGCATGTTAAGCCGCTGCCTCAATGCGTGGCCAATAGTTTTTCTCAGTGGATGTGTGCATGGCAAGGCAAAAGTGAGTTTGTAATTACACATCCTGCTGAATATGAACTGGCTCCTGAATTTACAAAGGGAGCACGTATTGAGTATGATCAGGACCAGGCTTTAAAAGATGCTGATTTTGTATACGTCAAAAACTGGAGTACATATAATGATTACGGAAAGATATTTGAAAATGACCCTTCCTGGATGTTATCACTGGAGAAGCTGCAGTTAACACGCCAGGCCAAAGTCATGCATTGTTTACCTGTTCGCCGTAATGTCGAACTGAGTGATGAAGTACTGGACAGTGCACATAGCATCGTAACACAGGAAGCCGGTAACCGGGTCTGGGCTGCCCAGGCGGTTATCAGTGAGCTATTACGACGCTCCTAGGTATTTGTTCCAGTATGGTTGGTGCCCTGTCAGGCCGGTTTTTTCAAGCCGGCCTGTCGGGGGCTAAAAGCCGTCAGAAAAAGGTAGATAGTGGATGAGGGGTCAGCCACTGAATTTACTTTTTAATAAAAATATGGAACAATTATTTGTAATTAAGATTGGAGGCAATGTGATCGATGACCCGGAGAAGCTTGATGGCTTTCTCAATACATTTGCCGCAGTAAAAGGAAAGAAAATCCTCGTCCATGGTGGTGGTAAGATCGCTACCAAAATCGGGGAGCAGTTAGGTTTAACGCCTAATTATCACCAGGGACGCCGTATTACCGATGATAAGACGATCGATCTGGTCACAATGGTCTATGGTGGCCTGGTCAATAAAAAAATTGTAGCCAGTCTTCAGGCCTTAAAGGAAAATGCGATTGGGCTTACCGGAGCCGATGGAAATGTCATTCCGGCGGTGAAAAGACCCGTAAAAGAGATCGATTTTGGCTGGGTAGGAGATATTGAGGACATCCATGTCAATACTGTATTTTTAACTTCATTGCTAAGCCAGGATATTACACCGGTGTTTGCAGCACTGACCCACGATAGCCAGGGACATATACTGAATACCAATGCCGATACCATTGCATCTGTATTGGCAGTGGCGCTTTCCAGAAAGTACGAAGTGAGGTTGATTTATTGTTTTGAGAAAAAGGGTGTATTGTTAGATGTCGAGAATGAAGACTCTGTGATTGTTCGTATTGATCAATCAAAATATCAACAATTGTTATCGGAAAATAAATTATTTGAGGGAATAATACCCAAAATCGATAATGCTTTTGCGGCTATCAACAGCGGGGTCAAGGAGGTGCTGATCGGTGATAGCAACGATTTAGCCGCTAATACTACCCAAAACACAACAGGAACGCTCATTCATCTAAATAAATAAAATACAGATAATTGTTCTATGGTGGAACTGCTATGTTTAATACATTGGCAGCGCTACCTTGCTACATGGATCTGGAAAACAAAAACACATGGAACTACAATCTCTTTATGAAGACGCAGTCAGTTTACTCAAGCAGTTAATTGCCACGCCTTCCTACTCCAGACAGGAGGATAAGACCGCAGTGATAATCAGGACTTTTTTACATAATAAAGATATCCCGGCCAAGCAATATCTAAATAATGTTTGGGCTACTAATAAGTATTATGATCCGATGAAACCTACTGTGGTATTAAATTCACATCATGATACCGTAAAACCGAACCCTAAATACACCCGCTCGCCGTTTGTGCCGGATACTGAAGAGGGAAAATTATTCGGATTGGGATCTAATGATGCCGGCGGTTGTCTGGTGTCGCTGATCGCCACCTTTGTTCATTTTTACGATCAGCCGAATCTGCCTTTTAATGTAGTACTGGCTGCTACCGCGGAAGAGGAAATCACGGGTAAAAACGGCATTGAGGCCTTACTTGTTCATTATGAATTCCTGACGAGCCTGCATCATCCGGATTTTAAGAACGCTCAAGACCGGTTTACGGCCATTGTCGGAGAACCCACGAAAATGGAACTGGCGATTGCTGAAAAAGGGCTGATGGTGCTTGACGCCAAAGCTCAGGGCAGGGCAGGACATGCAGCCCGAAATGAGGGAGAGAACGCGATCTATATCGCATTGAAAGATATTCAGTGGTTTGAAACCTTTAAATATCCCAAAGATTCTAAATGGCTAGGCGAGGTTCATCAAACCGTCACTGTTATTGAAACTGAAAATAAAGCCCATAATGTGGTGCCTGCCGAATGTAGTTTTGTGGTAGATATACGCATTCCTGACTGCTATACGCATGAGGAAGTGCTGGCGATCATTAAGGATAATATTAAGAGTGACTTTAAAGAGCGCAGCATAAGGCTCAGATCCACCCGCATAGAAACTGAGCACCCATTGGTGCAGGCAAGTATCAGACTCGGCGGCAAACCTTATGGTTCCCCGACTTGTTCTGATAAGGCACTTATGCCTTTCCCGGCGCTTAAATGCGGGCCCGGGGACAGTGCCAGATCGCATACAGCCGATGAATATATCTATCTGGAAGAAATCAAAAACGGTATTCAGCGTTATATCCAGATGCTGGAGACCACCCGGTTTGCCTGATAAAAGGTTGGATCCGGTTTAACGGTTAAAACCGGTAACAAAAGGAAGGCTACTTAATCAAAACACTTAGGTGTTGATTAAATAGCCTTCCTTTTTTAAGCCGTTGTATCGCTTAAGGGATTGACCACCCCGTTATCTGTATATTCTAAAATATCTCCGGGCTGACAATTTAAAGCCTGGCAGATCGATTCCAGGGTATTGAACCGAATGGCTTTTGCTTTGCCTGTCTTCAAAATAGACAGATTGGACAGCGTCAGTCCGACCCTGTCAGAAAGCTCATTGAGGGACATCTTTCGCTTCGCCATCATGACGTCCAGGTTTATTATTATGGGCATGGATATTAAATGGTTAAATCGTTTTCTGTCTGCATTTCAATTCCTCTTTTGAAAATAAGGGCAATAATATAAATAATTGCGGACATTAATATATAGGCCTGGCTGTCCCCCCAAAATGAGCTAAGGTTACTCATGATCAGACCGTGATGGCCCAGGTTCCGGGCGGACAGAAAGGCAATATAGCTGATAAGGCCGATGGAAAATGTGGCTGTACTGATTTTGCTGATCTGCCTTGCCACAGGAAGATGGAAGGGGCTGGATACATCCAGGGTTTGCATAAGCCTGATGACTAAATAAAAAAGGTAAGCTTTTAAACAGGTAATGAAAACAGCGAGACTGAACATAGACGGGAAAATCCAACCCTTGTGCTTTTGAGGACCTGTGACTGCTGCTTTCAGGTTATAAGAGAATAGCAGGGAGGGGTAATTGAATAGCAGTACTCCTGCCTGGATAGATAAACTGATGAAAATCAGCCAGGTAATAACTTTTACACCGGTTAATACCAAATTATCTCGTTTTGTCATAACAATTAGGTTTTTAATTTATACTGTAAAAGTAATAAATATTTATTGTAAAACAATAAATATTTGCCGTTTATTAAAAAGATACGAGCTGATTGAAAGGCAAGAGATAGAACAAGTGGCGGGGAAAAGGAAAATAGCCGGGAGGCAATTAAATCTTAAGACATTTGGCGCTGAGATAAACCGACAGCCATAAAAAGAGAAGGCTTTAAATAACGGTTCACGGATGCAAATCGATACGCTAAGCCTGTATGGGTATAGTTAGCCCATTACTTTTTGCAACTGGAAGTGCAGCCTGCACAATGCGGTTATTTGAGGAAAAAGAAAGGCAATCAGTAGGTTTCTTCGCCTCTTTTCTGGCGGTTATAGTTTTTATGAATTTTTATCAGGGTATAGCCGGAGGCAATCAGGATAACCCAGAGCGTAAAGGATTTTCTCGTGAATACCGAGCGGCTGAAAAAGTCGCTCATATAGATAAGGCAACAGATGACTGCCAATACCCATAAAATACTTAGCCAGATGACCTTGCTTTTATTCAAGTGCTTTAAATCGAAAAGATTATGCTTGCCCTTGTTATTTTTTGCTTCTTTCATCATAGGTAAATATTTAGGGGTTTAGTGAGGTGTTTCCCACAATAATCCGGAGTTTTTGCCTTGACTTCAGTTTAAAAGTAGCTAAAAAATGGCACAATGGAATAAAAAAACCGGGAAAAATCTGACAGGAATTGTCCCTCAGGCCTTAATTTTAGCATAATAATTTTACAAACACATCCTTATTATTCAACCTACCGGACGCTTTTATGCATGATTTGCTGACAGAAGAAAGAAAAAGATTTCAGGTGGATCGACTGATTTTATTCAGTGATGCCGTGTTTGCCATTGCCATAACGCTACTCATTATTGAAATTCATCCACCGGATCTGGGTCATTTACCTGTAACAGAAGCCTCTTTTACGAATAAATTATCGGAGTTGATTCCACAGTTTATCGGCTTTTTTATGAGCTTTGCGCTTATTGGCCTGTATTGGTCCAAACATCACGCTGTCTTTGGATATGTTACGGACTATTCGCCTAAACTGATTTTTTTGAACATGCTGCTTTTGGTAGCTATTGTCCTGATGCCATTTTCTACCCAGGTGTATAGCACGTATGTATCTCCCGAATATGTGCAGTTATTAGGCCCGTTTTTGCTTTACAGCCTGAATATCATGCTCTGTGGCTTTGCGAATTTTTTAATATGGGTATATATCACCAAGCCGGGCAATCCTGTTTGTAAACAGGTCTTTCCTAAGAGATTTGTACGCAATGCAAAAATCAGGGCACTGATCCTGCCTTTTGCGTTTTTGACTTCTTTTATCTTCTGCTGGACTTTTCACGCTGTCTGGGGCAGATATCTCTTGTTTTTAATCCCTGTTTATTTTAGGCTGGTAAAAGATGAGGCGGATCAGAAGCCATATCCGGCAAGGAAAGCCCGTAAAAGATAGCAGGCAGGGAGTTACATATATCCCCGGCCGCGTAATCTTTCAAATACCTGAAAGATCTCTTTTTTCAGGTTTGGTTGTAAATGGATCGTAATAACATCTTTTTCGCCACTGAGCGGTTCTTCCAGCGTATCAAACTGGCTTTTAAGCAGCCTGGCCGGCATGAAATGATGCTTACGGGCTACCATCCAGGAGTGGATCAGCGGGAATGACCCTTTAAGGTAAACAAACTGGATATGGGCTATATTTGCTCTCAAGGTATCCCGGTAGCTTTTCTTTAGGGCGGAACAGGAAACAATGACTTCACGTCCCTGACCGGTCAGTTCACTCACTTTTTCGTGAATTGCTTTAAGCCAGCCAGCTCTGTCCTGATCATTTAAAGGATGCCCGCTATGCATTTTGGCGATATTTTCCGCAGAATGAAATTCATCTCCTTCCAGAAATATGGCACCGGTTTGTTGCTGAATCGCCCTGGCGATCGTCGATTTTCCACATCCTGAAACCCCCATAACGATAACACATTTTCCCTGCATCTTTTCTGTTTTTGTCATCCAAAGATATCATAATCCGCTTTAAATGCTGTTTCTTTGCATGGGAAATCACCATAGCCAGAATCTAATTCCGGGACATGGCAATTTAGACGATCAATCAACGAAAAAGCATTATCCATGAAACTCTGGGCAAAAAGTACAACTGCATTAAAAGAAGTAGAAAATTTTACTGTCGGTAGAGACAGAGAGTTTGATACGCAGTTAGCACCCTTTGATGTACTCGGAAATATGGCGCACGCGACCATGCTTTCTACTATCGGATTATTAACGGAGCAGGAGAAAAATGATCTCCTGGCGGCGCTGAAAGATATTTATAAAGATATAGCGGCAGGCAATTTTACGATTCAGGAAGATGTAGAAGATATTCATTCACAGATAGAGTTTTTGCTGACACAGAAGTTAGGTGATACAGGAAAGAAGATTCATGCTGCGAGAAGCCGTAATGACCAGGTGCTGGTAGATTTGAAACTATTTCTCAGGGCGGAAATCGAAAAAATCACCAGCGACGTGCGTTCTCTGTTCGATCTTTTGATAGAGAAAAGCGAGGCTTATAAAGACATTCTGTTACCCGGATATACGCATTTGCAAATTGCCATGCCTTCGTCATTTGGGCTTTGGCTGGGTGCTTATGCAGAGGGGCTGGTGGATGATATGCTGACACTGCAGTCTGCCTATCAGGTGGTGAATAAAAACCCCCTGGGTTCTGCTGCGGGTTATGGTTCTTCTTTTCCTGTTAACAGAACGCTGACTACGGAATTACTGGGTTTTGCGGATCTGAACTATAATGTTGTCTATGCGCAGATGGGCAGGGGCAAGGCGGAACGTGTGACAGCTATGGCAATGGCAGGCATCGCAGAAACGCTGGCCAGGCTGGCCATGGATTGCTGTCTGTATCTGTCCCAGAACTTTTCCTTTATCTCTTTCCCTCAGGAGCTAACCACAGGTAGCAGCATTATGCCGCATAAGAAAAATCCGGATGTATTTGAACTGATAAGAGGCTACAGTAACAGGATGAAGGCCCTGCCTAATGAGATCATGATGATGACCACTAATTTGCCCTCTGGCTATCACAGGGAACTACAGTTATTAAAAGAGCATTTATTTCCGGCCTTCCAGACGCTGCATAACTGTATTGAAATGACAGGTCTTATGATCAGTCATATGGAAGTCAATAAGGATATTGTCGAAGATCCTAAATACAAGTATATATTCAGCGTAGAGGAAGTCAATAAGCTGGTTTTAAGCGGCATGCCATTCAGAGATGCTTATAAACAAGTTGGGCTGGGCATTGAGGCCGGTAAGTTTGAGTATTCCACTAAAGTAAATCATACCCATGAAGGCAGTATCGGTAATTTATGCACTGACCAGATTAAAAACAATATGAGTAAAGTCTTAGCCACCTTTGATTTTACAACTTATCATAAGGCTATTGAGCTGCTGCTGAATTAGTGTTAATTGAGTGGCAGAAGAGCGCTTCCGGCCTTCATTTAAAATAATCGGGCAGTGGGCGCCCTGCGCATCTGTATGGCATTATAATGTAAATATTGATGTATGACCAGAGACAGATTACTTAAAAAACTTAAGGAAGGAGGCATTTCGCCCAGGGAATACTCTTTAGGGTATGAACTCAAAAACGGGGCATGTAATATCCATACACTTCCCAATGCAAAATATTATTTATTTACCCTGGATGAAAGAGGGGAGAAACACATTATTAAAACCAATATCAATTTTGAGGAAGAAGCTTTCGATGCTTTATATGCGTATTTTAAACCAAAAATTGAAAGAAATAACAAGAAATAGCCATTAAAAGAGGCATTGTAACCGCTCTTAATGGCTAGCTAATAATAATTACATTCTTGCCCTAACTAAAAAGGTACTCAATATCTTCTTTGGTAAGGCTCTTCACAAATGAGCTGTCTTCAGCGATTAACTCATTGGCCAGCGCTTTTTTTCGCTCCTGAAGCGTCAATATTTTATCTTCTACAGTATCCTTACAAATCATCCGGTAAGCGAATATGTTTTTGGTCTGGCCAATGCGATGAGTACGGTCGATTGCCTGTTGTTCTATGGCGGGGTTCCACCAGGGGTCGACGATATAAACGTAGTCTGCAGCCGTCAGGTTGAGACCTACACCACCTGCTTTCAGTGAGATTAAGAACACCCGGCATTCATCGTCATTCTGGAAATTCTTAATGGCTATTTCACGATCTTTAACGGATGTCCCCCCGTCAAAGTACTGATATTTAATACCCATCTCGTCTAGCTTTTCCCGGATGAGCCCCAACATGCCTAAGAATTGAGAGAATATAAGTGCTTTGTGGTTACTCAGGTTTTCCTCCAGTTCTTTGGTTAGCTCTTTAATCTTAACAGAGTGGTTGGGGAAGTGCTCGTCCTTAATGATCGCCGGACTGTCACAGATCTGACGAAGCCGCATTAGTCCCTGCAGAATGGATAGTTGAGAACGTTGCACGCCCTGCTGATCGATCATCCCCAGGATCTTATCTCTGACATCATTGCGGTAGGCCTCGTAGATCTCTCTTTGGTGTTTACCCATTTCGCAAAAAAGTACCTGCTCAGTCTTTTCTGGCAGATCTTTAGCGACCTGTTCTTTGGTTCTACGCAAGATGAATGGAAAGAGCAGTTTCCTTAATTGCTCCTTTTGCGTTTTCTCTCCAAATTTATCGATCGGAATAGCAAATTGTTGCTTGAACCATTCTACACTGCCCAGCAGTCCCGGATTCAGGAAGTTCATTTGAGCGTAAATATCAAATGTATTGTTCTGCAGCGGTGTACCACTCAGACAAAGCCTGTTGTCCGCCTGGAGCAAATTCACTGCTTTAGCGATCTTGCTTACAGGGTTCTTAATGGCCTGGCTTTCATCAAGTGCAACGTAATTAAAGCGCTTTTCTACAAAATGCTTGATATCACTACGCAATGTACCATACGTAGTGATGATGATATCAACCTCACCGGAGGTGATCCTGTTTAAATTCCGGTCTGCCCCGTGGTGAATAAAATAGGTAATACCGGGGGTGAATTTACGGATTTCATTTTCCCAGTTGTAGAGTAGGGAGGTAGGGCAGACCACCAGGGCGGAAAAATCCGTGCCTTTCTCCTGTTTTAAATGGAACAGGTAGGTCAGTGTCTGTATGGTCTTACCAAGACCCATATCATCAGCCAGAATACCGCCCCATTTAACCGTGTCCAGATAATTAAGCCAGTGATAGCCCGCAGATTGATAAGGCCGTAATATAGACTTTAAATGTGCTGGAACGTCCAGTTCATGGATCACGTGCTCCTTTCGGATCATCTCGTATTTCTCTTCCAGATGAAAGATGAGTTCTTTTTCATCTCTCTGGGCATAGAGTTCATCGATAATCGTAAAGTGATATTTATTCAATTTCAGAGAAGACTCTGCTGTTTCTCCTACCTGAAATAAGAGGCTGTATTTTTTTAGCCATTCTTCCGGCAATACACCCAGGGTGCCATCTTTTAGCTGTACAAACTGCTGTTTATTGTTGAGTGCCTTTTTGACCTCTGCAACTGAGATTTTCTGGCCGTTAAAATCGATATCGACCTTGGCATCAAACCAGTCAGTGTGGGTGCTGAGGTTAATGACTGTTGTTGGTTTAGCGGTATTGAAACGGTACTTTTTCAGGGTCTCAAAGCCATATACCGGAACATTCATTTCCTTCATGGTATCCACGAAAAGAAAAAACCAGTTATTTTTGAGGACATCGGGCCCTTTAAGTGCCAGTTGATTTTTGTTGACTACTGCAAATCCGGAATGCAGGTTGTGTATTTTCTGAAAGAATTCATTTTCCGCTTCCCGGTTCCGGTGAATGATCAGGAGCTTATCTTTTTGTGGTAAGATGATCTGGTCGTTTTGTTCATCTGTAATCCGGTGATTATGATAGATGAAAATAGGGTCAAATACCAGATAATCACCTCTTTCCTTCAGGTTGATCCTGGATTCCGGAACCATATCAAAGATCTCTTCCTGTTTGATATTGGTGAAGTTGACTTTATAGTCTTTGGATAGAGGGATTACAAAGTCAAATAACGCAGTTTCCCATTGTTGTTCCGTATATACAATACGGCCGTCATCCAGGAATTTCTCTACCGTGATGACATCTTCTGCCTTGCTCCACAGGTAGAACTGGTTCTCTACCTGAAAAAGCAAATTAGAGCTCATTTCGTTTTCTGTAATCAACTTCTCTCCCAGCAGGGTGTCTACTTTACAGATGATTTCATACTGACCGTTATTATGTGCCACCTCAAAATGAGGTTTGACATAATTAATAGAATAATTGGCTAATTCTATATTGGCGGAAGTTAGTGCTTTGCCTTTGGGTAAATAAAATGTAAGATAGCTGTCAACAGACAGGTTAAATAAATGTTTGAGCTTTTGGTATAAATAGTCAACAATCAGCCTCCTGGTGTCTTCTGTTAGCGGTTGCCCCTTTTGCTGGACAATATTGTCCCAAATACCGCTAAATTCAGAATTACGGTCCAGATAACGGTTTACCTCACTGGCCGATATTTTTCTCAGCGTATGAACAATGCCCCAGTCCTGTTCCGTTATTTTCTCCGGATCAATGGTTTTGCCAAAATCCAGTTTTTCGATCTGGTCTATAAAATTAGTACCCGCTTCGTTGGTTTCACCCCTGACAGGAATAAACTGTACGAATGGATATTGATTATTATTTTCTGCGATAACGATGCCTACCCGATAATCCCCATTGTCCGTTTCCAATACCTCAGGTTCAGAAACTATCTCTGGTTTGACAATCTTTGTTTGGGGGTTAAAGCTGTTAGGATTAACTACTTTTTTGATCGTAGGATCCAGAACGCGTAAGAAAGGCTTACCGTTTTTATAGGAGAACTCAAATTTGCCGGAAAGGTCATCTTCTAAAGAGAAACCATATAGCCCTAGCAGTTGATTTTTCTCCCGGTCCCAATTCCGGATGGAATCAAAGTAATCTGCCCCGCCAATATTGACCAGATGTAATAATAAGATTGTCTTATGCAGGCAGAGTGGATGATGGTGTTCACTGTCACAGTTACAGCTGGTATCGAAATTCCGTTCAGCGTTTTTCTGGATGATGACAGGAAAGGTTTCCCGGTCAACTGTTACCTCTGCAACGACTCTTTCATTCGCATTTTCCAGTAGGATTGGCCTGGACATACGCAGGCATTCCTCAGCCTTGTCATATGTCTGTGCAGCGGAAAATGCCCGGATCTGTCTTAAATCCAGCCTGTTCATTCGAAGCGTCGTATGTTGCTGGTCATAATTGACCTCAACATTGGTTAAGAGGTGCTGGTCAGACATCTGCTGCAACTGAAATAACACAGCGACTTCATGTTTGCACAATTCACCAAGGTTATAGGTGCAATTGCATTTGAGCGATAAGGTAGATTCATCTTTATAGCCACGAACCTGAACTTTATACCAGCTGGCATACATGTCATCTTTCACCCGAAAGCTGATCGTATTGGATAGCATATCGTGATGAGCGACTTCGATTCTGCCACTGTTAAAAATTTTCCGGCCTCTGGTCGTAATTTCTTCGGATCCGTTACTATAAATCTGTTTTATAAAAAAAGGTAACAATTCTTGTCTTTTTCAAATATTTGATGCCAAAAAGCAATTTGCAAAGGTAACGATTTTCAGGGTATTTTTAAAGGAACGTGCCTCTTCCAAGCGCATAAAAAAAGGGATGAACCTAAATTCATCCCTTGTATAAATATTATTTATAATATAACCAGCCGATTAATAGAACTGGTCTTCTTTTTTGTTCTCGTCCATTAAGCCCATTGCTTTTACAAAATAGGTCAAAACGCCGGGTAAAGCCAACCAGAACCATTGTCTGGCCCAGATCATCAGACCGATAATAATTGCCAGCCAAATGACAAACCATACCCAATATTTCCCACGTGATGTTGTTTCTTCCATTTCAGTAAAATTTTTACAAATGTAGGTAAAAAAATAAAAATTAGGTGCTCCTGCGCTTTATTTTTCTTCGGTAAATAGTTTGTTATAAGATTCCATGGCGTCCTTAATGATGCCCAGTGCCTGCTGTTTATTGCCAAACTCTTCCACCTTTACAGTCTTCTTTTCCAATACTTTATATTGCTCGAAGAAGTGACGAAGTTCATTGAAAAAGTGTTTGGGAAGTTCTTCAATATTTTCGTAATAATTAATAGCTGGGTCGTTAGCCGCTACACCGATGATTTTATCGTCTCCTTCACCTCCATCCAGCATCTGCATAACACCAATGACCTTTGCTTCAACTATACACATGGGCTGAATGGTCATGCTTGAAATAATCAGGATATCCAGAGGATCTTTGTCATCTCCGTAAGTCTGGGGGATAAAGCCATAATTGGCAGGGTAGTGGAAGGATGAGTAAATAACACGGTCCAGTTTCAGCAGGCCGCTGGCTTTATCGATTTCATATTTAGAACGGGATCCCTGAGGGATTTCTACGATACAATTCACGAATTCCGGTGCATTTTTGCCAGTCTCAACGCCATGCCAGGGATGCAAAACCTGCGTAGTTTTAATCATGCCTTTTTTGTTTAATAGGAAAATTTGGGTGCAAAGGTAAATATAAATACCTATTTAACCCTAGATTAATGCAAATATTACACGTTAAAACTTATGCAGACAAACGCCTGTAAGTGTGAAAATCATGCATTTAGAGCGATTGTTATGCTTCTGTGATCTGTTTGCGGTAAAGCTCGGCATAATACCCTCCCTGCTTCATGAGTGTCTGATGGGTACCTCTTTCGGTGATAACCCCGTCATCGACAATTATGATCTGGTCGAAATTAAATACCGTAAAGATCCTGTGGGTAATGATAATTGCGGTTTTGTCGCTCAAAAATTTGTTCAGATGGGAAATGATCTGATTCTCCGTTTTGGCATCTACGGCGCTCAGACAATCATCAAATACCATGAGTTCGGGTTCTTTAATGAGCGCTCTGGCTATTGAAACACGTTGTTTCTGGCCGCCACTCAGCATGACGCCCCGTTCCCCTACCATTGTTCCATAGCCGTTTTCCAGTTCGAGAATCTCGTTGTGGATACTGGCTGACTGGGCGGCAGCTTCAATCCTTTGTTGTGAGGCTTTCTCATCGAGGCCAAAGCTGATATTGTTAGCGATGGTGTCGCTGAACAAAAAGACGTCCTGAGGTACATAGCTGATATTGTGTCTCAATTGCTTAAAAGGCATATCTTTAATATTGACGCCTTTTATATAGATATTTCCATGGTCGGGATCAAAGGATCTAAGCAGCAAATGCGCCACTGTTGACTTGCCACTACCGGTTTTTCCCAGAATCAGTACTTTTTCTCCTTTTTTTACCCGCAGATTAAAGTCTTTTATGGCTTTGATGCCTGTGTTAGGGTAGGTGAAAGAAACATGTTCAAATAAGATGTCTCCGTCAAGCTCAGCTGGCTTAGTTTCTGTTTTATCCTGAATGGCGGGCACCTGCTGGAGGAACTCATTAAGTCTTTTCTGCGAAGCGGCAGCGCGTTGTGTCATACTGGCAACCCATCCGATAGCGCTGACCGGAAAGATCAAAAGGAGAATGTAGATAACGAATTCAACAATCAGCCCCACCTTGGTAGTGTCATGTAGAACAATCTCACAACCAATAAGAACGGTAATGAGGGTACTCAGGCCAATAATCAGGTTCATGCTTGGGAAGTAAACTGCTTCCATCTTGGCGAGTCCTACAGCATTTTTCCGGTATTCTTCGCTGCTTTTTCTGAAAAAGCCAAGGATGGCTTTCTCTTGTACATAAGATTTGATCACCCGAATGCCGGAAAATGATTCCTGGGCGTTGGTCGTTAAATCCGATAATAAGGCCTGTACCCTGGTACTTCTTTTATGAATATTTATATTAAGAAAATAAATAGTCAGAGCCAGAATCGGTAAAGGAGATATTACGATCAGGGTTAATTTAACGTCCTGCTGCAGCATATTGATCAGACAGAGTGCAATTAAGGTTGTCAAATTGATAAAGTACATGATGGCTGGTCCGGTGTACATGCGAACTCTGCTTACATCTTCGGCCATCCGGTTCATGAGGTCTCCTGTGGAATGGGTCTTATAAAAACCTGCGTCTAAGGTCTGGTAATGTTCATAAACCTCGTTTTTCTGGTCATATTCGATATGGCGGCTCATCACAATGATGGTTTGGCGCATAAAAAACATAAAAAGACCTCTGATCAGGGCAAGGATAATAATCACAATGCTACTTACCAAAACCATTCTTCCATAAGGGAAGCTGTCCATCCAGGAGAAAAAGTGAGCGAGAATGACATCCTTGACTATCTGAGTTCCTGCCTCCGGATGTGGGCCGGGTAATGTTTCCTGCAGTTTACCTACCACATAACGGAATACCTGCGGCGACATCACAGCAAAATAATTGGAAGCAGTAATGAACAAGAAACCGAATATAAAACGATAGCGATATTTCCAGAAGTATTTATTGAGAACTGATAATTCTTTCATAGTTATTGAATAGATCCCGACTGTAAATTAGATGCAATTTGCTTAAAAATGGGATTAAACAGCAAAATTACGGCAAGAATGGCAAAAAAATTTGGTTATTAAATTTATTAGATATTATTTTGCGCCCGGAGAGTTGGCAGAGTGGTCGAATGCGGCGGTCTTGAAAACCGTTGACTGTCACAGGTCCGGGGGTTCGAATCCCTCACTCTCCGCAGAGAGGGTCTTCATCAAGAAGACCCTCTTTTTTTTCGTATATCAGCAAGCCTTTTTCTGGATCAACGCAAAAACTTGGGGAAAGGGCATAAATTTTTAAATTTGTCGAATATTTAAAAATCATATGTAAGACAGCTACCTAGCACTTATAAAATTTATACTCCCTACTTATAATCAAATTGTCAATGAAGTACACTTTAAGTTTTTTGATTCTTTTTTTGTCGGCTGTCTTATGTAAGGCTCAACGTATGACCTTCAATAAAGGTGGTACTAATGCCAAAAATTACTATGAAGAGATTTCTTATCAGTTTATTAACGGTTACCTCTTTGTCACACCTGAGATCAATGGATTAAAAAGGAAATTTCTTTTTGATACGGGCGCTCCGACACAGATCACCCCTAAACTATTTAATGAGTTAAAATCTGCTGTGATTAATCGTACCAAAATAACTGATATATCCGGGAATAAAGATTATTTAGATATTGTTGATTTAAAAGAAATTAAATTGAATAATCTTGCATTTATGGGAGTGCCGGCGCTAGTGTCCAATTCTGATATTTATACTTGTATGCATATTGACGGGGTCATTGGTAGTAACCTGTTACGTAATTCTATCGTCCGGATAGAACCCACTAAACAAGTTATTATTTTAACTGATGATGCAACAAAGCTTCCTTTAGATAAGAAGAAAGCTACCTCGCTTGTGACTGGCGAGCCTCAAAGCTATCCATATCTGATGATGGAAGTTACAGGCAAACAACCTCAAATGATAGGATTCGATTCTGGTTCACCTTATTTTTTAGTGATGGCGGAAACACATGCAAAGAGGTTTATAAAAGATAATACATTTGAAACGCTTTCAACTGGGTTTGGAAGCAGCAGCAGGGGACTTTTGGGTTTACAAAAAGAAGATAGCCTTTACCGACTCAGATTGCCATCAATCAGCATAGCTAAAGCTGTATTTACTAACGTAATTACAGAAACAAATAAATCTAACAAAACCAGAGTAGGAGCAAAACTATTAAACTACGGGGTAGTAACTATGGATTTTATCCATCATCTGTTTTACTTTGAACCTATAAATGAGAACAATGATCTCAGTGAAAAACTATGGCCTTTGAAACCTGTCGCAGTTAATAATAAACTTCTAGTTGGAGTAGTTTGGGGGGAATTTAAAAACGAGGCAAACCCGGGAGACCAGATCATAGCTATTGATGACGAACCTTGTGAAACTATGGATTTGTGTGAGTGGCTTGATGGTAAGTCGGCAGTAATGATGAACAAGCCGACTGTCGTTTTTTCTATCAAAGATGCAAAGGGCAATATCAAAAAAATAAATTTAATTAAAGAGTGACTGATCTATTGCCATAAAAACCTGTTGTGCATATTAAAAATTGCTGATCTTTAAATTATTGATATTTCTGTTGAATATCTTTTAGGTGAGGCACTGTATGACAGTTATTTTGGTCAATATTCTCGTCTTGAAATCATCAAAGGATTTAGCATAATTACGTCTGCCCATAAATTGATTGCACATTTGCACGAATATGGTTTCTATGAATTTTCTTGACTCTCTAAATTCCTTAACGTTGGATAGGGGAAAGTAACAATTACCAAAATTCTTAATGCAAAATGACACAATGGATAAATTTTACAAAGAGAGATTACATAATTTAGAAACGGCAATCGACGAATTGGGAATTGAAGTCGATTGCCCTACGCAACGGATTGAGGCTATTATCAAAATGATTGTAAGATGCCTGTCCGAATTAAAGGAGTTTGTGTCTACAAGAGGCTTCAAAAATATGGAAGAAGAAATCCACTTTTTTAAGCATCTTAAACCAACCATTGTAGCCAAATTGATTTATTACAATGCTATCTACAAAATAGAAACCAAGAAGCCTACGGAAACGAAGGCAATAAAGAAGTGCCTTAAAGTAGAACTTAAAAAATTGAAAAGGTTCTTTAGCAACAACCTTGATTTTTATAAATATTACCGCACAGGCAATTCCTCCTTGGACGACAGGTTGTTTCTTCGAGAAAAGCATGATATAAAGCTATGTTTAGATACGGAATACTTTCAGTCTGACCAGACCTTTTCAACTTCACACGATTATAAGGTTGCCAAGTTAATCGCTAACGATTTAATAAAAGTCTATATTGAAGACCAACTTTACAATATCAACAATGCAAAAGCCAATGATTCCCGGAAGATCCCGGATACTTGTCAGTAATTCATCAAAATAATTACTACTCCAGCAACTTGTTTTTGAACGTTCGTCGTTCATTGTGTGCCCCTTTGCAATTTATTCTCCTACTTGGCCGTAGCCCACTGGTGAAATTTTGTACGCTGAAGGCTTTTTACGGATTAACGCAAAATTACATTTCCATCGAAAATTGTGGAGGCATGAAATGATTTTGCAATTTGAATGTTTTTTGCGGATTAAAATCGATTAAACAAATGAATTTTTGTCTTGCAACTGTGAGAATGAAAATACTCCAACTTGGTCAACGAGCATGCAATGATTCGAGATAATAATTCTAATTGAACCAGAACGTGTTTCAGTCCAACATTATGTAATCAAAATGTTGACACACATTCATTCCTAAAAAAATATTTTTATTTCGCAGGGTTACCTTTTCTCATTTTGGGTATTAAACCTTGTTAATAATTTAAAAACTTAGTGAGATGCTGAATATTAGATACATACAAATTGTTGGGGACCGCGGAATGCGATTAGCTCCGCTTGGTAACCTACATCTGCATGAACGCAGCTATTTTCGGCACGTATATATTGAATTATAGGTGTATTCACATCTTTAAGGAAGTACCCGGTCGCAAATACAGTGGCCGGGTATTTTTTTTGAAAAAAGTTTTTAAATAATGAACAACACAGTTACACAGAAGATATTAGATGCAAACAATGTATTTAATAGATATTTTATAGAGGGTAAAAACTTTTACCTGCATACGTTTAACGTTTTTCCGAACATAAACTATATTGGAGAAATTGATGGAGAAAAAGTTTTTGAGGCGATAACGGAAACGCTCGCTGTTAATATCAGGGATGTCTATCAGAGAAGGTGGTTTAAGAGGAAGGCGAAACATTTTGTGTTTGATACCACCATAGTCGTTTTGGAAGGAGCTATAATGCTTGAGATTACTGACGACTATTTATATCTGTTTCACAATGGTACAAATAGTGATTTGATTGAGTGTATTGTCAATCTTGTGACAAAGTATAAAAAACGAGAGCGGAAGGCGCCTCTGGAAATCAATTTGATCATGAGAGGGAGTAACGGACTTGATTTAAAGCCTATCGAGATCAAAAAGACTAAGTTAGATCTGGAGCTGTTCTATAATGATGATTTTAAGTTGACTGACTCTATCATTCAGAGTCGATTAAAGAAAAATAATGATAAGGGAATTGTACTGCTTCACGGATTACCAGGAACCGGGAAAACTACTTATTTAAGATATTTAGTGGGTAGAATTAAAAAGCGGGTACTCTTTCTCTCACCTTCAGTTGCGGGGAACTTGATGGATCCTGACTTTATTGAACTTCTGGTGTCTAATCCTAATACGGTACTGGTCATTGAAGACGCAGAGAATATTATAATGGACAGAAGGTTCAATAGCAGTTCTTCGGTTTCTAATCTCTTGAATATCTCTGACGGTTTGATGGCGGACTTTCTGAATGTACAGATTATCTGTACGTTTAACAGTGCCCTGACAATGATTGACAGCGCTTTAATGCGTAAAGGGAGACTCATCGCCAGGTATGAATTTGGAAAGTTGAGTGTCGATAAGGCGCGGCATCTAAATGAATATCTTGGACAGGATATTCTTATTGATGAGCCGATGACGCTGGCAGAAATTACTCATCCTAACGATAAATCTGAATCTTTTGCCAGCAGGACAGAAATTACTGGCTTCAGAAGACGTAATGAAAATAAATAATTAAGACGAAATGGCGAAGTTAAAGATAAATAGCAAAGACCTGCGAATGATTGGTTACCCGGATGGACCTGTAGTCAGTGTTGCAATGACCACATTCAACAGACATTTTAAATTCTGGACAAAGGACGCTGCAGTTGCTCTTTTAAAAGATATTTTATGTGATCCGGCCAGATTTGCCGGAGAGGATATCCTTGGATGCATTGCCAGACATCTGGTACCCCGGGAGGAGCAACCGTTAGAAGAAATCCATTTAAGGACAAAGGGCGTTGATTTTACGATATTTGGGCAGGACTATATTGAAGAAGGAGCCTTGCATCAAATGTACCAGGCCGCGAAACTACCGGTCAGCATCACAGGGGCGATAATGGCCGATGCCCATGCCGGTTATGGCTTACCTATCGGAGGCGTCCTGGCTACTGACAACGCGGTGATCCCTTATGGTGTCGGTGTAGATATTGGCTGCCGGATGTGCCTGAGTATTTTTGACCTTCCTGTGAAGGATCTAGCCAGTAAAGACGCTTTTTTTGTACGTGAATTAAGTAGTGCAACACTTTTTGGCAGCGGGGCAATGTTCAATCGCCCCTCTGATCATGAAGTGATGGAGCATGAATTATTTTATTTAATGCCAAAGTTGAAGTCTTTGCATGGGAGAGCATGGAAGCAACTTGGTACTTCCGGCTCTGGTAATCACTTTGCAGAATTTGGCATGGTAGAGATTAAAGAAAAAGACAACGTGCTTGGTGTTGAGCCAGGCCTTTATATCGGGCTTTTGACACATTCCGGCAGCCGAGCGTTAGGCGCAGCTATCGCTACCCATTATACCGGGATCGCAGTAAGTACAAGGCGGCTGCCTCAAACTGTAAAAAATCTCGCGTGGCTTAATTTAAATGAGGAGGCGGGCATGGAATATTGGCTGGCTATGAATCTGGCGGGGGATTATGCGGCAGCCTGTCATCAGGTGATTCACCAAAAAATTGCAAAAAGCCTGGGATGCAAACCCATCAAGCAGGTGGAGAATCATCATAATTTTGCCTGGAAAGAATTGTTGGATGGCAGAGAGGTGATCGTGCACCGTAAAGGGGCCACGCCAGCTGCTAAGGATGTGCTTGGGATAATTCCGGGATCAATGACAGCCGATGGTTTTATCGTTAAGGGAAAAGGCGAAGCCGGCTCGATTAATTCTGCATCGCATGGTGCAGGTAGAAAAATGAGTCGTAAAACAGCGATTGCTTCTGTAACGGACAGACAGTTTAGGGATGTATTGCAGAGAAAAGGAGTAAAACTTTTAGGTGGAGGCCTTGATGAATCGCCATTCGCTTATAAAGACATTCATAAGGTTATGCAGTCTCAGCGGGCACTGGTAGAAATTGTTGGAAGGTTTACCCCCAAGATAGTCAAGATGGATGGTGCTACGCATCGAAGCTGGAAACAAAGAAAGTAACGGCATGATTACGGGTGATTTGGGTTATACTTAAGTGAACTTTATAAGAGAGTATAAAATAACCCCTTGTAAATACCTAATAGCTATACCCATTTTTTTGCTGGTGACTCACATCGCTTTCCAGACTTTTCATGAAAGCAATAATATCATTTTGTTCCTCTTTGGTAAGGCCAAGGGTATCTGCAGGCAAGGTTTGATTTGGAAGATTGATACCCAAGCCTACAGCTCCCGCATTATTATAGAATTCCATCATATCTTCCAAGGTTGTATAAACGCCATTATGCATATAAGGTGCTGTCTTGCTGATATTTCTGACCGTAGGAATTTTGAAGGCATGCTTGTAAGATGCTACCCCGATGATCGCATAATAACCTAAATCAGGATCAAGTGTAGAATCTGTGAGTGATTTAGGTACGCCAATAACCTCTGTTTCGCTTTGCACGTATTTTGGAGGCGTGATACCGTTAAATAAAGGCGCAAAATGGCAAGTGCCACATTTTGCTTTACCCATAAACAGGTTGAAGCCCTTCACTTCCCGGGAAGTCAATGCGTCCTGGTCTCCTTGCATATATTCGTCGAACCGGCTATTGAGTTTTACCAGGCTGCGAACATAAGAGGCCAGCGCATTAGCTACCTTGTCCCCATCGATTTGTTTTTCCCATTGACCGGTAGGGAAAGCTTTAGCGAACAGTTTCTGATAGGTAGTGTCTTGTGATACATAGGTCACTGCCGAATCAATAGAGCCGTCCATTTCCTCTTTGTTACTCATTACAGTCCTGACCTGGTCTTCCAGTGTCAGGGCCCGCATGTCATAAAAATAATTAGATTGCAGGGCAGCATTGAGCAGGGTAGGGGTATTTCGACTTAAATGCTTTGTGGAGTCGTATATATCAGTAGGAGTCGTCAGCCCATCGGTGTAGTCGAGTTCAGGCTGGTGGCAGGTAGCACAACTTCTTGTTTTCGGTCCGGATAACGCCGGGTCATTGAATAGCTTTTTGCCCAATAACACTTTAGCATCAGTCATATAATATTTAGCTCCAGGGCTGAAAGCGTTGACGTTAAAGGCATCCACATCAAAAATGCTATTAATGTCCTGATTCAGCATGCGGTTGTATTTGATCTTCGGTCCGGGTAGATTCCTCTCCAGCTGTGCGATGCTCATACTGATATTATTGGCATACTTGGTAATAAACGCAGCTCTGTCAAAGCTATTAAAATCTGGATGTTGGTTGAGGTAAGAGACCGCATTTTGAATATCTTTCAGTAGTGGCAGTCTGTCTTTTTTCCTGACATAATAGTTCATGACATCCCGCAGACTTTTTAGGGCGATAGCTGTCTCCTGAATGCTATTTAAGGAAAGGGCGGCGTCATATCCTGTTATTCCCAGGGTGATAATCCTAAACACTTCTAACTTAGCAGCGTCCAGTATCCGCCAGTCGGCAAATGAATGATCCGCATAATAAGAAATCAGGTAATCGGTGTTGTTGATAAGATAACTGACAGAACTAGTCAGTTTATCCAGGTTGGCCGTATCTATAGCGGGATATATATATGCTTCAATGACCTGCAAACCCATTGGATCCGATCCGCGTGCAAGGACAGGATCCAATAAATCTGCATTTTCTATTTCTTCAACGGGTGGCCCATTTAACCTGTCAGTCAGATCTGCCGTAAAATAGGAGGTCGCCCATTCAAATTTCTTAAAAAGTAATCTTGATCTTAAAAAGCAATGTTGAACTTTTTTTGGGTCAATTTGCTTTTTGCTGACCTCCACTAAGAAGCTGTCTTGTACATAACTCCTGAAGTCCTGGATCTGTTGGAAGACTGCCTGGTGGATCTTACGTTCCCTGGAGTTCGGGCCTGAGGTTTCCTTAAGACTTGCATCAATTGAGGTAAAGCTTACAATAAACAACCCTGCTAAAAGAAGTATAACTATTCCCGTCTTCCGATACATGATCCACCGCCTCCTTTACTAACTTCTTAACGATGATTATTTAAAAATTAATGCATTTCTGAGCGGACTGGCATTTTTATCCCTTTCTGCAAGAGGTTCCAGGCCCCATCTTTTTTCGATGAAGGCTAAAAGGCTGACTGTTTCATATTGGGTGTGGTCAATATGATGCTTTTTTGCAAAGGGTCCGATGATAATGGCAGGAATACGGCTGCCAGGTCCGAACCTGTCTATTTTCGGAGGATTTACATGATCATAGAAGCCTCCGAATTCGTCGTAAGTAAGGATGACCAGTGCGTCCTTGCCATTAGGCCCGTTTAATACGTCGTTGATGAGATTTACGGCCAGTTGCTCAGAGGAGTATACCGCTGAGCCGCCGGGATGTTCATCATTTCCGCCTCCGGGTTTTACAAAAGATACTGCAGGAAGTGTCCCCTCCCTGGCGGCTTTAATAAAGTCGTTTTGATCCTTCATATGCTTACGGCCCTCGGTGCCAGGTTTGTAGTTGTCGAAATAAAGGAAGGGTTCATGGTTATAGGCAAAGTTATTTTTCTTCCCGGCTACTGCATTGTCCCATCCTTCTGAATACCAGGCCCAGGAGATATTCTTTTCGCTAAGGCGGTCACCGATGGTAGGGAAATTCTGGGAAGGTAAGAATTTAGAAGTATCGGAGTTGAGCGGATAAGGCCAGTTTCTGGAAAGGACATGGTTGATGGCGTATCCATCAGGAGATACAACGCCGTCTTTAATCATTTTGCCATTGGCGTCTAATTGAGCTACTACTGATTTTGGCGCATTAGGCCAGACCGGCACGCCTGCGGAAATCATAAATACATGGTTAAAGTAAGATCCGCCAAATACACTCTGGAAAAAGTTATCACACAGGGTATAATCACGGGCAAATTGATATAAAGGTAATTTTTCTGTGCTGTAGTATCCCATAGCCAGGCCTTTTGATCCATTATAGGCGACGAATTTATCCATCTTGCCACCATCAATCTGTAATTGGTTATGGTAGAACATGTGGGTTACATCCGGCGTTGCTTTATCGTTGGGAACATACTGATCGATATTGAAAGGCTTATTGGGCAGATTGGTCGGAAATGCATGGTTTCGGGGTATAGCCGGCAGGTATTCATAAGGGTTACCATTTTTATCTACCTGGACATAGTTTCCCTTCATGGCATTTTTAAGACCGTTAGCTCCTTTAAACTCCCCGTAGAGATTGTCAAAGCTATGGTTTTCCATATAGACAACGACTACATGTTTAATTTGTTTAATACCATCATCGAAGGTGGTTTTTTGCTGTTGTGCGTTTTTACTGGTGCCACAACTGGCAAGGCCAAGTGTGATCAAACTCAAATAAAACAAACGTGATGAGCGCATGCTGTTTCTTTTTATACAGTTAAATTATAAAATATACTTGTAGCTAGCCTACAAATAGTGGTTAAAACAAAAATAAAAGAAATCAATTCAAATCTTGCTTACGATCGCTGATTACATCATAGAATTTTTCTCTCCCGCGTTAAGGTAAACGTCGTTTGCCTGCGTAAAGGATAAAAATGAAAATTGGAAAGGTAGCGATAAATGCCAGACAAAATTCACCATTCCCTTTGTTCAACACAAATATAGGGTATTGAATTGTGTTACAATATTAATCAAATGTAATTGCAGGAAAAACCTTTTTTAATATTCTTAAAACTATATATAACTAAATGCAGAATGCCAGAAACAGATTATGCAACCATTAGTAATTGAGAATCATAGATATAATTAAAATATTAATTTAAATTTTAAATTAAATATTATTTAATTTGGGTGATGTAGTTGAAATTGATTTTTTATTATCTTAGGGTCAGATTTCCCGGATTTTTTTAGAAATTGCTTAGTTATTCGCCCCGCTGCGGCGGCTTGGGTTTGCAGTTTCAAAATTAAATCTGTACTTATTAGGAATAAGTTTATACCACCGTAAATATAATATAAAATGACTAGAAGGTTAAGTGCGCTACCGTCCCTCTGTGTAGCCTTTCTGGGATTACTTTGCAGTAATGGACTTTCTGCGCAGCAAAATTCAGATCTTAAAATTATTCCCGAGCCAGTATCTGTCAGCAGGCAGTCTGGAGACTTTGTGCTTCCCGGTAGTATAAAGGTGTATTTTGATTCAGACGGGAGTGATGGCGAAATGGCGTATGTCAGAACCGCATTTTCCTCAGGTATATCAAAGCTGAATAAGGCGATTGCTACTTCCGAGTCAGGGCGCCAGGACGCAAATGTAAAGCTGCAACTTCTGAAGCAGACGGATAATGAACTTAAAGAAGAAGGATATCTGCTGACTGTAGATGCCAATGGAGTGACCATCAAGGCGAATAAACCCGCGGGCCTGTATTACGGTATCCAGACATTGTTCCAGATGATCCCGGTCAGTGGTAATGCCTGTAAGACAGATAACCAGGGCAAAATATCAATCCCATATGCCATCATTAAGGATTATCCCAGGTTTGCCTGGCGTGGCCTTATGCTGGACGTATCCAGGCATTTTTTTACCAAGCAGGAAGTGATGGATTACATTGCTGAAATGTCTAAGTATAAATATAATATGTTTCACTGGCACCTTACGGATGATGAAGGCTGGAGAATTCAGATAAATGCCTATCCCAAGCTTACCAGTGTAGGTGCCTGGAATGTAAAAAAGACCGGATATTTTGGTACATTCTCTCCGGTTACGGCAGAAGACAAATACGATTACGGCGGATTCTATACGCAGCGTGATATTAAGGAAGTGATCGCATTTGCAAAGGCGCATTTTGTCAATATTTTACCCGAGTTAGATATGCCAGGCCACAGTATGGCGGCAATAGCCTCTTATCCTGAGTTATCCTGCACCCCCGGCGCAGATAAATATCATGTCAGGTCTGGCGAAAAAGGCTTTATGGACTGGACAGATAGCGGGATTGTCGCTCATTATGATAATACACTCTGCCCCGCCAATCCAAGAGTATATCAGTTTTTAGATACGGTGTTCGCAGAAGTCGCCAGCCTGTTCCCATTTCCTTATATCCACATCGGCGGAGATGAATGTGCCAAGACCTTCTGGAAAATAAATCCGGCAATTAAGGCGCTCATGAAGCGTGAAAATCTGCATAACATGGATGAAGTCCAAAGTTATTTTGAAAAGAGGGTGGAAAAGATTGTTGAATCTAAAGGTAAGAAAGTGATTGGCTGGGATGAGATCTTAGAAGGGGGCGTAGCGCCCAACGCGACAATCATGAGCTGGAGGGGCGAGAAAGGTGGTATCAAAGCCTCCCAGATGAAGCACGACGTCGTGATGAGCCCCACGACCTTTGCATATCTGGATTACATGCAGGGAGATCCGGCGCTTGAACCGCACGTGTATGCCTCCTTGCGTCTTAAAAAAGCCTACGCCTTTGACCCGGTTCCAGCAGGCGCAGATGCTAAATATATAAAAGGCGGGCAGGCAAATCTTTGGTCAGAACAGCTATATAATATTCGTCATGCACAATATATGACCTGGCCCCGTGGGTTTGCCATCGCCGAAGCACTTTGGTCTCCTAAAGACAAGAAGAACTGGACGTCCTTTGTTCAAAGAGTGGAAGCGCAGTTTCCCAGACTGGATGCAGATAGCGTGAATTACGCCAGAAGTATGTATGATCCGGATATAGCGGTATCGCTTAATGCAGATAGTACCTTACAGATTACACTTTCAAAGGAGCTGGATGATATTGATCTTTATTATAGCGTTGATAATTCATTTCCCGATAATTTTTATCCGAAGTATACCGGACCTTTTAATATGCCTAAAGATGCGGCGATGTTAAGAGTAATCAGTTACCGGAATGGTAAGGCGATCGGCAGGTTAATCACAATAGATATAAATGATCTTAAAAAAAGAGCAAAAAAATAAAATCAGGTACTCCTCATTATCTTATCTATAAAACAAAAGAGAATATTTGTTATGAAATCGATGTTTATATGGCTGTTGGTATTTCAGGTGTTTTGTCTGTCAGCGTCTGCCCAAAAATATACCGCGCAGACTTTGCCGGACTCGATTTATTCCGGCAAACAGGGGGACTTTCATGTACAGGGCATGGCCGTGGATAAGGCAAACGGGTTTATCTATCTTTCCTTCACCGATAAGCTGATTAAACTTGATATGCGGGGCAATATGGTGGCTAGCGTGACAGGATTGGTCGGTCATTTAGGAGATTTATCCTTCGATGATAAGACTGGGAAGATTTACGGGTCTCTGGAATATAAAGACGATGCAATTGGCAATGGCATCCGTAAAAAATTAGGTATACAGGCAGGAAGTAATATTAACTTTTATATTGCCATTTTTGATACAAAACAAATCACTAAGCTTGATATGGATGCGGCAGACAGTCATATACTCCGTACAGTCAATTTAAAGACTGTCGTCGAGGATTACACCGCAAAAGTAAAGTTGCATGATAAGACAGTGGAGCATCGTTTTGGCTGTTCTGGCATAGATGGCGTTACCTTAGCACCGGCAATCGGTCATCCAGGTTCTTCAAAGAAGTATTTATATGTCGCCTACGGAATTTATGGAGATACTACCAGAGATGATAATGAGCAGCAGGTGATTTTAAAATTTGATTATGCTGACTGGTGGAATAAATATGGTAAGCCATTAACGCAAAATAAGCCGCATGTTTCCGGTCCCAGCCGGCCCCTGGAACAATATTTTGTCCATACAGGAAATACCAATTATGGTATTCAGAACTTAGCTTATGATCCATCTACAGGCAACTTTTTTGCTGCTGTATACGCGGGCAGTAAAAGCGGTAATCCCAATTATAACCTTTTTGTCATTGATGGTCATAAACGGCCAGAGAAAGGGCAAATCTCTTCAGACAATAAAAGACTGCAGGTGGAGTTTTTGTCTTTATTGGAGGCCGGACAGCGAGATGCAAATACAGGTATTCGCGGCTGGTATTTCAAATGGGGCTCTACCGGCCTGTTTCCCTTAGGGGAGGGGTATTTCTATATTTCCCATAATGGAAAGTCCAGTGATGGGCAGCAGCAGACGACGATTTATAAATATAAGTGGGCCGGCAGTGACCAGACTGCATTTGAACCGGTGCCTTAAGCTGTTTGACTGCAGATAAACGAAACACAGGCAGCCGGTGTATGTGTGGCGCAACCGGCTGCCTGTCTCGTTACTGTTTATCGAACTCCGGGTAGGGCAGGCCTTTGCCTGTTTCACAAAGTAATTTTAAACTTCTGAGAAATAATGCCCAGGCATAACTACAACCGGCAAATTCATTTGTATAGGCTTTCCAGTTATCATGGTGGAAGGACAGTACAGTGCCTTTCACGTGGGCCTCTAATTCAAAATTAATGGTGGTGCCGATCCATTCCTCCTGGGCTTTTAAACAAACCCATCTTACTTTATCATAATGGTGTAACTCCTCAACGCGCATTTCTTTAAAATAGTTTGCGTCAAATCCAAACCTTAAAATACTTCCCACTTCAGGCTGGGCAATTGTGTCCGGAGTCCACCACCCGGCTAATCCTTGCTGGGTGGTTATGGCATGAAAGACGGTCTCCATAGGGGCATGAATGCGGAGTCTGTGATATACCGATATCCTGTTATGAGGGCTGTCTGTGTCTGATGGGGCAGCTGGCGCCTCATCTTCCCTGGGGGTAGGACTGCCTGCACCTGTAGTAATTAGTGCTTTTAAACTGCCTTGAATATAATGTGTCCATGCGTCCTTACAAAGGTCAAAGCATTCATAAGATGGTACAAGGCCCTTATGCGTAAATGTCAGCGTCGTTTTTCCGTTCTTTTCGGTTATTTCAAAAATGACATCGGTACCCGTCCATTCATTTTCATCCTTGGTGAACTTAAAGTGGTTTTCCAGGACATGCCAGACAATTTTCTGGCCATGAACGAGCTGGGTTATTTTCATTTTTGACCGGTGCACATCCTGATAATGATAGGTGAAGGTACTGTTGAGTTTTTTCGTATCTCCATCAATATTCTCGGACCACCATTCACGGACATTTGTAATGGCGTCAAATACTTTTTCTGCAGGCTGATCTACGGTAAAATGGGTGGTAAAATCCTGGCTTTGCATGATATAATCATTTAGGTGGTGAAACAAAACTGATTCATGGGCTGTCAGCAGGTGTACTCCTGGCGTTTGAATCTATATATAGCCCATATAATCATTTACATAACAAAGGTAAAGGTGATTTTTTACCGAAATGCGGTGCAAAATGGACATTTCAAAGGGGGTATTTGGACAGGAATAATCTGTAACTTTACTGAAATTTTAGACAGATGAAACATCTAACCATTTTAGTGCCCAGTGGCGATGGAAATAATCTAAGCAGTATAGTAGGTCCCTATAAGATCTTTTCCCGCGCCAATGAGCTGTGGCAGCAGCGTGGAAGAACGCAGCGGTTTGTTATTGAGCTGGCTGGCACCAAAAAGGAAGTGGATTATTATGAAGGACTCTTTGCCGTACGGACACAAAAGCAAATTTCGGAAATCAGATCAACAGATCTGATTATAATTCCCTCCCTCAACCATAATTATAAAGAAGCCCTGGCCTCTAATCAACCTTTGGCACGATGGGTAGATGAACAATACAAAGGAGGAGCCGCGGTGGCTGCCATTTGCACCGGAGCCTTTTTGTTGGCAGCCGCCGGACTTTTAGATGGAAAAGCCTGTTCAACACATTGGGCTGCTGCAGATGATTTCCGGAAATTGTTTCCGCAAGTGCATTTGCAGATTGATCAGGTAATCACAGACGAAAATAGTATTTATACCAATGGAGGTGCCTATTCATTTTTAAACCTGATTATTTACCTGATCGAAAAATACTATGACAGGCAGACGGCCATTTTATGTGCCAAGATTTTTCAGGTTGAAATTGACCGGAACACGCAATCTACCTTTGCTATTTTTACCGGGCAAAAATCTCATGGTGATACTGTCGTGAAAAATGCACAAGACTATATAGAGGGCAATTATACCGAGAAAATATCTTTTTCTGACGTGTCCAAAAAGCTTGCAGTTGGCCGCAGAAATTTTGACCGCCGGTTTATTAAGGCCACTGGCAACACGCCGGTTGAATACCTGCAACGTGTTCGAATCGAGTCGGCAAAAAAATCCCTGGAGACCTCCCCTAAGAATATCAATGAAGTAATGTATGAGGTCGGGTATGCCGATGTAAAGGCCTTTAGGGAGGTCTTTCGGAAAATTACCGGATTATCGCCGCTGGATTATAAACACAAATTCAATAAGGAAGCTGCTCTTTAGACTTCTGGTATCTAATGTTATTGCCAGGCTAGCCGGCAATAACCCACGGCAAAGAATTTCTTGTCGTTTTTGATTGTTAAAGCCGTGTAGATAACGGTAAACGTACCGTCACTTTGTTCAATAGCGCAAAGCGGCGTACGGGTACTGTGGTCGCCGTCTTCCGCCCAAATGTTATCTTTGAACTGAACTTTGACGCGTTTTTCCGCGCTCCAGTTCAGACCATCTGTGGAGAGGCTATACCCGATCTGCTGATCACCGAAGCTGTCAAATACCATTAAATATCTGCCATCTTTTAATCTGGATACCACCTCGTTTTCCATAAACTCTTTTGCCACACCGATAGGGTTGAACCCTTCGGGCATTCTTCTCCATGGTCCGGATAGTTTTTGCGCGAAAGCGATTCCGGTAGGCCAGGGGCCCCTGGGGGTATGATAGTGGCCATCATACATGGCATACCAGGTATTGCCGACTTTGTAAGGGTTAAAACAGGCGACCGCTTGCTGACCTTCCCATTTTTGACTAAACTTATCGGGTTGCATAACAATTCCCATATCGGCGTAAGGTCCCGCGATGCCTTTTAGACCATTTACAACCGATTTAGCCCTCCATATCCTGCCCGCATAATCATTGCCTGCAATCTCGCCACTGGCCGAGTCTCCTGCCCGGTAAGCGACGTAGAAAATATTCCAGGCATCTTCCTCATGATTATACTCTACGCCGGTTACCCATACCTCGGAGCGTGGATTCGTTGGCGTTCGGCCTGGAATACTATTGACGATTGTAGATTGTCTTTTCCAATGAATAGCGTCCTTGCTTGTCCAGTATGCAATGCGCATATCTCTGTGGGCCCGCTCAAACATTTCATTGATGAACATATGGTATGTAGTGCCGATTTTAACCACCTGCCCTGTTTCAAAACCGGAGCGATTCTTACTGGTGATAACATCGGCGTTTTGCGCGTCGATCACTGGAGCGGCAGGCGCCTTAACTAACTTTAAGGTTGTAGGAAGCGGCTTTTTATCCGCCTGCTGCTGTGCGGTTGCAGCGTTAAGGCAGGTGATAATTACGGCAGTCAACCCTATTGAGGTCAAAATACGACTCTTAACTGCCTTTTGATTTTGTATGCGACTTTTTGCCATTGACTATAATTAGCGTGTTCTTGTGACTAGTTCGTGTCTGATCGTTCTAAATGGCTGGCAGACCAGCCCTCAGGCTTTACCGGAGTGCAATCCTTAAAAACAATATCTTTTGAATGCGGGCCGGACAGGTGCATAAATAATTTCCTCCCAGGTACGATAAAATTAACATGATTAAAACTTATCTGATGCGCGTCCAGTAGCGTAATAACGGAATCCTTGCTCCTGATCACTGCATCCTTCAACAAAAAGTCTTGCATGTCTGCACCTTTAAAGAGGTGCTCAGTTTTAACCTGCATGTTTTCCATTTTAACATCTGATAACGGGCTTTCCGGTATGGCTGCAATTTTAATAAACCATTCTGAGTTCTCAATGATCAGGTTTTTAACAGAGATTTTTCTAAATACCGGCGTCAGTGCATTGACAGGCCTGGCGGGCAGGCGTGCAGCCAAATCTCCTACATACTGCTGGCCTCCCAGCATGTCCCACTGAAAAGCTTTGCCGGTCTGATTCATGCGGATGTTTTCGTAGAACAGATTTTCGCCGCCTCCTCCTCTGGGACGCCGGGTTTTAAACCGGATCCCTACATTTGTTTTATCAAATACGCAGTTTTCTACCAATAGATTTCTGATCATGCCAGCCGTTTCACTGCCACAAGTAACACCGCCGTGTCCCTGTTTGGCCAGGCAGTTACGGATAATGACATTTTCTGTGGGCTTATTGACACGCAGGCCATCTTTTCCCCGGCCCGCTTTTAATGTAAAACAGTCATCCCCGCAACTCAGGGTACAATATTCCACCAATACATTTTTGGAAGATTCTATATCCATCCCATCTCCTCTGGGAATGCCCACTGAATGAACAGTAACTCCACGGATGATAACGCCGTCGCAATAAATAGGGACGATATTCCAAAATGCCGTATTGGAAAGAGAAACCCCCTCTATAAATACATCTGTACAATTAATTGGAGAAATTAACATAGGCAGGAATATATATCCCCCGTTTTTGCCGTCATATACCCTATGCGGAACAGGTGTTTTATAAGAAACAAAATTTTCAATGACGGTAGAGTCCATTACCTGGGATCTTACGGTGCCATTTTGCTCCGGCCCGATGATTTTACCCTTACCGGTAACGGCAATGTTATCCTGGCTATTGGCGTAGATACAGGCGCCCAGGGACATGACTTCTATACCCTCGCTTCTGGTAAATACAGCAGGCCAGTAATCTTCGACAGCGCCACTAAAACATAATTCGGCATGGTCCTCCAGATGCAGATTTACGTTACTTTTCAAACTTATCCGACCGGTAAACCATTTGCCGTCAGGGATAAGGACAGTGCCGCCCCCTTTCGAACTGACCTGATCAATGGTTTTCTGGATGGCTTCTGTTGCCTTTTGCTCTTCCTTCGCTCCATTGGCAACGATACTAATAGTGAGATCCGGGAACTCCGGCCTTTTGAAATCCGGTGTCACAAAGGGTGCCTTAACCGGGGCAATACCTGCAGGTAAATGGGCGGCCCCGACTTTTGTAGTGTCAGGCATGTTTTTCAGCTCTATTGTATCGTTAGTTGATCCGGTGGGAGTACAGGAAAACAGTAAGCACACCAGGGAAGCGCAGATCACGCAGCGAAGCAGGTTAAAGTTAATTATGCAGCGAAGCCGCCGGTTCGTTATAGCTGGTAGCATACTTATGGAGTTTATACTTTCCTGACCTATTGGTAAGGTCAGACAGGTATTTAAAATGTAATTGCAAAATGTACTCAATGCCTGTATGACGTATACCGGGTATTGATATACAGAAGGGAACTGCCAGATAACAATTGGGGGCTTATTGATAGCTGGACCATTGAGTGTATTAGGGTCGTAAAGTTATTATTTTAGTTGATTTGACTGTCCTGCACTGTCCTGTAGTCTGGAATTTTAACACACATCAATGCCCGCAGCCTGATATGCTGCCAAATCCGGATGGTCTGCCGGCTTATTAGTGATGATTGTGTCGATGTCGGTGACAGGACAAATAAAATAAGCGTCTGCTTTGTTGATCTTTTCGTAAGTGGCCAGGGCAATAGTTCTTTGTGCGGTTTCTACCATCGTCTTTTTTATTGCTGCCTCTTCATAACCTACCGTGGTAACACCAACAGAAGGATGGATACTGCAGATGCCGAAAAAACAGATATCTGCTCTTATCTTTTGAAAGGCATTATGTGTATCCTGCCCCATTGCAGTAAAGGATGCTTTGTTCAGCCGCCCACCTGCAAAAATAAGTTCTACCGAAGGATGATCTTCCAGGACACCGGCGATGGGGAAACTATTGGTCACTACCGTAATATTAAGATTGTGCGGGATGCTGGCTGCGACGGCCAGCGTTGACGTGCCGCCGTCAAAGAGGATCACCTGGTCATTTTCCAAAAACTGCAGTGCTTTGGCCGCAATAATATCTTTGGAAAGCTGATCATAATTTTCACGGGCCCTGAAATGCCGGGGTACAGTAGAGTGGGGGACGGCACCGCCGCGAACGGCTTTAAGCAACCCTCTTTCAGAAAGGGTTTTAATATCTCTTCTGATGGTATCTTCAGATACTTTTAGCTGCTCGCTGAGATCTGAAAGCAAGACTTTCCGGTCCTTAGTGAGGATAGATAAAATGATATTGAGCCGCTCTTCTTTTATCATAAATGCGAAAATATGCAAAATGTTGCAATTATGTGCAGTTTTTTGCAATTTAGTGGTATATTTGCCCTATGAATACAATCGAAAAGAAACGCAAAACCATTGCAATAGATATGGACGGCGTGCTCGCAAATGTTGAGCCTCAACTGGTTAAGTTCTATAATGACATGTATGGCGCTTCTCTGACCCTAGAAGGCATTCAAGGTCTTTCCGGTGCAGAGGCTTTCCCTGAAGATAAAATAGCCAGAAAGGTGGTGAACGCGCCGGGTTTTTTCAGGACGCTTGAAGTAATGCCCGGTGCCATTGAAGCAGTGAAACAGCTAATGGAGGATTATGAAGTGTATGTCGTATCGGCTGCTACTGAATTTCCGCTGTCACTGCATGAAAAGTATGAATGGCTGCAGGAGTTTTTCCCATTCATTGACTGGAGGCATATTGTGCTATGTGGTGATAAAAGCATCATTGATACCGATTATATGATTGACGATTATTGCAAAAACCTGGATGTATTTAAGGGAAAGACTTTAATGTTCCATGCATACCATAATACGCAGCTCGACCATCATTTCAGGGTCCGCGGCTGGTCAGATGTGCTGGATTGGTTCTCCGGGGAGAAAAAACGGGAAAGCACCCTTGATCTGGCCGGAAAAAACTAAACTTTTTATACCTAAATCAAAAAACCTCCAATTGACAGAGGCAGGTAACATCTGTCAATCGGAGGTTGTATACTTTTAGCATGCGCCTCTAGTCGGCTTTCTGTTTGAGAATATTGCCATCGGCGTCCATTACCATGTCCCAGTCCTTGGTGAAGGATTTTAATTCCATTTTATAGGTAACCTTCGTGCCTTCAGTAATTTTCTCTACATCATCGATCCTGTACCCTTTAAAATCTTGTTGCAATTTTGCAGTGACCTTAGATGGCAAATTGTTCTTAGAGAGCTCTTCCTTGTGCCTGACGAGGTTACCGGATTTGTCATACCAGATTTCGTGGTCGATATTACGACCCATTTCAAATTCAACATTGTAAAGTTCTCCCTTACGTTCCCACTCGATATCCGTTGCTTTTGGGTAGGCTGTTGCAAATTTATTGACAATAACAGAGGGAACCTGACTGCTTGGGATATCCTGTGCTTTCAGGCTTCCTGCGGATAGTAATAAACCAGCTGCGATACTTAGAATAATGCTTTTCATGTTTTATTATTTTTATTTATACTGCAAAGCTATACAGGGAATCTGGAAAGAATCTGGAATTAATGCTGGTTGTGACTGTTGGTATTAAAATACACAGTAAAATTATGCATCTGTCCGCTATATTGATATTGAATTTTAAAACCATATCTCTTACAAATAGCGGCAATAATTGAGAGTCCCAGGCCTGTACTTTTCTGTGAGCTGCCACCTTTATAAAAACGCTTGAAAATGGCCTGCCCGTCCAGTGCTTCTCCTGTTGCAGTATTGCTCACTTCTAGTTTATCTTCCTGTAAAAGAACATGAATCTGCCCTTTTTCTTTGTTGTGAAATATAGCGTTCTTGACCAGATTGGACACCAGAATATGTACCAGGATCTGATTTATTTCCAATTCGACCGGGCTGAGCTGCTCAAAATTAATTTGTACACTTTTATAGGTCGCGTAGGGTTCAAGGTTTTCAAGTACTTCATGACATATCTGACCAATGGGCACCTTTTTATTTTCAGTAAATTGTTTATTTTCAATTTTACTCAGTAACAGCAGAGATTTATTGAGTTGCTTTAAATGATGAATAATGCCCAGGATCTGGGTGAGTTCCACAGCAGTCTGCTGCTCCAGGTCGCCTTTCTCTAATAACAGCTCGGTTTTATTTGTGATGACGGCCAGGGGCGTTTGTAATTCATGTGAAGCGTTTTCTGTGAATTGTTTTTGGCTATTGAATACTGCTCTGGCATGCTCGGTTAACAGATCAGCTGCTTTTTGCAATTCTTTGAATTCATCTGTTTTAGAGCGTACTGCCGGAAGTGGCTGGTCTTTTTCAACCCTGTAGGCTTTTAAATGCGCCAGAATTTGATAGAAAGGACGCCACAGACGTCTGAGTGCAAAGTTATTGATGACTATAATACTTATTATTAAGACGATATATAACCAGACCATTGCCCAAAAGAGATCTGTTATAAGATCATCTTCTTCAACGACAGAAGACCATACCTTCAGTGCATAATAGTTATCGCCAGCCTGGAAAGCTGTTGATAACATGCGCATCGGCGCTTGTTCTTTATTAGCCGGAAGATAAATCGAAGTATCCTGGAACCGGTCCATTATAGCCAATGCTTCCGCTTTGGGCAGCGGTTGTATGTAGTAGTTACCCTGTTGCTGCAGTATTTGCGTAATGGAAGTGTCTGATAGTTTCTGGCGGATGACTTGTATTTTCTGGTTTTCGAGCCCTGCATCCAGGCTGTCGTGGATCTCGTCTTGTATATTGTAATAGAATATAGGTGCCCAGATACTGATAATCACGAAGATAGAAATGGACAGGTATTTTATGGACTGGTTTTGCAGTTTCATACGTCTACTAATTTATAGCCAACACCGTAGACTGCCTGGATCTCGATTTCGGCACTTGCAGCCTGAAGTTTTTTTCTTAAGTTTTTAATCTGGTAATAAATAAAATCAAAATTATCTGCCTGATCAATATTATCTCCCCAGACGTGTTCTGCCAATGCTTCTCTGGTAATTAATCTGCCGTTGTTGAGTAAAAAATAGTTCAGCAGATCAAACTCCTTGCGGTTCAGGTTTAAAGGCATTTTATCTATAAACACCTGTCTGTCATTTAAATATAAACGGACGTTGTTGACATCCAGACTTTCTTTGCCATCCATTTTTTTTCGCCTCAATACTGCCTTTACGCGCGCATTGAGCTCTGCAATATGAAATGGTTTGGTCAGATAGTCATCAGCGCCCAGTTCCAGGCCCTTGATCTTGTCATCAATAGAATCCTTTGCGGAGATAATGATTACATTTTCCGTTTTTTCCGCCTCTTTTAGTTCCCCAAGCAACTCCAGTCCACTTCCTCCCGGCAACATGATGTCCAGCAGTATACAGTCATACTCGTATATGCTTATTTTTTCCAGGGCCGTATCAAAATCGGAGGCGGTTTCTACTTTATATGCTTCCTTTTCAAGAGAGGTTTTAACTGCCTGGAGCAGCGCTGGCTGATCTTCTACTATAAGAATTTTCATGAATCAAAATTACCGGAATATTCTGGAAACAATCTGGAATGAAGCGCGGTGTACCGGTGCATGAATTTTTTCGGTGCACCGTTTTATCTGATGATGTATAGACAGAAAACCGAAGAATAATAAAGTTGCGCACGGCACTCTTCTTCTAATTGAACTATGCCGTTGACTGTTAATGATTTCTGAATATCGCGACATGGTTTTTTGCGTGTGCCACCTTTTTACGTGTTAGGCGCTGTTAATAAGACTGTTGTGATATTATATATGTATAAATTTAAACTGTAGTTAATTGATTATATAATATCTATGAAAATATGATTTAACTAATAAACGCTAATGAGTTTCACTGTTTCGAAATGGTGATCCGGCTGCTTTTATGGTGGAAAAACCACCGTAAATGAAAAGATTGTATAAAATAATGTGAATAATCAGTACTTTATTTTTTATATATGAATCTATCTTTGACTTATAAATTATTTTATTGTTATAAAATCTAAAGGTGGAACAGGTATTAATTGTTAAAAAAATGTTGTGGGTTATTGTGGTCAGTCGTTTTAAAGCGCATTCCCTTGTAAAGTGTAAAAGCCCTGTTCCAGCTATAAACCTTTAGTCACTATTCGATTTTTCACATAATTAATGAATTCATTTATTCACTGCTTTGAAAAAATTAAAAAATGGGAAGACAAAAAATGAGATTTGCATTTTTCCTTTTACTTTCTCTGTGCTGTACCGGTTTATTTGCACAGGAAAGAACTGTCAACGGGGTGGTCGTTGATGGTCAGTCAGGAGAGCACCTGCCTGGAGCAATTATCAGCGCAAAAGGAAGGCCTAGTAATGTCAGTTCAAGGGCAGACGGGACCTTCTCTATTAAGCTTTTGCCTGCCGATTCCATACTGGTGGTGTCTTTCATTGGTTACAAAAGAGTGCAGTTGCCGATCGGAAGCCAGGACTTTATCACTGTGAAAATGGATTCTACAGTGTCCGCTGATTTAAACGACGTGGTGGTGGTCGGTTATGGCACCCAGAACAAAAGAGATATTACCGGTTCTATGGCAACTGTCGATTTGAAACAAATAGAGGATATGCCGGTAGCATCTATCAGTGAGGCGTTGAGAGGGCAGGTTCCGGGCCTGAACGTAGACGGTGGCGCACAAAGGCCAGGCACACTTGCAACTATCAGTGTCCGTCAGCAATTTAACTGGGGTAAAGACGGTGGCAATACTGCACCGCTTGTTGTAATTGATGATGTACTTCAGGTGGACCCTTCAACAGGACTACCTTCCCTGGACCGGTTCAACCAGCTGGATATGTCTGAGGTGGAAAGCATCACGGTTTTGAGAGACGCCAGTGCGGCAATCTATGGTACCCGCGCTTCTCAGGGGGTTATTATTATTAAAACCAAAAGAGGGAAGGCAGGGGCACCCCGGGTGACATATAGTGGTAAATTTGAAAGAAATGACGCGGTGAGTCATGGTAAAGTGATGAATGCCAGACAATATGGTGAATACGCCAATAGCTTTACCAGAGCCCAGGGCCGTAGTGACGATTACCTGTATTCTGATGCCGAGCTCGCCGCCATGGATAGCCTGGACTATGACTGGTTAGGCAATGATTGGCGTGCAGCGGGAACGATGCAGCATTCCCTGGACGTTAGCGGCGGCTCAGACAAGGCTACTTATTATATGGGGGGCTCTTATTACACACAGGGTGCCAATCTCGGTTCTCAGGATTTTAAACGCTGGACCTACCGTGCAGGAACGGATATAAAATTAGCAAGTGGGTTACATTTAGGCGCCACCCTGGCTGCAGCGAATACAAATGTGGAAGAATCATTCACAAAAATTAATTTTAGTGACGGGTTCGCAACGGGTGGTGAACAGAACGATTACAGCGTTTTGCTGCATATGCCTAAATACATTCCCTGGGTATACAATATTGATGGGGTAGATCAATATATTTCGCCTCCTTTAGGACCCCACCGTGCAGGAAGTGTTAAAGCGAATAACTCATTAAGCAACTGGAACTATTATGCGCTGCTGAATAACGGTTCAAAAACGGTAAAAAAGAACTTTAATTATAATGTAAATTTCTCCCTTCAGTATGATGTGCCCTGGATTCCGGGATTGAATTTTAAACTAAACTATGGTTTGGCTCAGGCTTCCAACAATACCGAACAGGTCATGATGCCTCAGCTGCTTTATCAGGCAACTAATATTGACGCCGTCGGACAGCATCTGATCGGAGAAACACCTGGAGCAGACTGGAAGGGAACTTTAAATACTTCCAATACGCGTGTGACCTATGATAATACGACCTCTAAAAGTGAACAGACCAACTTCTTCGTTAATTATGCACATAGTTTTGGTGATCACAATCTCGCAGCGATGTTTTCTGTCGAAAAATCGACTAACCTGAATGAAGACCGGTATCAGATATACGATAACCCGCTGCCGGGCGTCTATAATGGTACTTCTGTATCTGCAGGCGAATTGAATACGAAAAACACGATCACCTATAAACAGGAAAACGGAACACTGTCTTATTTAGGAAGGCTGAATTATAACTTTAAGCATAAATACCTGTTTGAGTTTGTATTCCGTACCGACGCCTCAACCGTCTTTGCACCGGAGAATTACTGGGGTTTTTTCCCGGGAGTCTCTGCCGGATGGGTTATTTCTGATGAAAATTTCTTCAAGGACAATATCCACTGGATGGATTTCTTAAAGGTCCGTACTTCCTGGGGGATAACAGGTAATAATAATATCAAGGCCTGGAAATGGCTGCAGTTGTATACCGCGCAGCAAGATAAAGGTTTCGGTTTTGGGTCTGAGGGAGGATCCTACACCTTTGGATTAACTCCTGATGTCTCACCGAACAGGGATGTTAAATGGGATCGTACCCTGCAACGCAATTTTGGGTTGGATATGGCATTTTTGAAAAACAGATTGTCAGTAACATTTGATCAGTATTTTAACTCGACTTCTGACATGTTAACCGATATGTCCGGTGCATTGAACTCGCCGATATCAGTAGGCGGCGCGTTTGCAGAGCAAAACTATGCTTCTGTCAGGGCCTGGGGTACAGAGCTTTCGGTTAACTGGAAAGACCAGGTTGGCGATTTTAATTATGCTATCGGCATTAATACTGCCTTTAATAACTACAAAGTCACCAAATATTATGATGTGCCATTTGTATATCCTTCCGAAGCATCACAAAGAAAAGAGCTGGGTAATTACGGTATTGTGCCTGTTTACGGTTATAAAACCTGGAAACAGACCTCAGGAGGCGACGGTATGTTAAGAACGGATGCGGATATCGACAACTACTGGAATTACCTGACACAAAACGCGGCAAACTCAGGAGTGGAAGGAGCGGCACCGGATTTCTTTGGTATCAGTGATAAATCGGGCCTGAAAAAAGGCATGCTGGTGTATGAGGATATCGCAGGGAACCTGGATGCCGACAATAAAACCATTGCCGGCCCCAATGGCAGAATCGAGGAGAAAGAAGATATGACTATTCTAAGAAAATCAAACAGGACCTACGGGCTTTCCACGAACATCAATCTGGGATGGAAAAGCCTTTCCTTAACTGCACAGATCGCGACTTCCTGGGGCGGTGCCCGGTTTCTGGATTATGTCAAACAAGGTACCTCCAGTACAAACGCCATGTGGTCACAACCCATTTACCTGACAGATATGTATGACGAGATCACCAATCCGGACGGCAAATATCCCAATATCGGTTATTATGATAAGTTTGGCGGAGCTCAGTCAGATTTCTTCTTACTGCCAACATTTAGAATGGTGATCCGTACCCTTAGTGTAGGATATACAGTGCCGGTTAAAGTAGTTGAAAAGGCGCATCTGCACAGTGCAAGATTCTTTATTTCAGGTAATAACCTTTGGGATCTTTACAATCCATATCCTAAAAAGTTCAGAAATATGTATGATGCCGCAGACGTAGGATATCCGACGCTTCGTACCTGGGCGCTGGGTGTAAATATTGGTTTTTAAAATTAAATTTCTAATTGTAGATTTTATATTATGAAAAATAAAATATTCATTTTACTCGCATTGGCAGCGGTTCTGGTATCCACCGGGTGCAGCAAGCAGTTTCTGGAGGATATGCAGCCCTATGATAAATATGGCGAAGAGCAGGTCTTTTCCAATGAAACATTGACCCAATGGTATATTGACCGTCTGTATAATTACTATTTCGTCAACTATCGTAATCCATTGCAGGACGTGATAGGTCTGTATAATCAGGACCGGACCAATATGACCGAGGAGACCGGTGGTACCGTTCCAAAGTTTATTAATGATAAAATGGACCTGAAATTTGCCACCGATGCAGATACTTACTATGGTAATACAACTTCAGGCGTGAACAATAATCCATATACCCGTATTCGGTACTGCAATGATCTGCTTGAAAAAATGGACGATCCGATTTCCTCAGCACTGTCTGCCTCTTTTAAAAAATTAGCCAAAGGGCAGGCCTATATTTTAAGAGCCATGCAGTATTTTGATCTGGTACGTGTCTATGGCGGTGTTCCCATTGTGACCAGCGTTTCAGATAACAGTACCACGGATGAATCTATCCAGACACCCAGATCCACTTCTTCAGAATGTTTTGCGCAGATTGTAAGTGATCTGGACTCTGCCGCTATGCTTTTGCCGATGACCTGGGATGATCCTGCTTCACAGATGGGAAGGTTGAACGCGGCTGCCGCCATTGCTTTAAAGAGCCGGGTATTGCTTACCGCTGCCAGCCCCTTATTCAATAAGGACTGGGATAACCCCGGTAATGCTAAATGGCAGGCTGCCTTGAAAGCCAGCTTAGAGGCGGAAACCAAATTATCCGGCGCCGGTTATGGGTTATACGGATCAAATGCAAAAGAGTGGTCAGAGATGTGCTTCGCTGGCAAAAATTCTTATGATTTTAATAAAGAGGCGATCATTGTTTTTTTATTCAGCAATACGTCCACTTCTTCGGAAGGCTATAATAATTCCTGGGAAAACCAGGTCCGGCCAAAAGATTATGACGGCGGCGGCGGCCTTTCTGCCACCAAGCAGATGCTGGATTTGTTCCCACTGGCAGACGGAAGCAGACCTACTGCGGAAAATTATGTAGATACTTTCTTCTTTGAGAACAGAGACCCGCGGTTTTACCGCACTTTTGCGTTCTCAGGTGAAAAATGGGGGATTGCAGGCAACGAAAATAAAACGACCTGGTTTTACAGATGGAAATCCGATCCATCCAAATCGGTTTATTATGGTAATAACCAAACCAACAGCCCGGCAATCGTTCGCAAGAACTCCAACCCCGAGGCAGATAGTACGTCCTTTGAATATTCAAAGACCAGTATTATTAACTACAGATATTCTGAGCTGCTGTTGAATATTGCAGAATGCTACGCTGCTACCGGTGATATCAATAATGCAATTGCCTATATCGGTAAGATCCGCCAGCGGGTGGGAATTCCGGCTGCTAATAATTATGGCATAGGCAATCTGAGTTCAAAATATCAGGCTATCGAGGCGGTGCTTTATGAAAGAAGAGTGGAGCTGGCCTATGAAGGCAAACGCTTCTGGGATGTCCAGCGCTGGATGCTCTATGCAAATACGCCTCAAAGCGGCAATACGGTCCAGAAGTTAGGACTGCAGCCCATCAATGGCACCCGCCGGGAAGGCTATTACTGGCAGGCTAAGGAAATTTCAGCAACAGATCCTTTAACTGCGGAGGAAAAGAATATTCTGATCGATCCCGATGCTTCCGACTTTAAAGAACAACTGGACAAATTAAAAGCCGTTTACCAGAAGCATTTTGTTATAACGCCTCTGGATAAAAGCTGGGATCAGGTCAATGGTGTTGATAATTATATCCAGTTTAAACCGAATTATTATCTGTCAGGCCTGCCCAGTACCGTTCTTGCTAAAAATGGCTGGCTGGAGCAAAATCTTGGCTGGCAAGATTACTCAGGTGGTGCCGGGATATTCGATTATCAAAAGTAGCGTAAGTGTTCACTAAGGATTAAATATTTAAATTGGAAATAAGTTTGGTTTTGACAATTGCGATTAAAAATAATTTCTGGCAGGGAAACTGTTTCCCTGCCGGAAATTATTGTTTTAAGCAAGTGGGGCAGGTGTAGATTACCTGATATGACGCTTATGGTTGTAAAACGATCCGATAAGATGATGAGAATGAAATATATATGGTGGCTGTTGGGACTGGGGATTGCCGGTTGTCAGAGCGCCGCACAGCTGGCTGATTCGGCCTTAAAGGTAGACTTGAATATGTCTGGCAGAAACCTCCAGGAGGTGACTGCTTTTGGATATCTTCCCTGGGAAGTGAGAAGCGGCGGTCCCGATACCTTGGACACTCCTAAAGCTAAGTTTATTATTTGCTCGGGTAATCCGGGCAGAAGTTTAACCCCTAGCTGGTATAAAGCCGGCGTCAGAGGGCCACAGAAGGCTCGTTTTTCTGATGATGGTTTGACTATAGATAATCAGAATGGCAGTGCAGACACAGGCCCTGAAGCGATAGAGTTACGTATCCGGGGATTAAATCCCGGACCACATACGCTGATCACTTATCACAATATCATCGACCAGGTGGATGCAGGCACACAGGCTGCTGTGGATATTTTTGTAAACGGAAAAAAGGTAAAGGATCATTTATTACCTACTATACGTGCCACCAAGGTGACTGACTGTGCTTTTGCCGTTTTAAAATTAAACGCGCAGAAGAATAAAGAAATTGTAGTCCGGTTCGTCATGGCAACAGACGCTAAGGCCACCTATAGGAAAATTGTCATCAACGGGTTTCAAATGGATGGTATTAATCCTGCCAGCCAGGCACAGGCTCCATTGCCGGTGGATCGTGAAGAACATATTATGGCAGATAAAAACGGCGGCTACAAGCTTACGTGGAAGGCCGCAGACAGCACTGTATCTCATGATATTTATTTTGGTACGGATTCACTGGCAGTGGCAAACGCGGACCACGGATCAGATTGTTTTCAGGGAAATCAAAAGGCTGCGGACACGGCCTTTCTGGTATCAGATCTGTACAGTCTGTCCACGTATTACTGGAGGGTAGATGAACTTCGCTCGTCTGGAAACGCTAAAGGCAACGTCTGGGAGTTTAGGACAAGACAGCTGGCCTTTCCCGGTGCGGAAGGATATGGGCGCTTCGCCCGTGGAGGCCGGGGCGGAAGCATTGTGATTGTTTCTAACTTAAATGATAGCGGACCTGGAAGCTTTAGAGAAGCGATTACTAATGATATCGGACCCAGGACGATCGTATTTAATGTGGGAGGGGTCATTGAATTAAAATCAAGGCTGGTATTAAGTCAGCCGTATGTGACGGTGGCAGGGCAAACTGCGCCGGGCAAAGGTATCTGTATCATGAGTGCTCCGTTTGGTGTGACAGGAAATGATGATGTAGTCCGCTTTGTGCGGGTCAGGATCGGAGACGGCCGCACTTATGACGGAATGGGGCTTACGGGTGCCGATAACAGTATCATAGATCACTGTTCCATCAGCTGGACAATCGATGAGTCTTTTAGCTCCAGAGGCGCACATAATATTACTTTACAGCGGACACTGATCTCAGAGGCCTTAAATGCCGCCGGACATAAAAATTATCCAAAGGGTAAAGAGCATGGTTTTGCTGCCACGATCGGCGGCGATGTGGGCAGCTTTCATCATAATTTGCTGGCGGATTGTTATGGCCGGAACTGGAGCCTGGGAGGAGGTTTAGTGGATGGTAAATATGGCGGCAGAATGGATATTACCAATAATGTCGTATACAATTGGGGGCACCGGGCCACGGATGGCGGCGCTGCTGAAGTTAATTTTGTCAATAATTATTACAAGCCGGGTGCAGGGACGGATTTCTTTTATGCCTACAACGCGCAGCATGAGGGATACGGTTTTGACGGAAGTATGCAACGTTGCTATTTTACGGGCAATGTTATGCCTGGCTATTTCGATGAAAACAGCCAGGAGAAAGGAAGAGAAGCCACCGGTTATAAAGTCAAATATGATACCTATGTGGATCAACCGTTTTTCCCTTCCTATGTAACGACTCAGTCCGCTCATGACGCTTATAAAAATGTGCTCTCTGATGTGGGGTGTAACAGCGCAGGACTCGATCAGCATGATCAGCGGATCATTTGGGAGACGAGGACCGGGACTACATCTGTTGTTGGGAGTGTCACACATAAAAAAGGTTTTCCGGATAAGGTAGCAGATGCGGGTGGTTATGAAAGCTATCCCACTGTAAAAAGGGCAAATACGTGGGATTCAGATAAGGACGGATTGCCAGACTGGTGGGAAACGGCTAATGGAATGAATGCGCATTCCCAGGCAGGCGATATGACCGATAGCCATGCAGATACTGACAAGGATGGGTTTACTAATATGGATCAGTACCTGAACTGGCTGGCTGAGGCGCATTATTCAGATCCAGAAGGTAAGGATATGCAGATAGATCTCAGACAACTGGCCATGGGCTATGACAGCTTGGCTCAGTTTACTGTCTCCGGTACGAAAAACGGAACGGTTCAGCTGGACAGTAAAGGGATCGCCACCTTTAGTCCAATACGCAAAGGAGCGGCAGGCGGGAATATAACTCCGCAGATAGGCGGATTTGAATTTACGGTAAAAGACGCCGGGGGAAGTACTATGACAAGAAAGGTAAATGTGGCCATCGGCGTTGACTTAGATCAAAATCAGTAACCGTCAGCTGTCTTAAAATTATTGTGATAAAAAGAAGGATTTTAAAAATAGAAGGCTGAAAACAGTATTCAATTTAAATAATTTAAACCGGGGCGAGAGGCGGGGACTTGGATAAGTATTGGAGCAGATGGAGGAAGCAACTCCTATAATTGTAGAGGTTTTTTCTGCCGCCAGAAATTAGCTGAACTTTACAGCTGTTTTCAGAATATCATCTGCGGCCGCGTGAATGCCGTCAGCAGGAGTATTATAACATACCCCGTCTTTTCACGGACCGGTCCCGCCGCTGTTGAATATAATTATTATAATGGCAAGGCCTGATAAAAGCAGCTGACACAAAAAAAAGGTATGCACTTATTTAAATCGATAAACCGAAGGAGAACCAGACGGACAAACAGGCGGCCAGTCTATATTACCATGAGTTTTGTCCTTATGGGTTTTTGTTTTAGCGGGTATGCACAGACAAAAAAAGTATACACATTGCAATACCAGAAGGAAAGCACCGGCCGGATTGATTTTGGCGCCAGGCGACTGGCGCGGGCCTTACAAAAGGCAGGATATGAGGTCCGTCTGCAGTCTTCCGGTTTAAAGGGCAAGGCAACAAAAACAAAGCCTGCAAGAGAGATTTATATCGGCACCGTTAAAGATGCCGCGACTTTGAGCTTTGCGCGTAATCAGATTAAGGCATTCCGGCCTGATTCAGTAAAAGAAGGGTTTACGCTTTGGGGTCAGCCGGGAAGCAGAATGCTGATTGCGGGCGCGGACCTTTCGGGCGCGTTATACGGTTGTCTGGAGCTCTGTGACCGGATAAGAAAAGTCTCTTCAAAGGTGGCTCCGAAGCTGGAAATACAGGCTTCGGTTGATTCGATTACCTCCCATCTACAGATGAGCGATCAACCGCAGATGAAATTAAGAGGCGCCTGTATAGGCATGCAAAAACCTTATCTGCTGCCTGGACGCAGTACGTATGAATATCCCTATACCCGGGAGAATTTTCCCTGGTTTTATAACAAGGACTTATGGATACAATACCTGGATATGCTGGTTGATAACAGGATGAATACACTTTACCTTTGGTCCGGGCACCCTTTTGCTTCGCTGGTCCGGCTTAAAGACTACCCGGAAGCCGTAGAGGTCGACAGTGCCACTTTTGCCGCCAATCAGGAGATGTTCCGTTTTTTGACTACTGAAGCCAATAAAAGAGGTATTTGGGTGATCCAGGCGTTCTATAATATTATTGTATCCAAGCCTTTTGCCGATAAACATCACATCAAAACACAAGACAGAAACCGGCCGATCATACCACTGATTGCTGATTACACCCGTAAATCAATAGCCGCATTTGTTGCAAAGTACCCAAATGTAGGATTGCTGACAACACTGGGAGAGGCAATGGAAGGTGTGGGGCCGGATGATACCGAGTGGTTTACCAAGACCATTATCCCTGGAGTAAAAGATGGCCTTAAAGCCCTGGGGCAGACCCAGCAGCCTCCGTTAATTCTCAGGGCTCATGATGCGGATGCACCTGCTGTAATGGCAGCCGCTAAGAAGGTGTATAGCAACCTTTATACCATGGCAAAGTATAACGGCGAAGCACTTACAACGTATACACCGCGTGGGCCGTGGGCACAGCTTCATCGTAAATTAACCGCGATCTCACCTGTGCAGGTGGAGAATGTTCATATTCTGGCCAATCTGGAGCCTTTTCGCTATGGAGCCGATGATTTTATTCAAAAATGTGTACAGGCAATGCACAGGATTTATGGTTCAAATGGATTGCACCTTTACCCACAGGCATCTTATTGGGACTGGCCTTACAGTGCGGATAAATCAGATCCCAGGTTACTGCAGATTAACCGGGACTGGATCTGGTATGCCGAGTGGGCACGTTACGCCTGGAATGCAGACCGTGACCGGAAAAAAGAAGTACACTATTGGGCAGAACGTATCTCGGAAAAGTACAGTTGTGATTATGCTGCCGGTATTAACATACTCAAGGCTTATGAGGCTTCAGGAGAAATTGCTCCCAAATTGCTTCGACGCTACGGTATTACAGACGGCAACAGGCAGACACTCAGTTTAGGGATGCTTATGAGCCAGTTGATCGATCCGGAAAAGTACGGGCTGTTTACGTTGTTGTATAATTCCGAGTCTCCTGAGGGAGAAATGATCACTGAATATGCTAAAAAAGAATGGCTCGGGCAAAAGCATGTGGGAGAGACGCCGGTTCAGGTGGCAGCAGAAGTCCTGGCCCATGCCAACGCAGCTGTGACAGCCATTCAGGCCGCTGCACCCGGCATTGGAAAAAACCGGGAAGAATTTGACCGGCTGAAAAGTGATATGATCAGCTATCGGCATCTGGCAGATTTTTACAGTAAAAAAGTGATGGCGGCACTAAAAATACTGAGATATGGTTATAGTCATGATATACATGACCTGCAGGCAGCCGTTCCCCTGCTGGCTGAAAGCGTGCTCGCCTTTGAAGCGCTCAGCGAATCTGCAGGCCCTGCATATTTATATGCCAACAGTCTTCAGACGGGTGCCAGAAAAATACCACTTACCGGAAAGGATGGACAGTATAAAAGCTGGGCAGATGTTTTACCGGTTTACAGGCGGGAACTCACCAGTTTTAAGAACAATATTCAAAATCTGTTGACAGAGGGGAAAAAGATACAAGATAGTCAGGGAACAATACAGTCTCTGCGGCCTGCAAGGGTGTCATTTTTGGAGCCCGCTGTATCGGACAGCACCTCTGAGGCGCTGGGAAATTATTATATACAGCCTGAGTCGCGGTCAGGCCTGCAGTTTTATACTGTAGGTAAAACAGGGCAGCCCTTTGCAGATACGACAGTGCAGTTCGATACTGTTGCGGGTATGCTAAAGGGGTTACAGGGAATCGAGGTCAACAGAGCCCGGCAGATAGCAGCAGGCACAAGGGTGTATTTCAAAACCGATGAACCTGTTACCTTGCTGGTAGGCTTCTTTACCCAGAAAAACAAGCTCTTTTTGAAGGAACCGGAGCTGGAGACTGATGCCAGTGCCAATGACTATGGTCAGGCCGCTACTAAGGTGGCCAATGCAGTTGTTCTGCCCGGATTCGCAGGGGTCAATGTGCACAGTTATGTGTTCAGTAAAGGTGTCCATGACCTGCAGCTTGGAAAAGGGGCGTGCCTGTTGCTGGGTTTTGTAAAGGGGGAGGTTGATTTGCCCTCCTTCGATGCGAGGCTCGGCGCGGCAGGCAGTCAGCCTGATCTGGACTGGCTATTTAGATAGTACGGCAGGGCAATGCCTGCATAGTCGCGGGATGTATAAAAGCAATAACATTTATAAATTAGATAGGCATGATACTTGGGAATTACATGGAACCAAAAACACGGATCGCTGTTGTACACCGGATATGTACTGTACTTATTATATGGAGTGTGGCATGTATGACTGCTGCCGGGCAGACAACAGGCGTTTTTGCTCGTCAGGCGCCACTGATATTAAAGCCGGCAATTATGAGGGCAGATATATCAGCTTTTAATAATGACGATGAAGGGGACGTCGTTAACTATGTGGATAACCGGGATGCCTATCAATGGCTCAGCGATAATATCCCCCTGTTCTCCTGCCCGGATACGACTTTGCAGAAAATTTATTATTTCAGGTGGTGGAGTTTTAGAAAACACCTGGTTAAAACGCCTTATGGCTTTGTATTCACAGAGTTTATCACACCGGTTAGTTTTGGAGGTGCATTTAATACGATCAGCTCTGCGCTCGGACACCAGATTTATGAAGGGCGCTGGCTGCATAACCCGAAATTTATCCAGGACTACATTCACTATTGGCTCTATGATGATGCCAGGCAGAAAAAGCCCGGTTTTTTCCGTTTCAGCAGCTGGGTTGACGATGCGGTGTACCAGTTGTATCTGGTGGGGCAGGATAAAGCCTTTTTAGAAAAGATACTGCCGGCGCTGACCAGTAATTATAAACAATGGGAAAAGAACAATCAACTGAAAAACCAGATGTTCTGGCAATATGACGTAAGAGATGCGATGGAAGAATCTATTAGTGGCGGCAGGCATCAAAAAAATATCCGTCCTACGATCAATAGTTATATGTATGGCAATGCTTTAGCCCTGGCAAATATCTACAGGATCCTGGGGCAAAGCCCTCAGGCGGCTTTCTTTCAGAAAAAGGCGCAGCAGCTCAGGCAACTGGTGCTGGACAGTCTCTGGAATCCTCAGGCTTCGTTTTTTGAAGTCAGGTATCCCAACGGTAAGTTTGCAGACGCCAGAGAAGCGATCGGCTTTATCCCGTGGTATTTTAATCTTCCTGCCGATAAGGCAAATTATGCTAAGGCATGGGAACAACTTACCGATACCACGGGATTCAGCGCCCCATGGGGTATTACCACAGCAGAAAGAAGGCATCCACTTTTCAGAACGCACGGCTCCGGGCACGGCTGTGAATGGGATGGCGCCGTATGGCCGTATGCGACAACACAGACATTAAAAGCCTTATCCAATCTATTGAATAATTACAAGCATCACAACAACATGGAGGCACAGGTATTTTTTGATGCCTTACATAAGTATGCATGGGCACAACAAAAAGACGGCAAGCCTTTTATCGGAGAATACCAGGATGAGAAAACCGGCACCTGGCTCAGAAATAATCCCCGTAGCAGATACTACAACCATTCTGCATTTGCGGACCTGATTATTAGTGACCTGGTGGGGATCAAACCCGCCTTAGGCAACCAACTGGATATTAAACCCCTTATTCCGGAAGGCCAGTGGGATTGGTTTTGCCTGGACAACGTCAGCTATCACGGCCATATCATTACGGTGCTTTGGGATAAAACCGGCCGTCATTACGGCCATGGCAAGGGGCTGCAGGTCTTTGTGGATGGTAAACAGGGGGCCCGTAGCAAGCGTTTAAAATCAATAACGGTCCTACTCTGATAAAGAGCCCGCAAAGATTCAACTAAACAGTACTAAAGTGACCATGAAAGTAAATCATCTACAAGATACAGAGACCGGAAAAACAGCGCAGGGTGGAGTGATTTTGTCGATCTGCGCGCATGTGGCCTGCCTCATGCAGCGCAGGCTGCTGTTATTTGTATTGGCAGGAGCGGCGCTGTTTGTCAGCAGCTGTAATCAGCATGAAAGAAGCGGTACTGAAATGGCTCCCGACTCGCTGGTACTTTGGTATAGTCGGCCGGCTTCTGATGCGCAGTGGACAGATGCGCTGCCAGTTGGTAACGGTCATATCGGAGCGATGCTTTTTGGCGGCGTGGATACTGCTCATATCCAGTTTAATGAGGCTACTTTATGGACCGATGGCCCCAGACAGTATGCACACCCCGGGGCCTATAAATATCTGCCAAAAATCAGGGAGTTGATTTTCTCCGGAAAACAACAGGAGGCGGAAGCTGTGGGTGAGGCGCATTTTATGGGAATTAAAAACCATGACCCGGAGGCTTATCTGCGATTAAAGAAAGCATGGCTTGCGAAAGTCCGCCGGGATACGGCTGCTGCTAGAGAGAACCTGGATGACAGCCATTGGAAGACAATGCAGCTGCCACTGATTAACGGCTGGGAAACGGCAGGTTTGCAAGGTGTGGACGGGGCGCTATGGTTCAGGGTAGATTTTGATGTGCCGCAGGACTGGAAAGGAAAGGACCTGTATATTGACCTGGGACGGATCCGGGATCAGGACTATTGTTATGTCAACGGTCATTATGTAGGCCAGGATGAAGGTATTTCCACCAAGCGGCATTATTTATTAAAGGCTGCCGACCTGCATACAGGTAAAAACGTGCTCGCTGTCCAGGTTGTCAATTTTTACGACAAAGGCGGTTTTACCGGTGTGAAAAATGACCGGCCCATATTCGTGGTCTACCCGGCTTCAAAAACGCCGAAAGAAGGAAAGCCGGTCGCTAAAACCTGGAAATACTGGATCCAGGATAATGAGCCGCCCGCCTATCCACAATATGAAGCCAGCTACCAGCCCTTTGGCGATATCTATATACAGGATCTGAATAAAGGAAAAGTAAGCGATTACCGCAGGTCTCTTGACTTACGCAGCGCCACAGCACAGGTGGCTTATAAAAAAGGGGATGTCCATTTTAGTCGCACCGCCTGGGTGAGTGCTGCTGATCCTGCGATGGTCGTGCACTTTGAGGCAGATCAAAATGGCGCCGTTAATTTTAAAGCCAGGTTCTCTACGCTGCATGAGCAGCATCAATTGTTTAAAATCGATGACAGCACGGTGGGTATGAGACTGAGAGTAAAGGACGGGGTATTACGTGGTTATAGCGCCTTGAGGATAAAAGCCAAAGGCAGAACAGCAAGCGTTACAGTCTCAGACAGTGCCATTGAAGTCAGCCGTGCTGACCAGGCGACGATCTATATGGTGGCTGCGACCAGTTTTGTCAATTATAAGGACGTTTCAGGAAAGCCTGATAGCTTATGCAGCAGCTATCTTCAGGCGATAGAGGATATTCAGGGAGGTGATTACCAGGCACTTTACCGGCGACATGAAACGGCCTATCAGCAGCTATTCAATACCTTCGATATCAGGCTGGGTGCCAGATCAAAGTTGACAATTCCTACTGATCAGAGAATACGTGAATTTACGGCAACGAGTGACCCGGGGCTGCTGACACTGTACACGCAATACGCCAGGTACCTGATGATCAGTGCAACACCTCCGGGCGGCCATGCAGCCAACTTGCAGGGCATATGGAATAATCTGCTTACGCCGCCTTGGGAAAGTAAGTATACTACCAATATTAATCTGGAAATGAATTACTGGCCGGCTGAGCTGCTTAATCTTTCTTCCTGTACAACGCCGCTGTTCGGTCTGATTAAAGTACTTTCCGTGACTGGAGAGGTTACGGCCAGGGAACATTACGGTGCTCCTGGCTGGGTACTGCACCATAATGCGGATATATGGGGTGCAACGGCACCTATAGATGCAGCGAAACATGGTATCTGGAATGGCGGATCTGCCTGGTTGAGTTATCATCTCTGGGAACATTTTCTCTTTACACAGGATACGGCGTTCTTAAAAGAGACCGGGTATCCGCTGATGAGAAAAGCGGCTGAATTCTATGCGCATTTTATGATAATAGATCCGAGAACAGGATATCTGGTTTCTGTTCCTTCCAACTCTCCGGAACACGGGGGATTAGTTGCCGGTCCTACTATAGATAATCAGCTGATAAGAGCACTTTTTACCGCATGTATTCAGGCCGCGAAAATATTAAAGACCGACACTGCTTTCAGTAAGACTTTAGCGGAAAAATATCCGAAAATAGCTCCTAATAAGATCGGGCGAGCCGGTCAGCTACAGGAGTGGCAGCAGGATATTGACGACACGACAGATACTTACCGTCATGTATCGCATTTATGGGGCGTATACCCCGGCAATGATATCAGCTGGGACAGGGACCCGGCGATGATGCGCGCAGCCAGGCAATCATTGATCTACCGGGGTGATGGTGGCACCGGGTGGTCTCTGGCCTGGAAGGTAAACCTTTGGGCTCGTTTTAAAGACGGTAATCATGTAATGAAATTACTGAAGGAACTGCTACGCCCGGCAGAGGGTGTAGCCGGGCAGGAACGGGGCGGCGTGTATCGTAATATGATGGATGCCCACCCTCCTTTTCAGATCGACGGCAATTTTGGCGGAGCTGCCGGTGTGGCCGAAATGCTGATACAAAGCCAGAATGGATACATTGATTTGTTGCCGGCATTGCCAGATAGTCTTCCCACCGGTTGGGTTAGAGGTGTCCGGGCCAGAGGTGGCTATGAATTGAATTTCTGGTGGGAGGGCGGCCGGTTGTCAAAAGTGGAAATAAAAGGGAGGCATAAAGGAGCCTGTACCATTCATTATGGAAAGGTGGAAAAGAAATTGAACCTGGAAGCCGGCAGGGTATATTGTCTGAATGGTCAACTGGCGCTTATTGCGGATGCGGGCGCGACCGCGGAAAACTAAATTCAATCTAAACCGGCAGATATTTAATAATGAGAAGCAGTAAGAAAATAGTGGGGAAGACGGCCTGTGTTTACAGGTATGCTGATGGATTCATGATGCCGGTGTGGTTATGTGTCTGGGCATTTGTACTGACGGGAAGCTGTATGCTGAGTGCTGTAAAGGCAAAAGGGCAATTGCCATGGCAATCTTCTTTCAGGAAAGATCAGCTGCTGGATGACCGGTGGGTCAGCGTTGCAGACAGCACTGATCAGAAGCGTTATGAAGGGTTTGAACAAGCGACCTTTAATGATGACAGCTGGCAAAAAGTGAATCTGCCACACAATTGGGACACCTATGGTGGATATATACGCAGTAAACATGGGAATTTTCATGGAGAGGCCTGGTATAGGAAGGTTTTTCAGGCAAAAAAGCAGTCAGATAAAGCGTCTTTTTTATTTTTTGAAGGCGTTAGCTCTTATGCGACAGTGTACCTGAACGGGCATTTAGTCGGCAGGCATGCAGGAGGGCGGACCAGTTTCAGTTTTGAAGTCACCCGGTGGCTGAACAGTGAAGGCACAGACAACCTGCTGGCGGTAAAAGTCAGCCATCCGGCAGGTATCCGGGATCTTCCCTGGATCTGCGGCGGATGTTCTGATGAGGTCGGTTTTTCTGAAGGCAGCCAGCCTTTCGGGATATTCCGGCCTGTACATCTTATTGAGACTGGTAAAGTAAGAATTATTCCCTTTGGCGTTCATATCTATAATGATACAACCGTCAATTCGGAGCAGGCGACGTTGTTTTTAGAAACGACCATAAGGAATTATGATAAAGATAGTCGCCGTGTGATTATCCGGCAGCAACTATTAGACCGGACAGGCAAAGTGGTAAAAGAACTAAAACAACCTGCAACCACAAATGCTGACAAAGAACTTATGGTAGCCAGTCAGCTTCATCTGCGAGGCAATGTGCATCTCTGGTCCTTAGAAGATCCCTATTTATATCAGCTGAAGACCCAGATACTGGACGGTAAGTCCGGCGGATTACTTGATGAATTGGAAACTCCTTATGGCATTCGCTGGATTAAGTGGCCAGACCGCACCGCTAAAGGGCCTAAGCAATTCTTGTTAAATGGCAAGCCCGTATTCATAAACGGGATTGCAGGATATGAACATGCCCTGGGCAACAGTCATGCTTTTACAGCTGAACAGATTGCTACCCGGGCTTCGATGATCCGGTCTATGGGGTTTAATGCTTTCAGGGATGCGCACCAGCCACATAATCTTCGCTATCAGCATTACTGGGATAGTGAAGGCGTGCTCTGGTGGCCACAGTTCTCTGCTCATGTCTGGTTTGATACACCCGCATTCAGAAAGCAGTTTCTAAGCCTTTTAAGAGATTGGGTGCTGGAAAGAAGAAACAGTCCTTCTAACATCCTCTGGGGACTCCAAAATGAAAGCCAGTTACCTGCAGACTTTGCCAGGCAGTGTGTGAATCTTATCCGTTCACTGGATCCCACGTCCTCTGCCCAGCGGCTGATCACGACCTGTAATGGCGGTGAAGGAACCGATTGGGATGTCCCTCAGAACTGGAGCGGCACCTATGGAGGTGACCCGGATACCTATAATGAAGATCTGAAAAAAGAGGTGCTGGTGGGAGAATATGGCGGCTGGAGAACCATGGATGTGCATTCTGAAGGCGGTTTTAAACAAAAGGGCGTTTATAGTATAGAAAGCTGGTGCGCGCTTCTGGAAAAGAAGATCAGGCTGGCCTGGCAGGTACGCGACAGTGTCTGCGGGCAGTTTCTCTGGCTTTTTAATTCGCATGATAATCCAGGAAGGGAACAGGCGGCAGAAGGATACCGGGATCTGGATAAGATCGGCCCTGTCAACTATAAAGGGTTGCTGACTTCCTGGGAAGAGCCTACAGAGGCAGTCTATCTTTATCAGTCTAATTTTACAAATGCAGACAGCTCCGCTATGGTGCATATTGCCTCCCATGGATGGGCCGGCAGATGGCAGAGCACCACCGAAACAAAGGATGTAGTCGTGTACTCTAACTGTGATTCCGTCAGACTCTATAATGGCATTAATACCCGGTTATTAGGAACCCGAACGCGTAGTGGCATAGGGACTCATTTTACGTGGAAAAATGTCCGGCTGGATTACAATATCTTATATGCCGTGGGCTATCATAACGGAAAAAAAGAAGTGAAAGATCTGGTATATTTACGCAATCTTCCGGCTGCCCCTGAGGTGCCGGGTAAAAGCGATGCGCTAAAGACAGGCAGAGGGTTAGATATATTATCACCGGCTGCCGGTTATGACTATCTCTACCGCTTTAATTGCGGAGGGCCTGCTTATACAGATCATCTCGGCAATTTGTGGGCGCCTGACAGAGCCAGAACTTCGCAGACCTTTGGTTCCAGATCCTGGACTGCGGATTATAAAGGGCTGCCCTCATTTTTCGCCAGTCAGCGCTTTACTACCGATCCTATCGAAGGAACCCGCGATGATGGTTTGTTTCAGACGTTTCGCTATGGAAGAGATAAGCTGAATTTTGATTTCCCGGTCCCGGATGGCGATTACCGCGTTGAGTTGTATTTTGCGGAACCCTGGTGGGGCATAGGCACCTCTGTCAATTGTGTTGGCTGGCGTAGTTTTGATGTTGCGATAAATGGTGAGGTCCGGTTACCCCGTTTCGACATTTTCAGACAGGCAGGAACGCTCAGGGCATTAAAGAAATGCATTGATGTACGGGTGAAAAATGGCCATATCCATATTGATTTTCCGAGGATTTATAGCGGGCAGGCTATTATTGCAGCGATTGCAATTGCCAGAAAAAAGACAGGCGCTGCTGTAAATAAGTTTCAGCTGGTAAATGCGCCTGCGGCATTAATATCATTGGTGGATACTGATAAGCAGGCCCGTATAATGAGCCGGTTTGACGTTCAGGATTGGTTAAATACGGGCGATAGCACTTTTCTAAAAAAGACTATCGGTAGTGGCGGGGGAGACAAGGCTTTGGCGGTTCGTGTCTTGGGGCTTCCCGCGGCATTGTTTGGCAGTCAGTGGCTGCAGTCTAGACGTGCCAGCCAGGACGCAGCAAAAGACAAAGCAGTAAGCCTGAAAACGGCTGCCAGGTGGCGTACGAATGAGTCTTTAAACATGTATGTGGCTATTTCAAAAGATGAGAAGACCTTGGCCACAAGTCTACGCCTGGACAGCTTCACCAATACCAATACGAACGTGCAGATATGGATACAAAACAACAGCGGTGTCGAAGATAGTCTTAATGTATATAGAAAAAGGCTGTCTAAAGGAACTGTTCTTTCTGAAGCCGGCTGGTGGAGCAGAAGTATGATTTTCTTTAAACCGCTTGATCATATGCAACCGCCCTATGATCAGAAAAAAGAGCGTACTTATGACTTGACCAGTGCTGCCTATAGCCCGGGCGGGAAACTTCAGCAAAGGGCGGGAAAGCAGAGTGTTTTGTTTGCAAACGCCGCTGCCCGTTCAAAAACCGGAAAAGATTCTGTGGGGTGGTCATTGACTACTGGTGTAGCCGATTTTCATTCCTTTCAGGTAAGATATGCCTGCCCGGGGCTCGATAGTGTGGCGGCGACTTTAAAACTTATTGCGGCTGATGGCCAATTAATGGCGACGTCTGCTGTTTGGCTGACGCATACTAAAACAGACAAATGGAATAATTGCTATCTTGTCACACCCACTATGATTAATGCCGGCAGATATCATCTGGTTATCGAATGGGAAAAAACAGCGCAGCCCGTTTATGTGTATTCTATGAAGCTTCGCTGACAATTAGGTTGCATCCGGCAGGTAATCCGCGCGCATATTGGAATTGTGCTCATTAAGTATTTTCATAAGTTGGATATTACCGGTTATCTGTCACATCTGGTCCGGCAAAACGGGCCTGACAGGGCCAGCAATTGTTTATTTAGTATTATGTTCATCAGCAGAACTGACGAAAAGAATCCACCGTCTACTCAAATCAGGGCGGTGGATTTTTTTTGAGGCACTGGTATAACGGATCATTCCGGCTGAATTAGTTTTTTATACCGTTTTTAGTGTTCTGATAATAAGTCTTTTAGCGGCCTTTGAAGTGTATGATACTTATTTGAACGACCCGTTTATTTGGTGCTTTTTGACAATTATTGATAAAATTGTACAATTTTTTGAAAATAGAAAGGAAGTTTGTATTTATATATAAAAGTACTTTTGACATATAAACATTAAAAATCATTACCTCGCAACTGAGTTTATTCGCGGTAATTACTGAGGCCTTAATTTAGGGGCTGATATCCATTCACATTGCAACTGTGGGAATAAAAAATAACAAATGTGTGTTAAGTAGGTGGTAGGGGGCTACAAACAACTTATCCTCATTTGTTATCCCACGGTGATAAAAATCATAAAAATGAAAAAAGCGATTTCAAAACTGTTAATCCTTAGCGTAGCTGCAGGCGTATCGTTTCAATGGGCTAGTGCTCAATACACAAATACAACAGCCCAGGAAGACCCCGCCTATGTAAAGGTGATTGAAGAGCGGGTGGCAAAGATTGTTGCACCGCTTCAATTGAATGAAGCGAAGCAAAAGCAGGTACAGCGCGTGATCGAACAGCAATACTATGATCTTAACCGTATTGATAGTCTACAGCAAAGTGAGACAAGCAGCATAAAGAGCAGCCAGCTATCGAAAGCGGCCCAGAAAGATTCTATTGAAGCAATAAAGCGAAGAGCTGATGCCAGGGTAGCCAGTCTGCATCCGCAGTTTGTAAATCGGTTAAACGGCCTGTTGAATAAAGAGCAGGTGGCAGAAGTAAAAGACGGGCTGACCTATCATACGCTGCAAGTGACTTACGGCGCTTATACGGATATGCTTCCAGATCTGACTAAAACGCAGAAGGCGCAGATTATGGCCTGGCTGGTAGAGGCGCGTGAACACGCCATAGATGGAGGCAGTTCTAAGGAAAAACATGCCTGGTTTGGTAAATACAAAGGCCGTATCAATAATTATCTGTCCAAGGCAGGTATTGATATGAAAGAGGCTGAGACCGCCTGGAAAAAAAGAAGGGAGTCTGCCAGGAATTAAATTAGGTTAATCAATTCAAACATAGATTGCGGGCCATATGATTCCTTTGGTGATCTGTTAGCTGAATTGCCCTAAGGGAAGCCACAGACCAGAAGGAAATACAAGATACAATCCGGACTTAGCTTATCGCTACCGTAATATGGGTAATAGTAATTATATACTGTTACGTTAACAGGATCGAATATAGGTTGTTTAAATGAGATGTAAGAACTTTTGTCCTGCTGCAATTGGAAAAGGTTCAGGGAGCCTGTTCCCGATATTCGTTGTGACACCAGCTGAAATTCGTAACAACATTAAAAAATAGTCAAAATTAGTTAATGAAAAAGTATTCTTTGCCTTTACTCTTTTGTACGCTGCTGACCGGTGGTGCCAAAATGCTTAAGGCACAGTATCCGACAATCACCTCAGAAATGCGGGATTCAATTAAGGTTTATAATGAAAAGTTTATGGCGCATTCGGATTCTATGTGGAAGATTGCTTATCCCATAGTACTGCAGGAAGCCAAAGAAGGGAAGCCTTTTATTCCGTGGGCAGCCCGGCCGACAGACTTGCCGCAGTCTGATTTACTGGCTTTTCCGGGAGCCGAAGGCGGCGGCGCGCATACAGAAGGTGGCAGAGGCGGAAAGGTCTATGTTGTCACCACCCTGGCAGATCACGGGCCGGGCAGTTTTAGAGACGCTTGCGAAAAAGGCGGTCACAGAACGATCGTCTTTAACGTAGCAGGCATTATACATCTGGAATCTCCCATTGTCTTAAGAGCACCTTATGTAACCATCGAAGGGCAGACAGCGCCGGGAGACGGCGTATGTATTGCGGGAGAATCTTTCTGGATTAATACCCACGATGTGATTATGCGGTATATGCGTTTCAGAAGAGGGAAGACCTGGGTAGGCAGAAGGGATGATGCGCTGGGTGGTAATCCGGTGGGTAATATCATCATTGATCACGTCTCCGCCAGTTGGGGGCTGGATGAAAATATGTCGATCTATCGCCACATGTTTGATCCTGAAGACGGTTCCAAAGAGGAGAAGCACGGAACGGTGAATATGACGGTCCAAAACAGTATTTCCTCCGAATCACTGGATTATTGGAACCATGCCTTCGGTTCTACTATGGGGGGAGAAAATATGATGCTGGCCCGCAATCTCTGGGCGGACAATACCGGCCGTAATCCGTCGATCGGATGGAACGGTATTTTTAATTTTGTGAATAATGTCGTATTCAACTGGCATCACCGCTCTACAGATGGAGGTGACTATACCTCTTTATATAATATAATCAACAATTACTATAAACCGGGGCCGGTCACCGGTAAAGAAGATCCTGTAGGACATCGTATCCTGAAACCTGAATCAGGCCGTAGTAAACTGCCCTATAAAGTCTTTGGCAGAGCCTATGTACACGGTAACATTATGGAGGGAAACGAGCGTGTAACTAAAGATAACTGGGATGGGGGTGTTCAGATGGAAGGTGTGAGTGGAGATCTGCTGTCACTAGACAGTGCAAAGAAATATTTTCCCGCGATGAAATGGAATAAACCTTTCCCTCACCCCAATGTAACAATTGTTCCTGCCCAGCAGGCCTTCCGGTATGTGTTACAAAACGTTGGGGCGACACTTCCTGTCAGAGACGCTGTAGACAAAAGAGTTGTAGAACAGGTCCGCACCGGTAAGATTGCCTATAAAGAGATGAATACAGACAACGATTTTCAGTTTAAGGTGCGTAAATTGCCCAAAGATTCTTATAAATTAGGTATCATTACCGATATTAAACAAGTCGGCGGTTATCCGGAGTATAAAGGTACTCCATATAAAGACAGCGATAATGATGGACTGCCGGATAATTACGAAACTAAAAACGGTCTGAATCCTAATGACGCTTCTGACGCGTCTAAAGAGGCAAAAAATGGCAATGGCTATACAAATATTGAAATGTTCCTGAACAGTGTCGTACCTGTCAATACCGTACGGCCTGATTATCAGAAATCATAAAGTTTTTTGTTTTGTTTGATTAGTGTGGCTTAAAGGCCGATTGGTTCTTTGGAAATTTAAAAGATGTGTTTCTTTTGAATAATTTCAAAAGGAACACATCCATTCCATTAGCCGGTTACCATACCGGACGGTTATTAAATACTTTTAATTAAAAAAAACGTGTCCTGACCGATAAACAGGATGCATAAAAATTATTATGAATTATTTTTCTGTCAAATCGACGAATATATGTTCTTCAAAAGGACAATATCGCAGGCATTTTTGCTTGCTGACTTCATTTTTACTGTTGGGAGCTGCGGTAAAGGCACAATATCCCAAGATCCCGCCAGCCGTCCAGGCAAAGTCCGACAGTGCTTTGAATGTCGAGAAAAAGCTATCAGATGAAGCATGGCAAAAGGCATTGCCGATCGTGGAAAAAGAAGCTAAAGAAGGTAAGCCTTATGTGCCCTGGGCTTCCAAACCTGAAGACCTGAAGCAGGCCGGTATTGCTGCCTTTCCGGGCGCCGAAGGGGGCGGAGCCTTTACGCCGGGCGGAAGAGGCGGTAAAGTATATGTGGTCACCAGTCTGGAAGACCGTGGCCCCGGAACTTTCAGGGAAGCTTGTGAACAGGGGGGCGCAAGGACGATCGTATTTAATGTATCGGGAATTATCCGCCTTAAAAGCCCGGTCATTATCAGGGCGCCTTATGTGACAATTGAAGGTCAGTCGGCGCCCGGTGATGGTATCTGTATCGCAGGAGAATCTGTCTGGATCGATACCCATGATGTAATTGTCCGCTTTATGCGTTTCAGACGCGGTGCGACCGATGTAGGACGCAGAGATGACGGCCTGGGTGGCAACCCTGTTGGTAATATTATGATTGATCATGTATCAGCCAGCTGGGGGCTTGATGAAAATATGTCTATTTACCGCCATGTTTATGACAGGGAAGGTAAAGCGCTGAAGCTGCCCACTGTCAACGTAACCATCCAGAATTCTATTTTTTCTGAAGGCCTGGACACCTATAATCATGCCTTCGGCAGTACCTTGGGCGGTCTTAACAGTACGTTTATGCGTAATTTATGGGCCAATAATGTTGCCCGTAACCCATCTGTGGGCATGTATGGCAGTTTTGGCTTTGTCAATAACGTGATCTTTAACTGGTGGAACCGGAGCGTGGACGGAGGAGATGACAATTCTGAATATAATTTTATCAACAACTATTACAAACCGGGCCCTATTACGCCTAAAGATGAGCCCATCAGTCACCGTATTCTCAAACCCGAAGCAGGTAGAGATAAACAGCGTAATAAACACTATGGGAAGGCGTATGTCAATGGCAACTATGTCGATGGTAATAAAGCGGTGACAAAGGATAACTGGAACGGTGGGGTGCAGATTGAGGATATGGAAAATGCCGGTGAATTTACCAAAAGTATTAAAGTGGATAAGCCTTTCGCCTTAAACGGCGATGTCAGCATAATGAATGCTAAAAAGGCTTACAGCTATGTGTTGGATAATGTCGGTGCATTTTTACCTCAAAGAGACCCGGTAGATACTCGTGTGATAAAAGAAGTCAGGACCGGTAAGATCGTTTATGTACAACAGGATGAAAAATCCGGAGTGACCCCGTACATCAAACGCAGGATGCCGCAGGATTCCTATAAGAAAGGTATTATCAGTGATATCAGCCAGGTTGGCGGCTATCCGGATTATAACGGAACGCCTTATGCAGATGCTGATAAAGACGGTATGCCGGATGCTTATGAAACAAAACATGGATTGAATCCCAATGACGGGTCTGATGCGTCTAAGCAGGCAAAAAATGGCGGCGGTTATACCAATATTGAAGTATACCTGAACGGCCTGGTACCCATTAAACGGGTACGCCCATAAAAGCCCGGCTGTCGTATCTGCTTTGAATTACAATCATAAAACTTTAGTAAAGTATTTAGACAAAAATAATTTAAGTGTATGAATAGCAATCGCAGCTATCAGGCAGAAGCTGTATCTGAGGCCACTGAAAATCACAATATTTTTGGTGGCCCCGGGTATGGCTCTTTTGCTGCACAATCCGTTCTGGTTTTCTTTTTGACGTGTGTGGTTGCTTCTGCACAGCTATTCGCTCAGAACAAAAAAGTGCAGGCTAAACCGGTCCCTCCATTAACGCTGGGAAAAGGGGAGCAATTTATTTACCATAAGGATTCGCTGGGAAACCGGATACTGGATTTTTCCTATTGTGGTTATGCCGCCTCAGCGTCACCTGTTCCTTCGGATATTCCGGTAAAGGTTAACGTACCTTTACGCAGTGGCGATGCCACCAGAAGTATTCAATCTGCTATTGATTATGTCGGCAAACAACCCTTGTTAGCTTCCGGTTTCAGGGGAGTGGTGTTACTGGATAAAGGTGTTTACCATGTAAAGGGCACCTTGCATATTTCTATGTCCGGGGTTGTACTTCGCGGTAGCGGTCCTGATCAAAATGGTACGACGATTTTAGGGGAAGGTGTTCAGAGAAATCCGTTGATCGTCATCAGCGGGATCAAAGACAGTATTAACGGGCCGTCTGTTCCTGTTCAGGACGAATATGTCCCGGTAAACGCCCGCTTTTTAAAAATGAGTCATTCCGCCCAGTTTAAAAAAGGAACCCAGGTGGTTATACACCGGCCATCTACGGACGCCTGGATTGAAAAATTAGGTACCCGTAGTTTTGGCGGAGATGTCTCGGCACTGGGTTGGAAGCCAGGAGCCGAAGATATCTACTGGAGCCGGACGGTAACAGAAGTCACGCCCGAAGGTATTGAGCTGGATGCGCCTATTACAACGGCGTTAGATAAGCGCTACGGCAGTGCGACAGTTTCGGCCTTCCTGTGGCCTGGAAGAATCAGTCATGTAGGTGTTGAGAATCTCCGGCTGATATCTTCTTATGACCATAGCCGTGAAAAAGACGAAGATCATCGCTGGATGGCTGTTGTCGTTAATAACGCTATTGACGGTTGGGTCAGAAGAATAAACTTTCAGCATTTTGCAGGCTCTGCCGTGAGTTTGTTAGAGGGTGCGCAGCGTTTTACAGTGGAAGACTGTCAGGCAACGGATCCTGTATCGGAGATCGGTGGTCAGAGGAGATATGTTTTCAGTACAACAGGACAACAAAACCTCTTTCAGCGTCTTTATAGTGAACAGGGGTATCATGATTTTTCTGTTGGCTTTATGGCTGCAGGGCCTAATGCCTTTGTGCAGTGTCAGGGTGAAGATGCCTTAAGTTACAGCGGATCTGTAAACAGCTGGGCGTCTGGCGTTTTGTTTGACGTTGTCCGGCTGGACGGCCAAACCCTGGAATTCAGGAACCTCGGGCAGGACGAACAGGGCGCTGGCTGGAATGCCGCGAATTCGCTGCTCTGGAACTGTTATGCGTCCAGAGTGAATGTTGCCCGGCCGCCGACTGCCCAGAATTATGCCTTTGGGACCTGGGCGCAATTTGGTGGTGATGGTTACTGGGCAGAATCCAATAACTGGATGAGTCCAAGAAGTTTTTATTATACACAGCTCAAACAACGGTTGAACCGGGATGTTTCGGATCAGGCAAAACTCATGCCTACCCAAAAAGAGGGCAGCAGCAGCCCGACGGTGGAAGCTGCCGCTGCCCTGACAAAAGAAGCTTATAGTCCTGCCCTGACAATGAAAGGCTGGATTGACTTGTTGGAAAAGCAAGATCCGCTACCCGCGGCAAAGGGAAATGCGCCCGATATTTATGCAATTGGACTGGAACCCCAAAAGCAAGTTCCGGCGGTCATTGCAATGGCGTTAAAAAACGGCTGGCTGGTAAGAGGTGGTAAAGTCCTTACGGGCGGCCGGCAACAGACTCCCTGGTGGTTTGGCACCGTTCAGCGGGACTTTGTTGCTAAAGCCAAGCCGGCTATTACCAGATATGTGCCCGGCAGAACAGGCACCGGCCTGACAGATAATTTAGACACGCTGACCTATGAGATGCAGCATAATCATATAACGGTCATGGAGCAGAACTACGGTCTGTGGTATGACCGCCGCCGGGATGACCACGAGAGAGTGCGCCGCCAGGATGGAAACGTCTGGCCGCCCTTTTACGAGTTGCCCTTTGCCAGAAGCGGTAAAGGCATTGCCTGGGATGGTCTCAGCAAGTATGACCTGACCAGATATAATCCCTACTACTGGGGCCGCCTGAAAAGATTTGCTGACCTGGCGGATCAGAAAGGACTAGTACTGATTCATCATAATTATTTTCAGCACAATATTATTGAGGCTGGCGCCCATTATGCTGATTTCCCCTGGCGTCCTGTCAATAATATTAATCATACAGGTTTCCCTGAACCGGTTAATTATGCCGCAGATAAAAGACTTTTTATGGCCGAGCAGTTTTACGATGAAACCAATCCGGCCAGAAGGGCGTTGCATCAGGCATTTATTGACCAATGCCTCAACAATTTTAAAGAGAATCACAACGTAATTCAGTTTATCTGCGAAGAATTTACCGGGCCGGCACATTTTGTCAGGTTCTGGTTGCAGACGATTCGTGATTGGGAACAGAAAAATAACAGGACCGGCAGTAATGCACCATTTATCGGACTTAGTACCACCAAGGATGTTCAGGACAGTATCCTCATGGATCCTGTACTCAGTCCGCTTATAAAAATTATCGATATCCGGTATTGGTATTACCAGAAGGATGGCTCTGCCTATGCACCCAGAGGCGGACAGAGCCTTGCCCCCAGGCAGCAGGCCAGATTATTTAAACCTAAAAACACCAGCTTTGGCCAGATTTATCGTGCCGTGCGTGAATACAAGGAAAGATATCCAGACAAAGCAGTGATGTATTCCGCCAACAACGCTGCTGAAACACCGTGGGCAAGCTTTATGGCTGGCGGATCGCTGGCGGGCGTGCCGCCGGATCTGCCTGAACAGTTTCTTCAGCAAGCGGCAGGCATGCGGATAGTGGATATAGCGGGACAATCGGCAAAAACAGGGGTATATGCATTACGGGACGATAAGGGAGACTATATTATATACGTCAGCCAGGGGCAATCCGCCGGTTTACTGCCGGAAGATAACAGCCGTCGTTACCGGGTAAAAGTGATCTCTGCTAAAACCGGAAAAGTGCTGGAGGCTTTATCTGCCACAAAGGCCGTTAAAGCTGGTTCGGTAAAATTGAAACCGGTTGACGGCGATTGTATTTACTGGCTGCAAACGAGGTGAGGCTGAGTGTTCCCGGAAAAGATAAGAGGAGCTGGTACGGGATCTGAGCAGCGCGGTCTTATCTGACTTTTCACAAAATAACAAAATACTATGATTAAAACACCGGCCTCCAGGTGGCCTTGTAAGATTTCATCTGGTCTAAGGCGAAAAGCCAATATATATTTTGTCGCTGCCGCCTGCCTGTTATCGGCCTGCGGCGGAGGCACACATAAACAGGACACGGATCCGGCAGGCCGGCAGTCAGATGCAGCTGTCGATTTTCCGATTAAGTTGTCTGACAACCGCCGTTTTTTTGTAGATCAGGCAGGCCATCCTTTCTTCTGGCTGGGAGATACAGGCTGGCTACTGCTCAGCAAACTGAACGAGGGTCAGGTGACTGAATATTTAGATGACCGCCAGAGAAAAGGTTTTAATGTAATCCAGGTAATGGTTATCCACAGTCTGGATGAGAAAAACGTATATGGCCGCACGGCCCTGATGGATGGAGATCTCAGCCGCCCGGATACCGCCACGGCCCGGGGCAGTGATACATTAAGTTATTGGCAAGGCCTGGACTCGGCGGTGGCTAAAACGGCCAGGCGGAATATGGCAATCGTACTGGTACCGGTTTGGGGATCCGTCGGGAAATCAGGTAAAGTAACGCGCCGACAGGCAACGCAGTTCGGGAATTTTTTAGCTAGCCGCTATCACGACGCCAAAAATGTTATTTGGTTCAATGGCGGAGATGTATTGGGCAGTGATTCTTCCGCTATTTGGGAGGCGCTTGGACACGCCATTAAATCTCATAACCCCCATCAGCTGATGAGCTTCCATCCAAGAGGCAGGACGCAGTCTTCTGAGTGGTTCCAGGAGGCTTCATGGTTGGATTTTAACTGTTTTCAGTCAGGTCACCGCCGTTATGATCAGGACACGGATACGGACTCTCATCAGTATGGAGAAGATAACTATAAATATGTGCAGGTGGATTATCAGAAAACACCCGTTAAGCCTACCCTGGACGCCGAGCCTTCTTATGAAGGAATCCCTCAGGGATTGCATGATTCACTGGAGCTTAGATGGGATGCCGCTTCCATCAGGAGATATGGTTATTGGTCTGTTTTTGCAGGTGCCGGCGGGTTTACCTATGGCGCGAATGCGATTATGCAGTTCTTTGACCCTTCTAAAGGGGTAGCCGGTGCTTATGGTGTCAGGATAGGCTGGAAAGAAGCGTTACAGGACACGGCAGCCGGCCAGATGATCTATCTCAAAAACCTGATGCTCAGCCGTTCATATCTTACCAGAGTTCCTGACACGGCTGCTGTGATGGATCAGGGAGAAAAATACGATTATGTCGCAGCCACTCAGGGAGATGGCTATGCTTTTTTTTATACGCCGAACGGACGGACTTTTAAAGTAGATCTTACACGTATTCATGCCGCAGATAAGAAAATCCGGTTTAGTTGGTTTAATCCCAGAAACGGGCAGACCACCGGTCAGCAGACGATAGATACAGGTGATACTTATCAGGCAGACCCGCCGGGTGAAAAAAAACATGGCAATGACTGGGTATTGATTGTCGATAAGGTTTAGCACAGACGGTATCTTAACCGTGTAAATGATGGGCTATTGCGTAAGTTGTACTTGCGGATAGCCCATTTGTGATAATTTCTGATGATTTAATGATAATATTTTAGAAGTAATTATTTATATATAAATGTACTTTTGATATATAAAGTCACGAACGTTGATTTGTTTTCCTGCTGCAAAACAAATGCGTTAAACGGATAGCCGCGGACCAGCAAGGTAAGACCCCCTGGGGTCAGTATTCTAATAACCGTCCGGTAGTTGGTTAAGAACGGCAAAATATAGCGGGTTACCGGGCGTAACCCGCAGGCCCGCTGACACCGGGAATAAGTAACGAAAGAGATAAGTTGAACTGTCTGGTGAAGCAATATATTATAATGCAGCAATATAAATCCATTTTCATGCGTATATACAGTGGTTCCCGGTTCGTCAGGGCTATTTATTTTTTTATGTTGGTATTGCCGCTTTTAATGGCTTTAAGTTGTCAGCGAAAGGCCTTTTTATATACCTCCTTTCATGAGCCGGCTGATGAAGGCTTAAGACTGCTTTGCAGTGTGGATGGTTATCATTGGGACAGTCTTCCTGGGATTTTCCTGCCGCCTGCGGCCGGGAGCGATAAAATAATGCGGGACCCATCCATGGTACAGGGACCGGATGGTGTTTTTCATCTGGTATGGACACTTGCCTGGAAGGGCAATGAGGGGATCGGGTATGCCAGCTCCACTGATCTGATACACTGGTCGGCTGAAAAAGTGATTCCGCTAATGCAGTCAGAACCTGAAACTGTGAATGTCTGGGCGCCGGAGTTATTCTACCGCAGGGAGAAAAATGATTTTCTGATCATCTGGGCTTCCACCATTCCCTTCAGGTATGAAAAGGGACAGGAGGATGAGAGAAACAATCACCGCCTGTATTATACGATAACCAGGGATTTTGAACATTTTTCTACGCCGCGAATTTATTATGATCCAGGTTACAGCAGTATAGATGCGACTCTTGTTAAGCGGGGTGAAAATGATTTTGTACTTGTTTTTAAAGATAATACCCGCTCTGAAAGAGATATTAAAGTGGCTTTTGGGAAAACGGCGCTTGGGCCGTTTACAGATGAGTCTAAAGCGGTTACACCGACATTTAGTGAAGGTCCCTCCGTTTTAAAGACGCATGATAGCTATCTGATTTATTTTGACTGGTATCGCCAGGGTAAATTCGGCGCAGTCCGTACGAAAGACTTCAGGTCTTTTGAGGATATTACAGATAAGGTGAGCCTGCCTAAAGGGCATAAACATGGTACGATCGTGCCGGTCAGTAAAAAATTTTTAAAACAATTGCAAAAAAATGTGCGGCAGGCAAAAAACGGTAATTGAAATTATCAGCGCTATTTGCCCGAATATTTTTTATCATGATCATGAAAACCAGATTAATACTTGCAGGAGGCTTATTGACCGCAGCGGCACTTTTTCAGTTAAAGGTATACGCTCAGGACACGGTACATTACAGTGGTTCGCGCCAGGTAAATGTAGATTATCATGATGGCAGACTGCCCATGGCTGTCGGAGTACATAATCAGCAGGTGTTCCGGGCCAACAGGCAGCGTCCGGAGCTGGCAGAGGGCTATGGGTGGACTTATAACCATCAACCTTACCTTGCTTACTGGAATAATCAGTTCTATCTGGAATATCTGAGTGACAAAGTAGGTGAAAGTGTACCGCCGGGACAGACACTGCTGCTGACATCAAAAGATGGCAAGGCGTGGACAAGACCTAAAGTTGTCTTTCCGGTGTACAGAATCCCGGATGGTACGACCAAGCCCGGGGTCGATGGAGTAGCAAAAGATCTGGATGCGGTAATGCACCAGCGAATGGGATTTTACACGACCCGTTCGGGCCGGTTATTTGTTCTTGGCTTTTATGGTATTGTATTACACGCACATGATGATCCCAATGACGGAAAAGGCATTGGCCGGGTGGTAAGGGAGATATACAAAGATGGCAGTTGGGGACCTATCTATTTTATACATTATAATCCGGGATGGAATACAGAAAATACTTCGTATCCGTACTACACAGAGAGCAAAGACAAGGGATTTATTCAGGGGTGTGAAGAACTCATGAAGCACCCCTTGATAATGATGGAGTGGGAGGAAGAGACGGATCGAAAAGATCCGTTAATCCCGTTAAAGAAAAATTATAAAGCGTTTAGCTTTTATCATCTGGACGACGGGCGGGTTGTCGGGCTCTGGAAATATGCCCTGACTGCTATAAGCAAGGACGGGGGAAAGACCTGGCCCGAAAATGCCGTTCGCGCGCCCGGCTTTGTCAATGCAAATGCCAAAATATGGGGGCAGCGTACCAGTGACGGCAAATTCGCTACGGTCTATAATCCATCCGAGTTTCGATGGCCATTGGCAATTTCTACCAGCAAAGACGGATTGAATTATACGAATCTGCTTTTAGTAAACGGAGAGATTTCGCCCATGCGCTATGGAGGGGCCTACAAATCCTACGGTCCTCAGTATACCAGGGGAATTGCAGAAGGGAATGGCAAAGCGCCGGGCGGTAATCTATGGGTGACCTATAGCATGAATAAAGAAGATATCTGGGTGGCGGAAATCCCTGTCCCTGTGACAGGTCAGCCGGTCAGCCAGGCAAATGAAGTATTTGACAAGATGGAGGATGGTAAAGAGTTGGCAGCCTGGAATTATTTCAGCCCGCTGATGGCACCCGTCAGAATCACTAAAATGAAAGACGGAACCAAAGCGCTGACGTTAAAGGATGCGGATCATTTTGACTACGCGAAAGCCACCCGTGTAATTCCGGCGGCTAAAGAATTGGTAGCGGAATTTACCCTGATCCCCGGACAAAACAATCAGGGGCATTTGGATATAGAGTTCCAAAATAAAGCAGGCGCTGCAGCGGTCAGGCTGAGCCTGGATAGCCTGGGCTCCTTTTATGCCAAAGCGGGTTATCGGAATAAAGAGATCATGCATTATGAAGCGGGTAAGGTCTATGATATAAAAGTATCATTAAATACTGCCGACCGGTTTTATACAGTAAATATCAATGGCGAAGACAAGATGAGGAATTTGTTTTTTGCGCCTGTCCATGAAATCAGCCGGATCTGTTTTAGAACGGGAGGGGTCAGACGCTTTCCAGATGCAGATACACCCACAGATCCGGAAGATGACTTGCCAGAGGCAGGCAAAACAGATCCCGCGGCAACTTATTATATTACCAGATTTAAAACAGCCTCGGAGCGATAAGATTAAAAATGAAAAAAAAGCGGTTAAGGCAGTATGTATGCAGGTTCGGACGAGGGCTGAAAGCTATGCTCGCAATAAGTGCGGGTCTTATAATGGTTTTCGCTGCTAAAGAGGCTTTCGGGGCTGTAACGCTACCTCAGGTAATAGGCCATAATATGGTGCTGCAAAGGGATAAACCGGTGTTTATTTGGGGGCAGGCGGCCCCCTTAGAAAAAGTTACGGTGCGTTTCAGAGGCCAGCGTGTCACGGGAGAGGCAGATGCTGCCGGCAACTGGATGGTAACCTTACAACCGATGCATGCCAGTGCTAAGCCAGCAAGTATGGTGATCTCAGCCAGCAATACCATTACCTTGCATAATATCCTGACCGGTGAAGTGTGGTTATGCTCTGGGCAATCCAATATGGAATACACCATGCGTAAAAACAGCAAGGTGTCAAAAGTGCCGGCACCGACGGGTTTTACCCATTCTCCTGCAGACGAGCTGGATTATGCACATAATGATCAGATCCGGATTTTTCTGGGCCTGCGCAAGCCAATGACTGCGCCACATCCCGATCACGAGGGATGGGCTGCGGCACAGGATTCAGCACTACGTTCTTTTTCCGCTGCCGCTTATTTTTTTGCAAGGAAAATATATAATGAGCTTCATATACCCATCGGCATGATTGCTACAGCGATTCCAGGAAGCGCTATTGAACCCTGGCTGGCCGGTACCATTACCGGTACGGATCCTGGCAGTGATGCACTTTATTTTGACTATAGTAATCCCGGGAAATTTTATCCCACACTGGTAAAGCCGCTGGCAAATTATCAGATCCGTGGATTTTTATGGTATCAGGGGGAAACCAATTGCTTTATGGGAGACAGCCTTCAGTATGCCTATAAAATGCGGGCGCTGATCCATCAGTGGCGCACTGAGTGGGGTGATCAGTCCCTGCCTTTTTATTATGTGCAGATCGCACCCTTTTATTATTCAAAAAATAAGGGTGCCGTCAAACTTGATAAGTACACATTACCGAAGTTCTGGGAGGCACAGGCTTTATGTTTGCAGATTAAGAACACGGCCATGGTGGTCGGTACGGATCTGCCCGATAATCTGAACAATATTCATCCGCCCGGAAAATGGGCGATTGGTGAGCGTTTAGCCCGCACGGCACTTAATAAGACGTATGGTAAAGCTGTAGCCTATAGCGGTCCTGTTTATGAAAGGGCCGTTATTAGCGGCGGCAGAATGGATGTATATTTTACGCATACAGATGGCGGGTTGGTGTCCAAAGACGCTTTGCCCTTAAAGTATTTTGAGCTGGCAGGCAGAGATGGAAAATATTATCCGGCTCATGCTGTTATTCATGCTGATTATATAGAACTGACCAGTAAGGAAGTGATCTCTCCGGTAAATGCGAGATTTGCCTGGCTGGAGTCCGCGCAGCCTGATTTTTTTAATAAGGCCGGGCTGCCTGCTGTTCCCTTTAGAACGGATAATCCCTATCAGGGCTTGGATCTCAGGAAATAAAAAAAATAAGCAGAACGCAGGTGTACCGCTACTAACGGGTTAGGTAAAATAAGATTACGAGAAATAAAGAAATTAATTAATTGCATGGATAGAAACTATTATTGGAAGACCGTTGTGGTTCTGATCGCTGTTTTTTGGGGTCCGCCGGCTGTCCGCAGTCAGGCGGTCGGGCGCCCTGACTGTACTGCCATTCAGATGCTGTCGGGTACGGGCAGCGACCAGACGGTACCCTGGGATTTTTACTGTACGGCTGGCCGCAGCAGCGGCAGATGGACGACCATCCAGGTGCCTTCCAACTGGGAACTGCAGGGCTTTGGCGGCTATAATTATGGCCTGGATAAGGACAGTATGCGGATCAACGAAAAAGGGATTTATCGCCATACGTTTACAGTGCCTGCATCCTGGAGCGGTAAGGTGGTGCGGATCGTCTTTGATGGGGTAATGACTGATGCAGATGTGAAAATCAACGGGCAATCCGCAGGGCCGGTACATCAGGGTGCCTTTTATACTTTTCGTTATGATATTTCTAAATGGCTTTATTACGGAAAGGAAAATACACTGGAAGTGACAGTAGCGAAAAACTCTGCCAATCTTTCTGTAAATAAAGCGGAGCGAAAAGGTGATTTCTGGATCTTTGGCGGAATTTTCCGGCCGGTCTATCTGGAAGCACTGCCTGCGACATTTATCAACCGTGTTTCAGTAGACGCCAAGGGGGATGGTGACTTTAAATCTCTGGTGCATATAGATCTTTCCGGTAAACTAAAAACGGCGAATGCCAGAGGTCTGGAAGTACGTGCGCAACTCTATGACCAAAAAGGACGCAGGATCGGTGCTGAGATGACAGGAGGCGAAACGCAACAGGATAACCTGCCACGGGAGGTGATTCAACAGGCGAAAGAAAAGGACAGTCATATAAAGGTTTTCGCCGTTAGTGGTCATTACAATAAAGAAGAGGTGCAGCCCTGGACACCAGAGACACCTCATATTTATACAATGCGCTTTGAGTTACTGCGTCAGGGGAAAATTATCCATACGCTGGAAAAGAAAATAGGCTTCCGTACAGTAGAAGTGCGGCCTAAAGACGGCATCTATGTAAATGGCATTAAGATCAAATTCAAGGGTGTAAATCATCATAGCTTCTGGCCCAGTACCGGCAGGACGACCAGCAAAGCATTGAGTGTACAGGATGTGCTTCTGATAAAGGATATGAACATGAACGCCGTCAGGATGTCGCATTATCCTCCGGATGAACATTTTCTGGATGCCTGCGATTCACTGGGGCTTTTTGTACTGGATGAACTGACCGGCTGGCATCAGAATTATGATACAGAAGTTGGCAGCAAACTAGTTGGAGAGATGATCACAAAGGATGAGAATCACCCGAGTATCATTATGTGGGATAACGGCAATGAGGGGGGATTTAATTTTGATCTGGATCATTTATTCGCTGATTATGACCTGCAAAAGCGTCCCTTGATTCATCCTTGGGCCATTTTCGGGCATATGGATACACAGCATTATATTAATTATGACTATGGTAATGGTACACATTTGCACGGCCACGACATTACCTTTCCCACGGAGTTCCTTCATGGATTATATGATGGGGGGCTGGGCGCAGGGCTGGGTGATTACTGGCAGCAGATGTGGACCAACCCACTTTCGGCCGGAGGCTTCCTCTGGGTCTTTGCCGATGAGGATGTTGTCAGAACGGACAAGAATGGAGCGCTTGACGCAGACGGAGATCATGCACCCGACGGAATCCTAGGCCCCTATCATGAAAAAGAAGGAAGCTATTATGCGATAAAAGAGATCTGGTCGCCGGTATTCATTGAACATCGGGAAATTACCGCGGCTTTTGACGGGAGACTGCGGGTGGAAAACAGGTACGATTATACCAATTTGAAACAACTTACCTATCAATGGGCATTGCTGGACGGTGGTGCGCCTGAGCTAAAGGCCGGCGCGCCTGATTTCAATCAGCTCTCCCGTGATTATAATGCGGTTCAGTCAACGGCAAAGGTGCTGGACAGCGGGCTTGTCAGCGGTGCAGGCGTGCCAGATATCGCGCCCCATGAGTGGGGAAGTCTACAGCTCCGGCTGCCCGCTGATTTTCAAAAAGCAGACTATCTCAGACTTACCATAAGTGACCGCGCCGGACATGTTATTTTAGTGAAGACTTTTCCGATACAGGCGCCTGGGCAAAAGACGGCCGCCTTATTAAGGCAGCTCCATACGGAAATCTTCGCAGCCGGGAGCAGCCCCGGGGTCAGCTGGAAGATAAAGCGGCAACCCGGTTACTTTGCTGTATCTGTAAACGGCAATCCGGCAGCCAGAAACAGCTTTACCTATCAGTTTAATCGTCAGACAGGTGTTCTGGAAAAGGTTATCACTGATGGTAAGGAATTACCCTTTAATAACGGCCCGGTGCTTTGTGACGGACAAAGCCAGCTCAAAGATTTTACCTTAGACGAAAAACAAGACTCAATTGTACTCCAGGCCACATTTGAAAAGAAAAGTGACCTGCAGGCATTAACCTGGGTGGTCTATCCGGACGGAATATTGAAAATGCATGTTTCTTATTTTCCGCATCAATATGATTTTGAATATGCGGGTGTCAGTTTTGATTTTCCGGAAAGCCTGGTGACGGGTGTAACACGCATGGGGGCTGGTCCTTATCGCGTCTGGAAAAACAGAATGGAAGGTGTGTATTTAGGCAGGTGGCAAAACGCCTATAATAATACCATTACAGGGGAAAATGTGCCAAAACTGGTCTATCCTGAGTTTAAAGGTTATTTTTCTAATCTTTATTGGATGCAGTTGCAGACAAAATCACTTCCTGTTACTGTATTATGTGGCTCTGAGGACGTCTTTTTAAGGCTTTATACGCCTGAGACGCCTGACAAACCGGCCAATACGGCACCAAAGTTTCCTGGAGGCAATATCTCTTTTATGCATGCAATCAACCCCATTGGCACAAAGTCACAGGTGCCGGAAAATATGGGTCCTTCCGGGCGGAACAACATGTATTATGACTATGGGAAAGCTAAGGACTATGGCAAGCCGCTGACACTATATTTTATTTTTGGCGGCGAACAAATAAATTAGATAACAGCAGTGATCGGTGAAAATTAATTGACATACACTAAAGACATATATCAGTTTAAGCCCCGCAAAGACGGGTGGTCATCTGTCAGATCGGGAACAATCGCATGGCTGCTGGTCTTACTCGCTTTGGTTGCCGCAAAAGCCGGTCAGGCCAAAGAGCCAGTTAAAAAAGTGGATAGCGATAGCTTACATGTAATAAAGGTGGTTTATCTGAGCTGTGCTCACGGTACGCAGCGTTTAAATCTGGATCAGGTGTCTCCGGAGCTGGGTTGGCAGATACTGGCCGGTAATGAGCAGCGAAATGTGCTGCAGAAGGCCTATCAGATACAGGTAGCCAGCAGCCTGGAACTGCTAGACAGGGGAATGGCTGATTACTGGGATACTAAAAAGGTTGTTTCGGATCAGCAGCTGAATATCAGGTATGCCGGTAAGCCGCTGGTGGGTAAAAGTTTTCAGCAGCTTTTCTGGCGGGTGCGGATATGGACAAACCAAGGTGCCTCCGGCTGGAGTCAGCCCGGGAGCTGGCGTATGGGGTTTATGAAAACGGCAGACAGGCTGGGTAGCTGGATCGGATATGAACATCCTTTTGCCTGGGACTCGGTGAAGAAATTTCCTGTGCTGTCTTCCCGGTATTTGAGAAAAGAGTTTAAAACAGCTAAGAAGATCAAATCGGCTATCGCTTACATCAGCGGCCTGGGGCTCTATGAATTGCATATTAACGGCCAGAAGGCGGGCGATGCAGTGCTGTCTCCGGCACCCACAGATTATTCCAGAACGGTTTTCTACAATGCCCTGGATGTGACTGAGCTCCTGCATAGGGGTGAAAACGCAGTGGGTGTTGTGCTCGGTAACGGCAGATACTTTGCGATGCGCCAGGCTTATAAGCCCTATAAATGGCGCACCTTTGGTTTTCCCAAACTCTATTTTCAGCTGCGTATTGAATACGAAGACGGCAGTTTGCAAAACATTGTCAGCGACCAAAGCTGGCAGCTTTCCGGCAAAGGCCCCATCAGAAATAATAATGAATACGATGGCGAGACCTATGATGCCCGTATGGAACTGCCTGGCTGGGACTTGCCGGGCTATCACAGAGCGGATGCTGTCTGGCGCCCTGCTGAAGTTCTGTCAGCTCCCACAGGTAAATGGACTGCACAGTTAAATCCACTAATGAAGGTGCTTGAGCGTGTCCGGCCGGTTCGGATGCTGCCTGCCAGAGGCGGAGGCTTTATTCTGGATATGGGTCAGAATATGGCTGGCTGGATGCGGATGCAATTAAGTGGCACAGGGCATACAGGAGACAGTGTTCAACTCCGCTTTGCGGAAAGTCTCGTAAAAGACGGTAACAGACAGGAAGGTTATATGCTTTACACCGCAAACCTGAGAGACGCCAGGTCTACGGATCATTATATTATTAAAGGCGAACAAAAAGAATCCTGGGCACCGCGTTTTACCTATCACGGATTCAGGTATGTAGAGGTGAAAGGCTATCCACAAACGGCCCGCTGGACGGCTGTGGGGAAAGCGGCACAGCGCGCCCTGCTTGACAAATTTACGGCAGAAGTAGTCTATGATGACTTGCCGGAAAGCGGCCATTTTGAATGCTCTGATAGCACACTTAATCAGATCTATAGAAATGCGGTATGGGGCATCAAATCTAATTATAAAGGGATGCCTGTAGATTGCCCGCAGCGTAATGAGCGCCAGCCCTGGCTGGGAGACAGGACCACGGGGGCTTATGGGGAGAGTTTTGTATTTAACAACCGGCTTCTATATGATAAATGGCTCGGAGATATTCAGGATGCGCAGCTTGTCACCGGAAGCATTCCGGACGTGGCCCCTAATTTCTGGCTTTACTACAAAGATGACGTGAGCTGGCCCTCGACCTACCTGACGGTCGCTGATATGCTCTATGGTCAGTATGGAGACCGACAGGTGATCAAAGATCATTATGCTTCTATGAAATACTGGATTGAGTATATGCACAAGCGTTATGTTAAAAACGGGCTTATTAACCAGGATAGCTATGGGGATTGGTGTGTCCCGCCTGATTCGTTAAAAGTAATCCACAGTAACAACCCGGCGAAGATTACTGAAGGAGGCCTGATTGCAACAGCTACTTTTTATCATGATCTCAGGCTTATGGAAAAGTTTGCAGGCATTAACGGCACCATGGAGGACACCGCTTTTTTTAACCCCATTGCCCGGGAAATGAAACAGGCTTTTCAGCAAAAGTACTTTCATGCCGATAGCGGATACTATGGTAATAATACCGTTACAGCCAATCTATTACCCCTTGCCTTTGGTATTGCAATGGACAAGGATGTACAAAGAATCTTTGACAATATCGAATATAAAACAGCGGTAACCTATAACGGGCATATCAGCTCCGGCGTGATAGGTATTCAATGGCTGCTCAGGACACTGAGCCGTTTTGGGCGTAACGACCTGGCCCTGAAAGTCGCCTCGACTAGAACCTATCCGGGCTGGGGCTTTATGGTTGCCGGCGGTGCAACAACGATCTGGGAATTATGGAATGGCAATACAGCAGACCCGGCTATGAACTCACAAAATCACGTTATGCTGCTGGGGGATCTTTTAATCTGGCTGTATGAAAACCAGGCCGGCATCCAATGTGACAGGCAGGTCCCGGGCTTCAAAAAGGTACGTCTGGCCCCGGATATTGCAGGACATTTACAATATGTACGGGCAGATTATAATACACCTTACGGGAAAATAAGCAGCCACTGGAACAAACAAGGCAATCGCTGGATATGGGAAGTGGTGATTGCCGCAGGTACGACCGCGGTGTTGGATTTTCCAGAGGAGGTGACTTCGGTCCGTGAAGGAGGAAAAGTAATTACCGGAACACAAAGGAGTGAAACTGGTATCAGAATGATTAAAGGTTCGGGCCGTTATACTTTTGAAGGGCGGCTCAAAAAGTATACATCTAAATGACGATGGATTCAATAACAGTAAATATTGCTCATTCAGCCGGGCACTGACAGCCCGGTAGTGAGGGCGAAAAACAAATGCTATGAATAATGTACATGGATTAGAAAAGCTAAAAGCAGTGGCGATAACAGTGGTTATTGCAGGAAGTTTTTTAATTGGATCTAATACCGGCTTATATGCACAGCCGGCCGCTGATACAGTGCTGAACCGTGAACAACTGGGGCAGATCAGCCAAAAGGCAGAGAAGTGGGTAGCGGCAGCCGGCGTAACTGATCCTGTAAAAGCGGCTAAGGTAACGGGATTTGTGCGCCGGCATCTAAAGGCAGTATATAACTGGAATAAATCGCATGGTGCTGACGAGGTCCCTGCAGGAGTGAATCCCAGAACCGGTGAAAAGCTTACTGAACTCGACCGTAAAATGATTGCCCAATCAGCGATGCCAGGTTCGGTGCATCAAAATCTGATGGACAGCCTCAGCAAATATCTTAGCCGGGAAGAAGTGGGCAAGATACTGGATGGCTACACGATCGGCAAAGTGGCTTTTACCTTAAAAGGATATCAGGCGATCGTCCCTGATCTGACGGCCAAGGAAACCGCCGTGATCCTGGCCAATCTGGAACAGGCCAGGGAGAAGGCCATCGATTATAAAAGCATGAAATCAATTTCTGCCATTTTTGAGATTTATAAGACCAAAAATGAGCAGTATCTCAATAATAACGGCCGTAACTGGCACCAGCTTTTCGGAGACTACGTAAAAAAGGTCAAGGCTGAGAAAAAAGCGAAGGCAGCATTAAAAAAGCAATAGTCATGAGCTGCTCGCAGCTACGTCAGATAATCACCATCCACATTATAATTTTTTTCAATGAAATCTGTTAAATTTTGGAGTAAACAAACACACGGCACTTCCATACTGGTGGCGCTGGGCGCTTGTCTACTTGTATGCTGCAGTTCCTGCAGCTCTATGGAGCATGACAATAGTAAAGATACGGACAGCAGTACTGCCAAAACGTATTGGAAAGAGGGTGTCATTAAAGAAGAGTTTCTGTATGATACTGCTCCTTTTCCATCCTGCCATTCTGCCACCATTGCTGAGACGCCGGCCGGTATGGTGGCTGCGTTCTTTGGCGGGACCAAAGAACGAAACCCCGATGTAGAGATCTACGTCTCAAGACAGATACAGGGTAAGTGGACAGCACCGGTATCTGTTGCTAACGGTATTCAAAGTGATACGTTAAGATATCCAACCTGGAACCCTGTTCTTTATCAGGTACCTGGCGGTGATCTCTTACTTTTCTATAAAGTGGGGCCTAAGCCCTCGGCATGGAAAGGCTGGATGACGAGTTCTAAAGATAATGGAGCGACATGGGAGAAACCGCATCCGCTGCCGGAAGGCTTTTTGGGCCCGATTAAAAACCAACCCGTTTTGCTTTCTGATGGGAAAACGCTTCTTTGTCCTTCCAGCACTGAGGGTGACGGCTGGCATGTGCACATTGAGAAAACAACAGATTTTGGGAAGACCTGGCAAATGACAGGACCCATAGATAACGCCGGGTTTGGAGGGGCTATACAGCCTGCTATACTCGTGCATCCTGATCATAGCATTCAGCTGCTTTGCAGAAGCAAAGACCGTGCGATATTACAGTCTTGGTCCAAAGATAACGGAGCTACCTGGAGCCCGCTGACAAAGACCGAGCTGCCTAATAATAATTCGGGCATAGACGCGGTGACACTCAAGGACGGAAGCTTTGCCCTGGTGTATAATCATGTAATTCCACCTCCGGGTAAATACAAAGGTGCCAGGACGCCTCTGAATCTGGCAGTTTCCAAAGATGGCCAGCATTGGTCCGCGGCTGCTATTTTGGAGGATTCTCCTGTAAGCCAGTATTCTTATCCTTATATTATTCAGGCCAAGGACGGCAAACTGCATGTTGTATATACCTGGCGCCGCAAAAAGATCGGGCATACAGTAATTGATCCGCAGGGCCTGAAGCCTTTACCGATCAAGGACAGTATCTGGCCGGCCATTGCGGGATATGTGCCACCCGTACCGGAAGATTAGATAGTCAAAAGAGGGGGATCTTTTTAGAAATAATATTGAGCGTTGCGTTAAATCAAAAATCAGCAGTAATGGTATATCTGGAAAGAAAATGGGCGCCCTGTGCCGCTTTAAAGGCCGTGTTGACGGCAGGCGTATTTTTGGCGCTCGCGGCAGGCTGCCCATTGATATCACGTGCACAGACTGATCAACCGCTTTATGCAGAAGCCCGTCAGAATACAGATAGTATGTACCGCTTGCCACTTGTCCGGGTGATAGGGTTAATTGAAGACAGGTTTGGTGTAAAAATCCGCTATCCGGAAGCGTTGGTGAGAGATAAATGGGTTACTTACGCCTTCTGGCGTTTCAGGCCGACACTGGAAGAAACTTTTGAGAAGGTGCTTGGGCCACTGGATTTAAAGGTAAACCCTGATGGGAAAGACAGGTATGAGTTGAAAGCGTATGAATTTTACCGATGGCCGGTAAAGCAGGGTTGGGCGCAGCTGGATGCGATTGCCAGCCAGTATCATGATAAAGAAAGCTGGGAGAAAAGAAAGGATTCTATCCGCACCGAATTATATGCTGCAGTGGGTCTTTCTCCAATGCCGGCAAGGCCTTCTACACCGATTCATCTGACAGCCTTACGGAAGTACAGAGATTATACGGTGCAGAATTTCGCCCTGGAGATATTGCCGGGTCTATATCTTAATGGCTCGATCTATCAGCCGAGAAGCTATACAGGAAAGCTGCCCGTCATGCTAAGCCCGGACGGACATTGGGCGGAGCAGCGCTACCGTAAGGATTGTCAGATCAGGTGTGCGACGCTGGCAAAATTAGGTGTGATGGCGATCAGCTATGATCTTTTTGCCTGGGGAGAATCGTTATTACAATTTCGGCCGGAGGATCATCGCAGAAGTCTTTCCATTACTGTACAGACCCTGGGTGCCATCAGGCTGCTGGATTATGTTACATCGCTGAAAAGCGTGGATCGTTCAAGGATCGGCATCAGCGGAGGCTCAGGGGGAGGAAGTCATACGGTACTTATGGCCGCTATGGATCCCCGCATTAAGATCAGCGCTCCGGTTGTTTCTGTCTCGTCGTATTTTTACGGCGGCTGCCCTTGTGAGAGCGGACGAGGTATTCATGAGTGTGGCGGCGGAACAGACAATGTTGAACTGGCGGCGATGGCCGCACCTAATCCTCAACTGCTGATCTCCGATGGCAGCGACTGGACACAACATATGCCCGAACACGATTTTCCCTATCTCCAGAAAATGTATGGGTATTATGATCAAAAGGATAAGGTTTCCAATGTGCACTTACCGCAGGATGTTCATGATTTTGGCCCTACTAAACGAATTCCGCTTTATCTTTTTGTTGCCAGATATTTTCATTTATCACTTCAGCATATAGAGAAAAACGGCCACATTGATGAATCATTTGTACATATTGAACCCAAGGAGCAGCTATATGCCTTCGGGGATCATGGACAATATCTGCCTAAAGACGCGATACAGGGATATGATCAACTGGTAAAAGTATATAATGCCGCTATGGCGGCGGCGGGAAGTACTTCTCTGCGCATCGGTAAAAAGTAAACATGTAAATGAGTATATTAAAACGACATACAGACAGGACGGTTAACAAGGGACTGCTGGTGCCCTTTATGGTCCGGTGGGCGAAGCCTGCGGGCAGGGTAAAAGTGATAGTGTTGATCGCGGTGCTTTTGACGGTATGTGTTGCCACGCTGCATGCCCGGCAGGCATCAATGACATCCACCAGCCGCGGGAAAGAAACAGGGTCGTTTGCCGGGCATCGGGAAATATCCTGGTATTTTATCTATGTGTCACCCGGTGGCAGTGATGACAATTGGGACCAGCCCGGCTACGGATCAAAAAAACAGCCCTTTAAGACAATTGCCATGGCGATCCGTAAAGCCAGAGAGGTGCGCAGGCTCGGACAGAACAGGTGCTCCGATGGTCGTTTGCAAGGCATACAGATCCTGCTGGAAGATGGTGTGTATTACCCGGAACAGACACTTATGATCCGCCCCGAAGATGGGGGTACGGCTGATGCGCCGACAAGGCTTGCAGCAATACATCAGAGGAAAGCCACCATTAGTGGTGGACTGAAAATAAGCGGATGGAAACAAATAGATGCCTCTGATCCGCTTTTTAAGTTGTTTTCTGATAACGCTGCCAGGGCTGTATATGTTGCGCATTTGCCGCGCAAGTATGGAACGGACATTAATTTCAGGCAGCTCTGGGTCAACGGCCGCAAAGCGGTTCGTGCAGAATGTTATAACGGCGGTAGCTATGGTAATAATATGAGGCGGATACTTAGCTGGGATCACAAGGATCAAAGCTGTTGGATTCCCAGGCCCAAGGGGTTTGATGTGCGTCAGGCGACTGAAATGGAAATGATTATTCACCAGTGGTGGGCTATTGCCAATCTGCGTGTTAGCTCGGCCAGGGTGGCCGGCGATAGTGTAGAACTGCATTTTCGCGCCCCGGAGTCGCGCCTGCAGTCGGAACATCCCTGGCCTGCTCCCTGGCTTTCTGAGAAAACAGGCAACTCGGCTTTTTTCCTGGCAAATGCGCCGGGATTTCTGGACACTGCCGCGGAATGGTATTTGGACAGGGCCACACAAAAAGTCTATTATATGCCCAGAAAGGGAGAGGATATGGCAACTGCGAATGTAATGCTCCCTTATCTGACTACTTTACTTAAAATGGCCGGAAGCCCCGAACAGCCGGTGAATAATTTTCAACTGCAGGGTATTAACTTTCAGTTCAGTACCTGGCTGCGGCCTTCGAGGCTAGGGCATGTGCCGCTTCAGGCGGGCATGTTTCTTTTGGAGGCCTATAAACTTAAGCAGCCAGGCACACCCGAAAAGGCAGGACTCGAAAATCAGGCCTGGATAGGCCGCCCGCCGGCAGCCGTAGAACTGGCGTTTACCCGTAATGCCCAGGTGAAAGATTGTGCGTTCCGCCATTTAGCCTCTAGCGGACTGGATCTGGTTATCGGAACTGAGCGAAGCCTGATAGAAGGTAATCTGTTGAAAGATATCGGAGGAACGGGCATTCAGATTGGAACTTATTCTCCCAAAGATTATGAAACCCATCTTCCTTACCGGCCCAAAAATCCACATCTCGTCTGTCGCTATGATACGATTCGCAACAACCTGGTAACGGATGTGACCAATGAGGATTGGGGATGTGTGGGTATTAGTGCAGGAGTGGTACAAAGTGTTGTGATTGCCCATAACGAAGTCTCGGATGTTTCTTATTCAGGAATCTGTGTCGGGTGGGGCTGGACTAAAAAGATCAGCGCCCTGGCTGAAAATCAGATACTCAATAATAAAGTGACACATTATGCCAAACGCATGTATGACGTAGGCGGTTTATATACATTATCTGCTCAGCCCGGGACCCTGATTCAGGGCAATTGCATTGATTCAATATATAAAGCCCCTTATCCACATGACCCCGAGCACTGGTTTTATTATTATCTGGATGAAGGCTCTTCCTATATTACAATTAAAGACAACTGGAGCCCTGCGTTGAAAGTTATGAAAAACGCCAACGGACCCGGCAATAATTGGGAAAATGATGGTCCTGTGGTTTCGGATTCTATCAAGAATCAGGCTGGTTTGCAGCCCGCTTATCAATATTTACTGGCAGAGAAAGTTACCGATAAAAACTGGCCGGTTCAGCCAGTGCCGCTCACAGACAAAAACAAGATATATGAAAAATAAAAAGCTAAATATTGGCATTTTGGGGCTGGGAGAGGGCAGAAGCGCCATGTCTGCTGCCCTGACGAGTCCCTTTCTTAATTTACGCATGATCTGCGATTTGAGTGAACAGCGTTGTCGCGAACGTGCCTTTGAATTTGACTTTCATGCATATACGACCAGCTATCAGGAAATGCTGAATTTGCCGGAGTTGGACATTGTCGCTATTTATACGCCGGACCATCTGCACGCTGCGCATGTAAGACAGGCAATGGAGGCAGGCAAACATGTAATCTGTACAAAACCTTTCATTGACCGGCTGGAAGACGCTGCAGATCTGCTGGCTCTGGGGCGCAAAACTGGGCTGCGGTGCTTTGTGGGGCAGAGTTCCCGTTTTTTTGAGCCCATGCGCCAGCAACGGGCTGATTTTGATCGGGGAGAGATTGGCTCGCTTATTACGGTGGAAGCTTATTATCACGCCGACCACCGGTGGTTTCTGGAAAAGCCCTGGGCTTTGGAAGATTCATTTAAATGGCTATACGGAGGCCTGAGTCATCCTGTAGACTTTATCCGGTGGTACCTGCCACATCTGGAATCTGTTATGGGATACGGTATGTTGAGTGAGAATGGAAGGAAGGGTGGGCTCCATCATGAGGATACCATGCATTTTATTTTTAAAGCCAAGGACGGCACTGTGGCCAGAGTGAGCGGTTGTTATACCGGTCCGGTGCAGCCTGTTACCCGTGACAGTGAAATGAGCTGTATTCTCAGAGGGACAGAGGGTTGCAGCCAGGGGGATTATATGGACTTGCGATATGCTATTACCAGTAAGGAAGGCAAGGAAATGATCCAGACCTGGGAACACCGGCTAAAGCATTATTTTCGTTTTGAAGGGAAAAGCCATCACGCAGGAGAGTATCAGAATTATATGGAGTATGTTGCCCGGTCGATCCTAAGTGATCAGCCGGCTTATCCGGATATACAAGAAGGGATTGGGACGGTCGCTGTGCTTCAGGCCATGGACCAGTCACTCAAAACAGGTCTGCCAGTGGTAATTGATACCTTACTTGAAAAATTCGGCTTGCCACCTTTATAATGTACCCTCTTTCTAGTATTAATGGATAGCCCAGATCATGAAAAGTATTTATAACTCACTTCAGCCGGTTGATTTTATCATTGTCATCCTTTACCTGGTGGTACTCTTCTCATTGGGGTATTACGTAAGTTTTGTAAAGAAAAGAAAGAAAGACGAGAATCTGTTTTTAGCGCAGCATACACTGGGCTGGTCAAGTATCGGACTAAACATGTGGGGCACCAATGTGGGACCTTCCATGCTGATCGCTTCTGCCAGTATCGGCTATTCTACAGGTATTGTGGCGGGTAATTTTGCCTGGTATGCCTTTGTTTTTATTGGCCTTTTGGCGCTTTATTTTGCGCCACGTTATATAGGTGCAAAGGTTTCTACCCTGCCGGAATATATGGGACTGCACTTTGGTGATAAAACCAGAAATATCCTGGCCTGGTATACACTGATTACCATCCTTATTTCCTGGCTTTCACTTGGACTGTTTGCAGGCGGAATTCTGGTACAGCAGCTGCTGGATATTCCCATGTGGCAGTCTGTGCTTGCCATGATCATGCTGGCAACATTTTTTGCAGCCTCCGGAGGCCTTAAAGCCATTGCGCTGACCAATATGTTCCAGATGATACTGCTGATCGCTGTCTCTTTGATTTTGGTGATTTTGGGTATAGAGAAAATCGGAGGGTTTACGCAACTGGCAGCCAGGACACCAGCTCATTACTGGAATTTGTTTTTGCCCGCCAGTGATGCCGGTTATCCATGGACGGCTATTATTCTGGGATATCCGGTAATGGGGATCTGGTTCTGGTGTACGGAGCAATCTATGGTGCAATCGGTGCTCGGCGCAAAGAATCTGCAGCAAGGGCAGCTGGGCGCGAATTTTATCGGCTGGTTGAAAATTCTGGATGTACCGCTGTTTATTTTGCCAGGTATCTTATGTTTTATATTATATCCCCATCTTAAAAATCCGGATGAAGCCTATCTGGTGATGGTGACGCAATTATTTCCGGCCGGAATGAAAGGCCTGATCATCGTGGTCCTCATTGCAGCACTGGTTTCTAATATCGGCTCTTCACTTAATTCCGTGAGTACTGTTTTTACCATGGATATCTTTGTAAAAAAATATAAGCCTAAGGCGGATAATAAAGATATTATCCGAATTGGCCGTTGGGTGACAATCGGGAGCGCATTGCTTTCTGTTGTGGTTGCCCTTGCGATTAATTCAATTAAAGGACTGAATCTGTTTGATGTTTTCCAGTCGATCCTCGGGTTCTTAGCGCCGCCTATGTCTGTAGTCTTCTTGTTTGGGGTGCTTTGGAAAGGCACCAGCTCCAAAGCGGTCAATTATGTGCTGACCTATGGAACGGCCTTGAGTGTCTTAATTGGCGTGCTTTATCTTTGGGTGTTTCCGGCCAAAGCGTATCCGGTATGGCCGCACTTTTTATTGTTATCCTTTTACATTTTTTTGATACTGTCAGCGATGCTGTTTGTCGTTTCCAGGTACTTGCCAGATGATACAGAAAGGCCGGGTGCACAGAAAATGCAGGTACAGTTTACGCGCGTTAAAGCGTCGCGCCTGGTAACTGTCAGCTGGTTTGTTTTAAGTATTGTAATGATTGCCTTATATATCTATTTTAACGGACATTAAGTGCCGAAAAAGAAAAACCTAATGATGATGCAACTCACCTCAAAGTATAAACAGTTAAAAATGCAGGGCATAAAAATCATATTCTCAGTATGGCTGTTGGCGATGTTGCCTGGTATAGCGGCGGCAGAACAAGCGGCTCCGCAACGTACAGATCATGAGCAAGCCACCTGGATCTGGTACCCGGGTGATTACGCGATATGGCTGGCGGGTAAAATGCAGAACAGACGTACAGAAAGAGGCGCTTTTTTACCTGTGTTCTGGAAGATGGACAGTCATTACGTACTGGTGGAGTTTCATAAGGATTATGATCTGCCTGCACCGGATCTGCTGGAGATAGCCGTGGAAGGCAGATATAATGTTAAGATCGATGGTAAGGCCGTTACGGGGGATCTGAAACGCATCGTGTTTCCAGCCGGTAAACACAGACTCAGCCTGAAAGTATATAACCAGGCAGCCGTGCCGGCGATATTTGTCAAAGGGGATCACGTGCACACAGACGCCAGCTGGAAGGTAACCTTTGAAGATAAAGAGTGGATAGACGCTTCCGGTAAAGCCTCCGATAAATCAGGTACGGTCTATCAGCAGGCCGGGTGCTGGAACTTTAACACGGCCACGAATTTACCTTCGGCCTTTCATTTGCCCACTAGGCCGCAAAGCCCGGTAAAGATAACAAGTCTTGAAAATGGTGGTCAGCTGCTGGACTTTGGTAAAGAAACTTTTGGCTATCTGCGTTTAAAAGGAGTGAAGGGAACCGGCGTGGTTCGGATCTATTATGGTGAGTCAGGCGCTGAGGCAATGTCGGTGGACAGCTGTGAAACGCTGGATACTATCGAGCTTAAAAAACCGGCAGAAAATATAGTGACTGCCTCTACCAAGGCGTTCAGGTATGTACAAATTGTGCCGGCAAAGGGAATGCATATTGATCAGGTCGATATGCTTTATGAATATGCGCCTGTCAGAGAGCGGGGTGCCTTTAGTTGCTCTGACACCCTGATTAATAAGATCTGGCAGGTAGCTGCCTATACCATGCATTTGAATACCCGTGAGTTTTTTATTGATGGCATTAAACGGGATCGCTGGATCTGGTCCGGAGATGCCTATCAGAGTTACCTGATGAACTATTATCTGTATTTTGATCAGCCGACAGTAAAGCGGACAATGTATGCTTTAAGGGGGAAAGATCCGGTAACCAGTCACATTAATACGATCATGGATTATAGTTTTTACTGGTTTATGGGCGTGCAGGATTATTTTACCTATACGGCGGACAGCGTGCTGGTTAAAACCTTGTATCCGAAGATGAAGACGCTGATGGAATATTGTTTGTCCAGGAGAGATGCTGACGGTTTTATGGAAGGGCTCTCCGGGGACTGGGTATTTATTGACTGGGCGGACCACCTGACCAAGCAGGGTGCACTTAGTTTCGAACAGTTGCTGTTTTGCAGGAGCCTGGAGACCATGGCGATGTGCGCCGGTATTTGCGGAGATAAGGCGGGCGCCGACACCTATCGTCAGCTGGCTACTGGCCTTAAGCGTAAGCTGTTTGAGGTTTTCTGGGACAATGACAAACATGCTTTCATCCACAGTTTATTCCGGGGTAAAAAAGACGAAGCGGTTTTCAGATATACCAATATGTTTGCCTTGCTGTTAGATTATCTAAGTCCGTCCCAAAAAGAGGAGGTCGTCACTCATGTGCTGCTTAATCCAAAAATACAGGCGATCCATACGCCCTATATGCGTTTTTACGAATTAGAGGCACTCTGTGCAGCCGGCAAGCAAGAAGTTGTGACGGGCCAGATGCGGTCCTATTGGGGCGGAATGCTCAAAAGAGGCGCTACGAGTTTTTGGGAACAATATGATCCCGCTGCTGAAGGGGACGCCCAGTACGCCATGTACGGCCGTCCTTTTGGAAAAAGCCTCTGTCATGCATGGGGGGCCAGCCCCATTTATTTATTGGGGAAATATTATCTGGGTGTTACACCGACCAGCCCCGGTTATAAGACCTATCAGGTAAGGCCTGTACTCGGTGGCCTTCGGTGGATGAAAGGGTCCGTACCGACGGCTTCGGGAAATATCGAGGTCTTTTGCGATCAAAGGAAAATTCAGGTGAGTTCAACTGCCGCCGCGGCGGTGGGTACACTGCTGATCAGTAGCCGTAAGACACCCGTATGTAGTGAGGGGACTATTGTAAAAAAAGGGGACAATGATTATTCGTTGCAGATACAGCCCGGTCGGCAATATGTCGTAAATTACGAAGCGATGTAAGCGTGGCTGGCATTGTTTTAAAAACGAAAAATTAATAAATGACAGAAAAGAAGAACAGCAAGGGGTTTGTGAAAAACCGGCAATGTTTTTTTAGGACAGATCTATTCGTCTGGAAAAAAAGAACAAGATGGGGCAGCTCTGGTCTTTTCAGATCGCTGCCATTGTTATTACAAACTTTTATCCTTACTTCTTATGTGAGTGCACAGTTGCCCGTTGGCACTCAAGCCTCCGGCTCTTTTAAAGCCGTCCAGTTAAAAGTTCAGCAGCGGCTAAGTTCAGACCAGATATTCGTTGATTTGAAATGTCCTGAACTCAGCTGGCAGGTGCAGGGCGATTTGTCATTGCCCCAGACTCAGATAAGCGCATATCAGGTCGTCGTGGGGAGCAGGGAGGCGCTTGAAAAACTGGGAAACGGGACTGGGACAGCCCGATCAGCTTCGCCAGGGGTATGCTGGAATACCGGCAGGCGATCGCATCAGTTGGGCGAACCTTTTCGGGTTACATATACCGGAGAGCCTCTTGTTTCGGACAGGACATATTTTTGGTTTGTCAGGTTATGGGACGGTGATGGTCACGTCAGTAACTGGAGCCGAATTGATTCATTTCAGGTGGCCTTACTGTCCAGGCCGGACTGGGCGGGCGCTAAATGGATCGCCCGTACACAAATGGCTGCAAAAGACCGGGTGTTGCCAGGTGATGAACCGGTAAAAATCAAAACAGCAGACGGTTTGGAAAAGAAACGCCCTTTTGGGACGGATAACGATACGCTGCCGCTTCTGAGAAAGGAATTTGGGCTATCGGCGCCTCTGAGTCAAATTAAAAAGGCCACTTTATATATTTCCGGGCTCGGCCAGTTTGAGGCCCGGATCAATGGTCACAAGATCGGAGATCATTTTTTGGACCCCGGTTGGACGAATTATAAAAAAGAAGCCTTATATGTAAGCTTCGATGTTACGGACAAATTGCAAAATGGCACTAATGCTATCGGCGTTATTTTAGGCAATGGGTTCTATTATATTCCTGGAGATAGTAAGTGGTATAAAAAGCTGCTGGTTCAATATGGTTATCCGAAGATGATCTGCCGCCTTTCCATTCAGTATAGCTCAGGCAAAATGCAGAACATCATTTCGGACAACAGCTGGAAAACAGCACGTTCTTCCATAACGTTTTCCAGTATTTATGGAGGAGAACTCGAAGACGGCAGGTTGCGTCAGCCCGGATGGTCGAAGCCGGGATTTGATGAACAGGCGCATGGCTGGACACCTGCGGTCTTTGTCAACGATACTCCTGCGTCCGTTCATCTCCAGAGGACCGATCCGGTTAAGGTGATGGATTCATTTGAAACGAAGAAAATCTATACAGCTACCGATAATGGCCAGCCAGCGGGTTTTACTTATGATCTGGGTCAAAATTGTTCCGGTATTCCAAGCATTCGGGTCAATGGTAAAAAAGGAGATACTGTAACACTTATTCCGGCGGAGTTAATGACGCCGGATCACCGGGGTAATCAGAAGGCTACCGGTAAGTACAGGCTCATTTATATTCTGGAAAGAGACGGTCTTCAAGACTGGCATCCCGTTTTTACTTATTACGGTTTCAGGTATGTGCAGGTCCTGGGGGCCATTCCCAAAGGCCACCCCAATTTGAAAGGTTTGCCGGTCGTAGAGGAAATAAAAACCCTGCACTTGAGAAACAGCGCTCCGGCTGCAGGAAGTTTTAGCTGTTCGAATGAACTGTTCAATAAAACCAGTGAGCTTATTGGCTGGGCAATGAAAAGTAACATGATGAGTGTTCTGACAGATTGCCCGACCCGGGAAAAACTGGGCTGGCTGGAGCAGGTACATTTGATGGGGAGCTCTCTTCGCTATAACTGGCAGGTCCGGCACTTGCTTAAAAAATCATTGCAGGATATGCGCAATGCCCAGACGCCTGAGGGGCTGATCCCGGAAATTGCACCTGAATATACTGTTTTTACCTGGGGCGGGAATATGTTCAGAGACTCTCCGGAATGGGGAAGCAGCTCAATTATCATCCCCTGGTATTTATATGAGTGGTATGGTGACAGCAGTGAGCTTCGTAAAAGTTATTCCATGATGCAGCGGTACAGTGATTATTTGCGTGGGAAAGCCAAAGGTCATATTCTGTATCAAGGGTTAGGTGACTGGTTTGATCTGGGACCGAATCCGCCGGGTACCTCTCAGTTAACGCCCAAGGGCCTGACTGCTACCGCCATCTACTATTATGATCTGCAGATACTGGAAAAGACAGCGCGGTTATTAGGCAAAGTGACGGATGCTGACCGGTTCAGGCAGCAAGCGGCTGATGTACGGTTTGCTTTTAACAGCAAATTTTTGCATATCGAGACGGATAAAAAGGATAGTGTACATCACCAGGCTTATTACGGGACTGGCAGCCAGACGGCAGATGCGATGGCACTATACATGGATCTGGTACCCGATTCAGTTCGCGCAGCAGTAGTCGCCCATCTGGTACGTGGAATCGAAAAAAATAACTATGCGCTGACTGCCGGAGATATTGGATACCGATACTTATTAAGGGTGCTGGAACAGGAAGGAAGGAGCGATATTATTTTTAAGATGAATAACCGCAGTGATGTGCCGGGGTATGGCTACCAGCTGGCTGAGGGAGCAACTGCCCTGACGGAGTCCTGGCAGGCACTTCCCAGCGTCTCCAATAACCATTTTATGTTGGGGCACCTTATGGAGTGGTTTTACGCCGGAATATTGGGCATCCGCCTGAACATGGCTGGCGCAGATCCTGAGAAGCAGGCGCCTCTTGTAATTGAGCCCCAGATGGTGGGAGACCTTACCTGGGCCAAAGGAGGGTATGAGACGCCTTACGGACCAGTGCGGGTGGGCTGGCAAAAAAAGCCGGCGGAAATCCTTTTAAACATCCATATTCCGGTCGGGTTGAAAGCTATAGTTAAACTGCCCTTTGACAAGGATGCGGGAGCCGTATTACATACGGAAGGGGTAGCTCAGGGTACAACAGAATATAAATATAAGAAGATGCTGATCTCTTTGCCGGCTGGCAGTGGAGACCATCAGTACCGCATCAGCTTTAAACCAAAGCAATAGGTGCGTGGAAAATAAAACCAGGTATAAAATATAAAAGTGGAATGAATAAGTCATTGGTATACATGGGGAGCAAAGATAAATGTACCGCGAAGCGGATGTTTGACAGGAGCTTCAGGATTTGCGTAACGCGCTTGTTAACAGGATGTTTCGCCGTGTTATTTACTGCCGGCTTCGGCCTGTATGCGCAAAATAACGCTGCCGGAAAGCCGGTTTCAGAAAAAGCGATGCAGTCAGTTTATCAGGAAGTAAAAACGCCTTTTAAATACGGGCTGGTAATGGTACCGCCCTCCAATGATAAAAAGATGGACTGCCCCAGTATTTTCAGAAAGAATGGTAAATGGTACATGGTATATATTCTTTTTGATGGCCGTGGCTATGAAACATGGCTGGCTGAGTCCGGTGATCTGTTGCATTGGGATACGAAAGGGCGTCTGATGGCTTTTTCTGACAGTGCGGCCTGGGATGCGAATCAAAAGGCCGGTTATATTGCTTTAGGCTCCATGAAATGGGGTGGGACTTACCAGTGGCAGCCATACAAAGGGAAATACTGGATGTCATATTTTGGAGGAAACTCTACCGGCTACGAAAAAGGATTGCTTTCGATCAGCATGGCCTGGACAAAGCAGGATCCTTCCAAGGTGCACCATTGGCAGCGACTGGGAAGGCCGGTACTGATGTCTACAGACAAGGATGTCCGCTGGTGGGAAAACCACACGCAATATAAGAGTACAGTTATCCGGGATAAAGAAAAGCATACGGGGCATCCGTTTATTATGTACTACAATGCGAACGGAGATAGTCTGTCCAGAACACGTGGTGCAGAAAGAATCGGCATGGCTGTGTCAGATGATATGGTTCACTGGGAAAGATTCCTCAAAGATCCTGTCCTGGATCATCATCAGGGAATTACCGGTGATCCGGTGATCCAGAAGATCGGCAACTTATATGTTATGTTTTATTTTGGCGCATTCTGGAAAAACAAAGGGGGTGCATTTAACCGGTTTGCCTGCTCCTACGATCTGATCCACTGGACTGACTGGAAGGGGGCAGATCTCATTGCGCCCTCTGAGGATTATGATAATATGTTTGCCCATAAGTCCTTTGTTTTAAAATACAAGGGCGTGGTTTATCATTTTTACTGCGCTGTCAATAAGTCGGATCAGCGGGGGATCGCGGTGGCGACCTCAAGGGACCTTGGCTCCAGCAACCTTGACTTTGTACCGCCACCGGTTAAAAAGAAAAAAATAGAGAAGTAATTCAGGGTTAGTTTAATCTTATAAGACGCGAATTTTAACATGCATATACGATACGAATCTGTTAAAAGGCTGGCCATTTTGGCGGTCATGGCGGCGGCTACATATGGCGTATCCGGCTGTAAAAGCGGCTCTGGACCGTCAGCAAATGGAACGGAAAAAGTACTCTTTGACGATCTGTGGGACTTCCATCCTGGCAGTTTAGATTCTATAGCAGCTTTCTCTGACACGGTAAAATATGTACAGGGAGATACCGCCTTGTGGCGTAGTATTACGTTGCCGGATGACTGGAGCATTGAAGGAAATTTTAGTGCAGCTCATCCGGCCGGTAATCAGGGAGGCGCTTTGCCCGGCGGTATTGGTTGGTACCGGAAAGTCTTTAACCTCCCCGGTGAGGACAGCAGCAAGCGTATAAGCATCCGTTTTGAAGGAGTATACAGATATAGCAAGGTGTGGATCAATGGCCATTATTTAGGAGAGCGCCCCAATGGTTATATTTCATTTGATTATGATCTTACTCCTTATCTTAATTCTGGCGGGCAGCCTAATGTAGTGGTTGTGCGTGTTGATAACAGTCAACAGCCTAATTCAAGATGGTATTCTGGTTCCGGCATAAACAGGGATGTCTACCTGATCAAAAAAGGCATAGTTGCCATTGATGAAACCGAAAGCTTTTTCTATGCGACAGTAAATAGCAGGGAGATCCATGGAGCAAGCAGGGGTAAAAATAATGCGACCCTGCATCAGCAGCTGGTATTAGATATAGACCCGTCAGTCATTAATTTGTCAACTCCGATAGAAGTCCGCTCCAGCATATATGATGCGGCGCATAAAAAAGTAGCGCAAAAAACTGGCGAATGGCTGGTGAAAGCGGGTAAAGTAAACCGGCTTGATTGGGGCTTTGCACTTAATGATTTTAATGCCTGGTCTCCTGAAAATCCTTATCTATATACATGGGAAGTCCGGATTTTTCGCCAAGGCAAGCTTGTCGACCGTCTGGAACAGCCACTAGGTATCCGCTCCTTTTATTTTGATAGCAGTAAAGGATTTTTTCTAAACGGGGCGCATACCCTTATCAAAGGCGTTTGCCTGCATAGTGATTATGGTGTGTTGGGTACTGCATATAACTATAGTGCGATGCACAGGCAACTAACATTATTAAAACAGATGGGTTGTAATGCGATTCGCACGGCGCATAATCCACCACCTCCCGGCATGCTGGATCTCTGCGATTCTATGGGCTTTTTGGTGATGGATGAGGCGTTTGATATGTGGCAGAAAAAGAAAAATAAGTTTGATTACGCCCGGGATTTTGCTGTCTGGCATGCGCGCGACCTGCAGGACCAGGTTAAAAGAGATCGCCACCATCCAAGCATATTTATGTGGTCGATAGGCAATGAGATCCGGGAACAATTTGATACCAGCGGTATCCGGCTGACCCGTGAACTAGCCGGTATGGTAAAACAGCTGGATCCTACCCGTCCGGTGACCGCTGCAATGACGGAGACAGATCCTGAAAAAAATAATATCGCTAAAGCAGGCGCCCTGGATGTATTGGGCTTCAATTATAAAATCTATGATTATGATAATTTGCCAAAATCCTTTCCTGGAAAGGCCTTTATAGCCAGCGAAACGGTCTCGGCACTTGAAACAAGGGGGATGTATAAAAATATCCCGCAGGACTCTATTGTTTATATGCCGGCCGGATCCGGCCAGAAGTATGCTGAAAATGTGAATGGAGACTGGACGGTGAGTGCCTATGATAAGGTTGCAGCCTACTGGGGTACTTCCCATGAAAATGCGTGGCGTGCCGTTAAAAGCAGGCCGTTTATGTCAGGCACTTTTGTCTGGACAGGGATCGATTATCTGGGAGAGCCAGTTCCTTATCCTTATCCGGCCAGGAGTTCGTATTACGGCATTATTGATCAGGCCGGCCTTGTTAAAGATGTCTATTATTTCTATCAAAGTGAATGGACACACAAGCCAGTGCTGCATATTTTCCCTCACTGGAACTGGAAAGCCGGCGATACGGTGGATGTCTGGTGTTATTATAGCCAGGCAGACAACGTGGAGCTGTTTTTGAATGGAAAGTCGCTGGGTAAACGGCATAAATCAGATGCAGCATCTGGCGGTAATGCGTTCCATCTGCATTGGAAAGTGCCTTTTGAGCCGGGCGTGTTGAGGGCAGTGTCAACCAGTGGCATGAAGACCGTGCTGACCCAGGAAATCAAAACGGCAGGTGTCCCAAAAAAAATCGGATTAGATGTGGACCGGAGACATTTCAGAGGTGTTCCCGGCGATCTTTGTTATGTCACAATTCAGCTGGAAGACCAGGCCGGCATACCGGTGCCGGATCAGGACCAGCTATTGCATTTTGATGTGAACGGTGATGCGACGCTGGTGGGTGTCAATAATGGCTACCAGGCCGACTTAAATACCTTTAAAAATACAAATTACCGGACCTGGAAGGGAAAATGTGTGGCTGTGATCCGGCCTGGACATTCAAAAGGGACATTTACATTGCGGGTTGCCGGAAAAGGGCTTACCAGTCAGACAACTATCGTAGATTTTGACAAATAACTTTAATAAAAACAATTAAAAATATTGGTGTTTAATAGTATCCATGGGAAGAAATAATCGTGTTTTGCGCAGCGGTAAGCGTTTTGACCAACAAGCTGGCCGCAGGCTTAAGGCAGCCGGATTAGGACTGCTTTTATTGGGGTGTCATTATAATGGTGCATATGCACAACTGGTGGATGGAACGCCTACGGCGGTGTCTCCGGCACCCACGACGGGGCTGGCAGAGCCTTATGAGGTGCCGCAGATCACCTCTGTCAACAGGGACGAGGCAAGGGCAACGGCTTATTCATTTACCTCTACGGCCCTTGCTTTGCAAGGGGACCGGACAAAGTCCAGGTATAAGGATTTAAATGGTCGTTGGGATTTTAGATATTGTCAGACTCCGAAGGATACGCCTGGTGGATTTTATCTAAAAAGGGTCAGCGGGTGGGACACTATTAGCGTTCCATCCAGTATGGAAATGCAGGGATTTGGCCGGCCCATTTACAAAAGTGCGGTGTATCCATTCCGGCCCGTGGACCCTCCTTATATTCCTCAGCAAGACAATTCAGTTGGATGTTTTCAAAGAACATTTACTGTACCAGATAGCTGGGATGGCCTGAATATAACGCTTCATTTTGGTGGTGTCAGCTCCTGTTTTAAAGTGTGGCTGAATGGCAAATATGTTGGTTATGGAGAGGATAGTTTCCTGCCCTCGGAATTCAATATTACGCCCTATCTGATCAAAGGTGAAAATCAACTCTCTGTTCAGGTGCTGCGCTGGGGCGACGGCGCTTATCTGGAGGATCAGGATCAATGGCGCCTGAGTGGTATTCAAAGGGAAGTGTATCTGATGGCTGAACCAAAACTTAGAATTGCGGATTTTTTCTGTCAAACCGATCTGGACAGCAGTTTTGAGCATGCCATTTTAAAACTGAGGCCGCGTCTGGAGAATCTGACCGGCGATACAGTCGATCCGCGAATTCAGTTTAAGGTTCAGTTATATGATGCAGATAATAAAGCTTGTTTACCGGTACCCTGGCAAAAGCAGGCGGATTCTATCGTAAACGAAACTTATCCCAGGCTGGATAATGTGAAATTTGGTATGATGGAGGTCCCGGTGGCGCATCCCCATTTGTGGAGTGATGAAGATCCTTATTTGTATACGCTTGTTTTGAGCCTGTATGACAGTAAGGGGGCATTAATGGAAGCCAAAAGTGCCAAGGTGGGATTCCGGTCTGTAAGCTTTTCTAAGCAAACCGGAAAGTTGCTGATCAATGGAAAGGTGACCTATCTGTATGGGGTTAACCGTCCGGTTCATGATCCGGTTAAAGGTAAGGCACTTTCCAGGGCAGATATACTAAAAGATGTACAGACGATAAAGCGGTTTAATTTTAATTGTATCCGGACCAGCCATTATCCGGATGACCCTTATTTTTATGATCTTTGTGATAGATATGGCATTCTGGTTATCGACGAGGCTAATCTGGAAACACATGGACTGGGATCCAAATTAAGTAATGACCCTGCGTGGACCGGTGCTTATCTGGAAAGAGTCACCCGCATGGTCAACAGGGATAAGAATCATCCCTGTATTATTATCTGGTCTCTGGGCAATGAAGCCGGTCGTGGTCCCAATCATGCTGCTATGGCCGGATGGGTACATGATTTTGATATTACCCGCCCCGTCCATTATGAACCCGCTCAGGGAACACCGCAGGCGAAAGGATATATTGCTCCGGGAGATCCCAGGTATCTTAAACCCAATGATCATTCTCACCGGCTACAGAATCCGGTAGATCAGCCTTATGTAGATATTGTGTCGCGTATGTATCCGGGAATTTATACACCCGCCTTGCTGGCGAACCAGAAAAATGGAGACAGCCGCCCTATTTTTTTTGTTGAGTATAGCCATGCAATGGGAAACTCCAATGGGAATCTCGCCGATTTCTGGGACATTTTTCGCTCCACTAAAAGAGTTATCGGAGGATGTATCTGGGAATTTAAAGACCAGGGATTACGTAAATACTCGGCCAAAGGGGTGCCTTACTACGCTTATGGCGGTGATTTTCAGGAGAAATATTTTGATGATTTTACGATCAAAGGAATCGCAGCTTCAGATGGCCGGCCGAAAGCTGCCATGTATGAATGTAAACATGTATTTCAACCTGTTCACAGTAATTGGGCGGATATAGGCAATTATCAGCTACAAGTTCTTAATCGCAGCGCCAATCAGGATCTGTCTAAATTTACAGCAAATATGGAGCTGCTAAAAGACGGTAAGGTCATTGCCAGAAAGCCATTGCCTGCCTCTGTTGAAAAACTGCAGGCCGGAGACAGTACAGCCATTGTACTGGAAGACTGGCTGGAACCATTATTAAAAGATAAAGATGCTCATGAATATCTGCTCAATATCTGTTGGACCTTAAAAAAAGCAGCAGACTGGGCCCCGGCTGGCTATGAAATAGCGAAGGATCAACTGGCTATAACGGGGCCGGTTATCCGCTACCCGCCACAAAATAACCGGATGAGTGGGACCGCCGTGAAACTGCAACAAAATTCAACGCATTATACTTTGACGGGATCTGGATTTAGCGTTCAGGTCTCCAAAGAAAACGGAGCGCTGGATAGTTATAGAAAAAGAGGAGTCGAATTTATAGCTGCGCCGCTCATGCCACATTTCAGCCGTCCCTTGACAGATAATGACCGCAGGGGCTGGAAATCGGATAAGTTGCTGGCGATCTGGTATCATCCTCAAATCAAACTTAAGCGTATACAAGCCTCAAAAAGCAGAGCCGGATCAGTCGCCATTCAATCCGAATACGATGTTGCAGCAGGTGCAGCTACAGTTCTGGTTACCTATGAGGTATTTACGGATGGCCGCGTCCATGTAGCGCAGCAGTTTATGCCGCAGCGAACCAATCTGCCTGATTTGCCGAAAATGGGTATGCAGATGGGCATAAAACGTTCTCTTACATCCATATCCTGGTATGGGCGTGGTCCCCTGGAAAACTACATAGACCGCCGCACTGGTTTTATGGCTGGTATTTATAGCTTACCCCTGGACAGCACAGCGTATTTGGAGCCTTATGTAGTACCCCAGGAAGCAGCGAACCGGACGGACGTGAGATGGATGTATTTATCCACTTCTGGCAGCAGAACTGGCACTGCCGCTGCAACCGGGCTAAAGATCGTGGCTGACAGTCTGCTCAGTATGAGCGCCTGGCCTTACACCGAGCAGAATATCAATAAAGCCCGTCACACGATCGATCTGAAAGATGCCGGTTATTTAACCCTGAACATAGACCTTATACAGATGGGAGTTGGCGGAAATGATAGCTGGAGTCCGGTATCTATGCCACTTACCAAGTATATGCTACCAGCCAGGAAATATAGTTATGGATTTTATCTTTTGCCAGGTAGCAGGGGCAACGCAGATGTATCCAAGAACTAGCAGACTATAGCTTTTACATAAAAAATCCTTTAGTATTCATTATTCTAAAGGATTTTTTATGATGTGTATTATAAATCTCGGTAGTCAGCAGCTTAGATATTTCTTTTTGTATTCGAAAGGTGTAACGCCGGTCACTTTCTTAAAGTGCCTGTAAAAATTAGAGATGTTATTAAAACCGCTTTCAAAACAAATAATATTTGTCGGAATTTTATCTTCAATAAGTAATTTGCAGGCTTGGCTGACCCTGATTTCATTGAGAAAATTATAATAGGTCTTTTTAGTCATCGATTTAAAATATCTGCAAAATGAGGTGGTGCTAAGATGGCTAATCGCTGAGATTTCTTCCAGCGTAATATCATTTTTATAATTCGAAAGCGTATAGGAGCATATCTCATTGAGCCTTGCCTGGTCGTACTCACTGGATTTAGGTGGTACGTTGTGGGAGATGCAAATGGGACTCAGGTCAGCAGATTCTGCCAGCGTTTTTAATATCTTCAACAGTATAATAATACGGTCCAGATTGGTAGCCTCCAGGGCTTCTTGCATGAGCGCGGCAACTTTACCTCGGGCATCGCCTTCAATGAGCAAACCGCTTTTCGCTTTTTCAAACAGGCGGGGCAATAAATAAGCTTCCTGTAATTGAAAGATATCTTTACCCAGGCACTCTTGATGGAAATGAATTGATAACGCTTCTGCGTCCATCTGATATCCTTTAGCGGAGGTATCCTTGTTGAATCGCCATATATGCGGGATGTTTTCCCCCAGCAAAATGACCTCTCCGGCACAAAACGGTGAAATATTATTACCTATGTAGCGGGAACCGCTGCCACGCTTGACATAAACCAGTTCCATTTCCGGATGGTAATGCCAGCTGGTTTCCGTTTGCTGCCGTTTGTATTCATGTCGGGCAACATATGAGCTATTGGCCAGCAGGGGTACTTTATGGAATTGGGGTTTCATGATCTGCAAATATTTAAAAAGGAGAAATTACCAGATAAATGTTGAAAAGTAGGCCTCATTGAGAACCATATACCCATTATTTGTAAATTGTTTATTTTTTGTATTTAATCTTTGCGCAGGTGGTATGAATTAATCACCTAAATGCCATTAACAAATTTAAGAAAGATCTGTCGAATGAGAACTGGAATCTATGCAATCGATGCCGGGAAAATAAACGGCTGAATTTGAGTAAATTCGACAATAATAAGATAAATTGCCGTATTAATAATGCTAATAAACAGGACTTTTTTTAGCTCCTGATGTTGTAGATTTACAGATGTATTTTTAGCATTCATGGATGAGTCATACGGCAGTTTTTGATAAGACTTTGTTCCTTGTTTCTAAAGTTGTGAAAACTGCATTATTTTAAACCTAAATGATAACCCAGTCAGTTTACCGTTCAATTTAGCATGCGTCATAATTCATTAACTGTTAAGCATTTTAGCTGTTATACCTTATTTTTTTTGAGCATATGCCTGTTTATGTTAAATAAGGCAAAGGCACAAAGCAGACAGGGTCCCCATCATTTTATAATTGATTCCACGAACCCCGGTTACGATCCGGCAAGGCCATGGGTACTCTGGTATTGGATGGATGCGAGTGTGTCTGAAAAAGGTATAAGAGCAGACTTGATCGCCATGAAACGGCAAGGCATTGCCGGTGCTTATCTGGTATGTATCAAAGGACAGCCAGACTCGCTTTTGGTTGACCCTCCCGTTGTTCAATTGAGCCCCAGGTGGTGGACTTGCGTGAAATCAGCTTTTAGTGTGGCAGATAGTTTAGGCCTGAAACTGGGAATACATGTCGGGGATGGTTTTGCGACATCCGGCGGCCCCTGGATTACCCCGGCATTATCTATGCAGCGGGTTGTCTGGTCTGATACCTCAATATCAGGTACGGGAAGTGATATTCATATACAATTGCCCCGGCCGAAAAATATCCGGGAAGATTATTATAAAGATATTGCAGTCTACGCTTTTCCTGCCTTAGTAGGGACCGGTCATACAACAGATAACATCAGACCGGTTGTGACAACGAACGCGAAGGGGCAGGATGCCAGCAAACTTATTGATCCTGATAATACAGAGAATTTTTCCAGTAAGGCCGCATGCTGGATCGATTATGCCTTTAAGGAACCGTTTACCTGCAGAACCGTAGAAGTTAGAACCAAAGGGATCACTTTTCAGGCCAAAAGGCTACGTATCTTTATTAGTGATAATGGAAAGGATTATCGTTTTTTTACACAGTTAACACCGGCTCGCAGCGGTTGGCAAGATTATACATATCCGGTTCACTATACGATTCCTGTGGTAAAATCAAAATATTTTCGGTTTGTATATGATCCGGCAGGAACGGAGCCTGGCAGTGAGGATCTGGATGACGCAAAATGGAGCCCGAGTCTGAAGCTTACAGGGCTTAAGCTCGGTGCCATGCCTCAGATACCGCATTTTGAAGGTAAATCAGCTGCAGTCTGGCGTATCTCAAAAAGGACGGACGCTGCGTTGATTCCCGATAGTGAATGTATTGCTGCTGGCCGGTTGATAGATATCAGTTCTTTTATGCACGCGGATGGAAGCCTCAACTGGAAGGCTCCTGCAGGGCAATGGACCATACTTAGAATGGGACATAGTTCCACCGGGGTCAGAAATGCGACCGCCGGGGGAGGACAAGGGCTGGAATGTGACAAATTGAATCCTGCCGCTGTCAGACTACAGTTTGATAATTGGTTTGGCAAAGTGTCTGAACAGATTGGCCCACGACTGGCCGAAAATGTATTAAAGGTGTTTTACATGGACAGCTGGGAGTGCGGTTCACAAAACTGGTCACCTACGTTCAGAAAAGCATTCATGGAAAAAAGAGGGTACGATCCGTTGAAGTATCTGCCGGCAATGGCGGGTTATCCTGTTCAGTCTGCCAGAAACTCGGAGGCTTTCCTGTATGATGTCCGCCGGACCGTCGCTGATTTACTCTATGAAAATTATTTTGGAACCCTGTCAGCTTTGGCACATTCGAAAGGCTATAAGGTTGCGGCAGAGTGTACCGCTCCCATTATGGTAAGCGATGGACTGGCCCCCAATAATCTGGTCGATTATCCGATGGGTGAGTTTTGGCTGAGAAGTCCCACCCACGACAAACCCAACGATATTCTGGATGCCGTATCAGCAGGGCATATTTATGGAAAGAATATTATTCAGGCAGAAGCTTTTACAGAACTTAGAAATAAATGGGATGAATATCCTGGCATACTAAAGACATTGCAGGATCATCACTATGCAATCGGTATTAACCGGCTGGTGTTTCACGTATTTGGTGAGAATCCGTGGTTACATAAGCAGCCAGGGATGACACTGGGAGGTGTCGGGCTTTATTTTCAGCGCAATCAAACCTGGTGGCCGATGGTACATGGCTGGATGGATTATACCAGAAGATGCCAGGCGCTTTTACAACAAGGCGTGCCCGTGACGGATATCGCAGTTTTTAATGGTGAAGAAATTCCCTCCCGGGCCATTCTGCCCGACAGGCTCCTGCTTACCCTGCCAGGCCTTTTTGGGAAAAAGCGGCTCAGCCATGAAGCAGGCAGATTGGCTAATCGAGGCAATCCTTTGCAGCATATCCCGGAGAAGGTAACGTCTTCGGCAGGTATTACCACCGCTAAAGATTGGATCGATCCCTTACATGGATATAAATACGATGCGATTAACCGTGATGCATTATTGCGGTTGGCCAGTGTTGAAAATGGTCGTGTGGTCTTATCTACAGGTGCCAGTTATGGTATTTTGGTGCTGCCAAGGCTTGAAAAGATGGATCCTAATAACAATTACATGAGTGTAGCAGTAGCCAGGAAATTTTTGCAGCTTGTTAAAGCCGGTGCGACAGTGCTGATTGACAGGTATCCTAGGTTTGCTGAGGGGCTCGACGTTGATTCTAAAAAGAGAGATTCGCTGGAGTGCATCGTCAAAGAACTTATCGGTACGGAGTCATTTTATGATGCACATAAGACTTCCGGTTTTATAAGAAAGCTAGGTAAGGGGCGGGTGCTCTACGGTGCGTATCAGAAGCGCGATCTAAGTGTGATCGGTATTGAAAGAGATTTAATCGCCAAAAATGCGGATGGTACGTTTTGTAAGGGGATTGCCTGGAATCACCGCAAACTTGGCCCTTATATAAAAGACAGCGCAGCCGCCCATAGAGATCTTCCCGGATTAGCAATGTCAGGTGCGACAGATCTTTATTTTGTCTCCAATCAGCTGGACACCGCCCGGCATATAAGGCTGACATTAAGACAGGGAGATAAAAGGCCTTTGCTCTATGATGCTGTTGAAGACAGATATATGCCGGCTATGAAGTGGGAGACAGATCAGGCGAGTACAACCGTAGTGTTTGAACTGCCTGCAGGAGGATCTGTATTTGTGCTTCTGACCAGAAAGAATCCTGCAGCCAGGTCTGCCCAGAAAATAGACGCGGGCGGGAGTGCTGAGGCCGATAGCACTACTCAGTCACTTACGGGCTCATGGAATGTCTCATTTGATCCCGGGCGAGGAGGTCCGGCAAAGGCAGTAGTATTTGATCAGCTGATAAGCTGGGCGAACCATCCCTCAGATAGTATTCAGCATTATTCCGGTGTGGCCACTTACTCAATAGATTTTAATTGGGGCGAAAAGGCTGAAAGCAAAGCGGATTCACCCTTCAAGACAGATATCTGGCTACAACTCGGGGAAGTGAAAAATATTGCCAGTATTGAATTAAATGGTATTGACTGCGGCGTTGCGTGGACCGATCCTTACCGGGTCAATATTACAAAGGCAATAAAAAAGGGTAAAAATCACCTGGAAATTCAGGTGGCCAATACCTGGTCTAACCGCATTGTAGCCGATCAACATTTACCGGCTTCCCAAAAAATATCCTGGACAAGAGCTCCTTTTAATCTGGAGGGCCGCGGCTTATTACCCGCCGGCTTATTAGGGCCGGTAAAGATTATCCGTACTAATGCTTACATGCCTGTTAAATAGCTGTCAGTCATACGGAGCGTATTACGGGGCAATAAGGTTTGTTTAAACATTATTTCTATTAAAACAAATGAATATTTTCAAATGAAGACTTCTTCTCGCAGACTCATAAAAATAAATGTTATAAATACAATTGTATGTATAGCTTTTCTGCTGGCGTCTCGTTCTGCATGGTGTCAGCAAAACGGCCGGTTATCAAACCGCGCGGCGGGCATTACGGATACCAAGAACAGTCCTTATGCTAAAATGGAAGGGCTGCCTATGCAAGATGTGCAATGGACAGATGGTTTTTGGGCAGACTGGTTTAAGGTTTGCGACACTTCTATGATACCCAATATGTGGCATTTATTTAATAATGATACTTTAAGCCATGGATATAAGAATTTCAAAATTGCGGCAGATTTAGATACCGGAATCCATACTGGACCGCCGTTTATGGACGGTGATTTCTTAAAATGGCTGGAAGGGACAGCTGCCGTTTATGCCCATACTAAGTCTGCTTCGCTTGACAAACTAATGGATCGTATTATTCAGGTGATTGCAAGGGCGCAGCGCCCGGACGGATATTTAGGAACACAGGTACAAATTGCCGCCAAAAACCATCCTGATTCTTTAAGTGTATTTGGAGATACACTTAGTTTTGAGGCGTACAACTTAGGGCATTTAATGACTACCGCCTGTGTTTATTATAGGGCCACAGGTAAAATATCGCTCTTAAAAGTGGCGGAAAAGGCGGCAGCATTCTTACAAGGGTATTATGAGCATTCCTCGCCTACGTTAGCGCGCAGCGCCATCTGTCCTGCACACTATATGGGTGTCATTGAGCTTTATAGAACAACAGGCAACAAACAATATTTAGAATTGGCGAGAAAGTTGATGGATCTGCGAGATGGTGTGACCAACGGAACAGATCAGAATCAGGACCGCATTCCCTTCAGGCAACAAACGGCTGCGGTGGGACATGCAGTAAGGGCCAATTATCTTTATGCCGGAGCCGCTGACATTTTTCTGGAAACCGGAGATAGTTCGTTGATTAAGCCTTTAGATGCGATTTGGGAAGATGTAGTAGATCGTAAGATGTATATAACGGGTGGGTGCGGAGCCTTATATGATGGTGTGTCTCCTGACGGTACTTCTTATCATCCTGAGGAGATTCAACAAGTGGCTCAGGCTTATGGCAGGCCTTACCAGTTACCCAATTATACTGCCCATGATGAGACCTGTGCCAATATTGGCAATATGTTATGGAATTGGCGGATGTTGCAGATAACAGCGGAAGAGAAATATGCCGATGTACTGGAAAGAACGCTTTATAACAGTGTGCTTTCCGGAATCAGCCTTGATGGTAAAACCTTCTTATATGCCAATCCGCTGGCTTATAACAGACGCCAGCCCTTTACGCTCCGGTGGTCTGAGCTGCCCCGGGATCCTTATATTGGTTATTCCTTTTGCTGTCCACCCAATGTGGTGAGAACTATTGCTGAAGCAAGTGATTATCTGTATGGCCTCAGTAAAGATGGCTTATACCTGCATCTGTATGGTGCCAATCGGTTGAAGACACAGACAAAAAGTGGTGATAAGCTGGAAATAAACGAACTGACAACTTACCCTTGGGACGGAAGTGTAACGCTGGAACTTAAGGAGATGCCAAAGCAGCCGTTTACCTTACATTTAAGAATACCCTCCTGGGTGGAACATGCAAGCCTGAAGATAAATGGAAAAGCTGCCAAGGGGGAGTTGGTTCCCGGAACTTATTTTTCTGTTACAAGAAAGTGGAACAAAGGCGACCGCGTAGAGCTGGAGTTACCGATGGAAGTGAAGTTAATGGCCGCTAACTCACTGGTGGAAGCAAACAGAGGGCAGATTGCTGTTCAAAGGGGGCCGATTGTCTATTGCCTTGAATCAAAAGATCTGCCGTCAAATGCAGATATAGCCACCATCGCCATTGATAAAAACAGTCAATGGCAGGTGCTGCAAGATCAAATAGGGCCACAGAAAATAACAGTATTAGAAACGACAGCCTTCCAGCGGCCGGAAGCTAACAGCAGAAATGCGCTTTATTATCCGCTGACCGGGAAGTCAAGCAAACCAATTAAAGTCCGGCTCATTCCTTATTATAGCTGGGAGAACAGAGGGCGTGCAGATATGGAAGTTTGGTTGCCTTTGGCAGGCAAATAACAGATGCCATATTTCAAAAAAGAGGATATCTGCCTCACTAACCGGGCCATCAACAAGTGGCCGGGTTAGTGAGGCATTTTATATTTTCCTGTGGATTTAAGATATTTGGAGCGGCTGCTTAAATTGCGTCACAGAAAATTATTCCGTTAAAATACTTTCGGCTTTGTGGGATCAGTCGGATTGCATTTTTTGCCATCCGCCAGTGCTGCCGGTCAGGTGTCTGCCTGCAACAAGAGCCCGCCAATATAAAATCTGTGTTATTATTTTTAGTACATCAATTCTTTTTGATAAAAAACATAGGATTGAAAAGGATTAATGATTACATTGCAATCCTAACCTCATCAGAAAACATCAATTGTCGATACATGTATCAGAAATCGCTGTTTCTCTTTTTTATTGCTATTATGTCTTGCTATCAGGTTGTTTTGGGGCAGCAAAGTTTTACCGTCAGTGGAACAATTAAGGACCGGAATTCTGGAGAAACCCTTATCGGTGCTTCTGTCAGGTTAATAGGAGATCAAAAGACAGGCGCTGTCAGCAACAGCTATGGTTTCTATTCACTGCAGGCAACGCCAGGCGATTATTTGCTGGTCGCCGATTATGCAGGTTACATAAGCGACTCCCTGGAAGTCCACCTGGATCATGATTTGAACAGCGATATCGGATTGAACGCACAATCCGGTGTTTTGGACGAGGTAAAAGTGCAGGCGGCTAAAACCGGTCAGTTACGCAAGCCTCTGATGGGTGTGGAGAAACTTTCGGTCAAAGAGATCGAGAATGTTCCGGTCATTTTTGGCGAAAAGGATGTTTTAAAAACGCTTCAGTTACTGCCAGGTATAAAGTCAGCCGGTGAAGGCAGCAGCGGTTTTTTTGTCCGCGGCGGAAGTGCTGACCAAAATCTGATTCAGCTCGATGAGGCTACTATTTATAATGCCTCGCACTTATTAGGCTTTTTCTCCGCTTTTAATTCTGATGCCATTAAGGATTTGACCTTGTATAAGGGTGCTGCCCCTGCTCAGTATGGTGGCAGGCTTTCTTCTGTTGTTGACGTGAATATGAAGGATGGCAATAATCAGGATTTTCACGCAAATGGAGGCATTGGCCTGATATCTTCCAGACTGTCACTGGAGGGGCCGGTTGTTAAAGACAAAGGATCATTTATTGTCAGTGGCCGCCGTTCTTATGCGGATCTTTTTTTAAAGCTATCCAATGATTCTTCAATAAACCGTAATACACTTTATTTCTATGATTTAAATGCCAAAGCTAATTACCGGTTTAATGATAATAACAGACTTTTCCTTTCCGGATATTTTGGCAAAGATAAAATCATACTGAATAATGAATTTGGGATCGACTATGGCAATACGACCCTGACTGCCAGATGGAATCATTTATTTAGTGGAAAGTTGTTTTCTAATACCTCTTTTATTTATAGTGATTACAATTATAATGTTAAGGTGACTTCCGGAGCGACTGACCTGTTGGTGAAATCTAAAATATCGGATTTGACCTTTAAAGAGGATCTTGAATACCATATAAGCGGACGGTATATATTAAGACTTGGAGGATCTGGCATCTACCATAGAATTAACCCCGGTGTTATAGACGCATCGGCGACCTCCAGCTATAATTCTCAGCATTTACAAAACAAGTACTCGCTGGAATCGGCTATTTATATCGCAAATGAGTATACTGCCTCCGAGCGTTTAAAGCTGAACTATGGCCTGAGGCTAACAGCTTACCAGGCTTTAGGACCCGGAGAGTTCTATAACTACGATAATGCAGGCAATATTAAAGACTCAACGCATTATAACTGGCATGAGGTCGTTAAGAACTATTTTAACCTTGCACCCCGTTTCTCAGCCAGCTATACGGTCAACCGTTTAAGTTCCATTAAAGTATCTTACGCCAGAAATATTCAGCATTTACACCTGCTTTCCAATTCTGCTTCTACCAATCCCACGGATCTATGGATCGGAAGCAGTCAGAATGTAAAACCAGAAATTGCAGATCAGGTGGCGGTAGGATATTACCGGGACTTTGGGAAGGGTCAGTTTGAGTTTTCTTCTGAACTTTATTATAAGCTACTCTGGAATCAGATCGATTATAAAGATGGAGCAGAACTCAGGGCCAATGAACAGGTTGAGTCGCAGCTACTGTTTGGCAAGGGACGGGCATATGGCCTGGAGCTTTTCTTAAAGAAAAAATATGGAAGGCTTACCGGCTGGATCAGTTATACTTTATCCAGATCTGAAAGAAGGATTGCCGGAATTAACGATTTTCGGTGGTATTCCGCCAAGCAGGATCAGACACATAATATCGCGATTGTCGGTATTTATAAACTAAACAACAAATGGACACTGTCCGGTAACTGGGTATATAATACAGGAAATGCCGTTACTTTTCCCAGCGGTAAGTATGGGATAAACGGTCAGACTGTTTTTTATTATACAGAGCGCAATGCCTATAGAATGCCTGCCTATCACAGACTGGATCTTTCGGCAACAATTGAAGGTAAAAAGACAAAGAAATGGTCAGGTAGCTGGACTTTCTCATTATATAACGTGTATGGCCGCGATAATGCCTACAGCATAACGTTTGAGAACGATCCGGGTGATCCCTCAAGAACAAGAGCTGTTCAGACAAGTCTTTTCAGGTGGGTGCCTGCGGTCACCTATAACTTTAATTTTTGATTTGTTTATTACTGGTAGCATAAACTAAAAGATTATGAAATGGAGTTTTGTTGTTATTTTTATGATTATCGGAGCCTGGATGTTGGCGGCCTGTACAAAGACGGTGCACCTGGATTTAAACAATGCAGCCCCAAAGCTTGTCATTGAAGGCCAGGTACTGAACACGCGGGGACCCTACAAGGTACAGCTCACCCTGACAGTCAATTTCAGTGATCCTAATAAGTTTCCACCTGTGAAAGGGGCTAAGGTCAGTATCACAGATCAGACCACCGGCTCGACTGATCATTTGACGGAAACGGCTTCCGGCATCTATTCCACTCATTCCCTCAAGGGCGTTCCCGGACATACCTACAAAATGGTTGTTTCAGTCGGCACCGATATGTATACAGCGTCCTCCACCATGCCTGACCCCATCGAGCTGGATTCTTTATCATTTAAAAAATTGAACCTGTTCGGTAATGAAACTTTTTTTGCAGAAGTTAATTTTCAGGACCCTGCTGACAAGGATAATTATTATACGTTTGTAGAATATATCAATGGCAGGCAATACAACAAGGCTACTTTTACATTTGACGACAGGTTAAGTGATGGCCAGTATGTTTCTCAGCAATTATTTACAGATAGTGCTTATATTCAACCAGGTGATTCTATAACGGTTAAAATGCACTGTGTTGATAAGGATGTATACCACTATTTTAATACATTGGAAATTGCCGGTAATCCCGAAGCCAGTACACCGGCTAATCCTGTTACCAATATCAAAAGCAAAAAATCTGTACTGGGTTATTTTAGTGCTCAGACGGTGTCGATACTCTCCGCCAAAAATGACCGTTAAGGCTGCTGAATTTATACGGTGCTTTGATTAAGCTTTATAGCTGCAGGCGCCGGATCAATACCTGCGGCCTATATTCAGGCAGATTGATCTCAGAACTTTACATCCCTGCCGAACTCATGATGATAAAAGAGAGCGCCAGAGTAATAAGTGCAGTGATCAACACGGCATAGGTCCTGCGGGAAACGGCTTTCCACTCTTTCATGGCTAGACCTACCAAAAAGCTAAAAAAGATGAGCATGGACATATGGATTACCCAACTGGCAAACTGAAGTCCGCCCATTTTAACGTGTCCCAGACCATAAAAGAAAAATTGCATACACCACAGAATGCCCCCGAGAGAGGACCAAAGCAAATTCTTCAGTAATTGAAGCGGACCTCTGGTTTTGCTGTCAGCAGCAGGGCCTTTATAATTGGCTGCTGAGAATTCTTTAAAGTGTTTCTGTCTAAAACCCAGGATGGAAAACCAGACGAAATTCACCAGAAAACATCCACTGGTAGCGATAATAAGCTTTGCATTGCCTTCGAATATACCGGCTCCTTTTTGAGCGGCCAGATCAGATATGGGTTGACCTAGTTCCAGTGCAATATTAAATATTCCGGAAAGAATACCGGCGATGATAGCCAGTGCCAGCCCGACGCGCATATTAAAGTGCTGCTGCCTTTGCGCAGTTGAACTTTGCGTTTTGATCTCCTGTTCTTTTTTAAAACCTGCCCAGCCGCAGAGTCCGACACCTGCAATTGCGATAATCATTCCGATCCCGATAATATGACTGCCGGGCTGTTGAAAATAGGTCTTTATCGTGCCATGCATCACCAGGGGCAACAAGGTGCCTAATACGGCAGATATACCGATAGAGATGGCATAGGTGAGCGAATAGCCAATATACCGGGTGGCAAATCCGAAAGACATGCCGCCGAATCCATAAATGCCGCCAAATAGAAAGGTGAGCCATAGGATTCTTGAAGGTGTCTGGCTGATAATTCCGAAAAAGTCCGGAATCGTAAGTAATGCTAACGCCAGTGGCGTAAGTATCCAGGCAAATAGAGACTGCACAAGCCAATAAGAGACCCAGGACCATTTACGTGTTTTATGAAAAGGCAGATAACAGGTGGAGGCAGAGGTGGCGCCGATGGCATGCAGGCCAATGCCTTCAATCGGATTAGGTGCCATCATGGATTATGGATTTAGGGTTTCAGATTTGAGTTTAGCGAGCAGGATATGATCGCAGACCATGACAAGGGAACTGTCCTGATTGAATACTTCTACGTGCTCGACCACCTTGCCGAATCCGGGCTTTTTATCCAGTGTGGCTTCAGTAACCGTTACCTTACTATGTATGGTGTCACCAATAAAAACAGGTTTGATGAAACGAAGCCTGTCGTAACCTTTTGAGAAGGCTTCCGGGTTTATTTGTGTGGCCGTTTGGCCGATAGCGACACTAAAGATAAGCGTGCCATGTGCAATTCTTTGCTTAAAGGGCTGTGTCTTGCACCATTCTGCGTCCATATGATGTGGGAAAAAGTCGCCGGTCTGGCCGGCATGCAATACAAAATCTGTTTCCGTAATGGTCCTGCCAAGGGAGGTCCTGCTTTCACCGAGATGATAGTCTTCGTAGAATTGTTGATGGATATGCATAAATTAAATATTAAGGGTATTAAATCAGCGCCGATGTGGGAATATGATGACCATCTAATTTATTAGACTGATATGCGGCTTCAACGAGCTCCATGGTATGATAAACGTCCTCGACATGATTGGACAGGAATTGGTCGCTCCCTTCCCTGAACCTTTGCAGCGCAAACATGATATTTCTAAAAGCATCCGGAAACCAGCTCTCTTTTAACGTGAGTTGCTGCCAGTTTGCAGCTTGCTGACCGCTAAGCAGGCAATAGTCAAACTGATCGGTTGTTCCTTGCGGATAATCCAGCAGTAAGCCCATTTTTGCTTTTATGACGCCTTTTGTGCATTCCCATTTGATAAAGCTTTCTTGCTGGTCAGCTCCAAAATTATGATCATGATTGGTGTTAATGACGGCTCTTTTATCAGAACCATATTCCATAATGGTCGTGGTACGTGTGGAAGAAAAGGTCTTCTCAGGATGTCCAAAGGTTTTGCTGACAATACTGTTGGGCTCACCCAAAAAACTTCGGATCAGATCCATGTAGTGTATGGAATGATAGAGTATCTCCAGACGCTTATTCACTGCGACATGTGGGAAAATCTCCCACGGAGTGTAAGTCGTCAGCCGGATTTCCATGTCATAAAGATCGCCTAACAATCCCTGCTGGATCATCTGCCGGGCAATATAGACATAGGGCGCATACCTCAGCTGGCAGTTGATTGCGGCTTTTAACCGTTTTGCTCTGCATAGTTCCAGCAGGGCAGTGGCCTCGGTGATCGTCTCACCCATCGGTTTTTGAATAAGCACAGTGGCGCCGTCCGGCAAGGCCTTCAGCGTACCCATGTATTGTTCAGGCATCAAGGCAATGTCATACACAACTTCCGCTGGTGCGGCTGTGACGGCCTCTTCGATCGTTGCAAATACGTTCTGAATGCCAAACTGACGAGCTAACTTCTCTGCTTTGCTGCGGGTACGGTTGACTATCCCAAAAATCTTAAAGCCGGCAGCTGTATAAGCAGGGAGATGTGCATCGCGTACAATTCCACCGGCACCGACAATAATAATGGGGACAGGGTTTTCCGGTTTGGGAGGTCTCAGTCGTACTTGCTGATCTGCCGTTATTTTTAATAGGTTTTCCATCTGATCTGCTGTTAATATTGTAATTGTGATTGCAATTGCGCTATCTTTTGCTGCCCGTCCAGTAGAATCTGGGAGACAGGCTGCCCGGTGGTAGCGGCTTTTATCATCATTTCATCAATAATCTCTGCAATGACAGGCCAGGTAGCCAGGTCTGGTAATTCTCTGGCGTGATTGTGGAGGGCTTCCAGCTTATTAAAAAATGGAATCTCCCTGTTAATGGTCTCGTCTGTCCAGGTTGATTTGCGACAACCGATACCTCCGCTCAGGGTAAGGAGCACGTCTTTTAAAGGCTGTGTTGCAAAGGCTATAAAATCCATCGCGGTTTTTGTATGTTGACTGCCGCTTCCGACGGTATACATCCAATAAGAATTTGGCGCCACTGGTGCCGCATTGGTCTGATGGGGGATGGGCGCAATGCCGATCTTGCCTGCAACAGGGCTGTCTTTTAGTTGTGCGGCATACGTTGCAAAGCCAAACCAATTGATCATCATGGCGATTTCACCTTTTGCGAAAGCCAGCCCTAATTTTACAGAATCCAGCTGAAGGGACTCTTTGTGAACGGCAGTATTGTCATTGATCAACGATCTGTAATACGACAGCCCCTCGTGGATGGCCGGCGAATCAAAGTTTACATTGCCATCCGGGGATATGAATTCACCTGCTCTTGACCATGCCTGGATGCAAAAATCATAAACGGCATTATGGCCGTCCGGAAAACCAGCCAAAGCTGTTCCATAGAAGCCTTTTTCGGCTGCCTGGAAATAACGGGCAACGTCCTGGAAAGTCTCCCAGTTTTTGGGAGGTTCCAGTATGTAGCCATACTGTGCCATAAAAGAACTGCAATGAATAGGATCTTCAAAAAGATCCTTGCGATAGATAAGGCACTGCGGTCCGTCATGAAAGGGTATGCCATAATGCTGCCCCTTATAATATTGTGATCTTAGTAAAGAAGACGGCCAGGCGTGAAAGAAATGCTCGTCGTTTACGAGCGTTTCAATCGGCAAGACTGCCTTACCTGTGCAGGCCTCAGATATCCAGTCCGAGCTCATGAGTGCAACATCCCAGATACCTTTTTTAAGGCCGTTTTCAGTCAGAAGGCTATTATGCAATTCTGGCAGCTCCATCGCTTCGGCCACTAACTCGAGCTGGCAACCGGAAAGCTGGCAATATTCTGTCCAAAGGGATTTTAGAAAAATTTCAAACGGTTCAAATTTACGAATCGCCAAATGGAACTGCCCTGCGCGACGCTGTACTGAATGCATACTTAATTATTTTAAAACATCCCTTATCTTTTCATTAAAGAATGTATTTTTAATTTTACGGTTATCCTGGCCAAGGGCCGGTGTTCCTTTTGGAGATAATAACGCTTCACCATTTAGGCTGATCGGACATATGGTCGTCTGAAAAGCATAACCATCCTCCATCGTTACGGTCTGCGTCATTTTGTTGTTCTGAAAGGACACCTCTGCCAAAAGATCCCGCCAATTTAAGACCGCAGCACACCAGATATCGGCGGGCTCCAAAATATTGAGCCAATAATCCGTAGGCGCAGTCTCTAAATGGGCACTCAATATAGCTTTTATTTCTTCACGAAACGTAAACCAGCCCTCAGTATCGGTGTATTTATTCAACTCTTTACAATCAATAAGGGTTCCCAGTTTATCCACTGCCGTCATGGCGATGGCCAGATAGCCGTTCTGGGTTCTGTAAATGCCATAAGGAGCGCCTAAATATGGATTGGCATTATTTTTTGCCGTTCGTTGGGGAAGTTCATGGCCGTCATTTAGATAGCAGGTAATAGATTCGAACTGTAAGTCACAGGCAGACTCCAGCATGCTGACCTGTACAAGCCCTCCCTGCCGTGTAATCCCGCGACGTACAAGACAGGCTAAAAGCCCCTGTACTAAATGTCCGCCGGTGGCAATATCTACCAAAGATATGCCCATGGGCACAGGAGCCATATCTCCATTACCACTTAAGTAGCAGATGCCAGACAGCGCTTGCAGTAAAAGATCCTGTCCCGGTTTATCTTTCCATGGCCCCTCGGTGCCGTAGCCGCTGATCTCACCATAAATAACGGAAGGGTTAAGCCCCTTAATAGTCGCATAATCTAAACCCAGGCGTTCCATCACCCCCGGCCTGAAATTATGCATGACGATGTCTGCTTTTTTTACAAGCGTCAGGACGCCTTCCAGGTCTTCCTGGCTTTTCAGATCGGCAATATAACTTTCTTTATTTCGATTAATCGCATGAAATACGGAAGAGGCGCCGTTCATCTCTACATCAGAGATATACATATGCCGGGAAATATCACCTGTTCCGGGTCTTTCTATTTTAATCACCCTGGCCCCCAGATCAGCGAGTCGCAAACTGGCAGACGGGCCAGAAAGAAATTGACTAAAGTCTACTACTACAATATCGTCCAAGGGTTTGTTCATTAGCTGCGCGGTTAAATAAGGATTGTATGATTAAATTAATGATGATTCAAGTGTTGTGTTATCTGCACCCACCTCTGGGGCAGGCTTTGTACTTTTAAAGACCTTTCCGTCAATCCGTATGGGGCAGCGTGTGGTTTTTAAGACCTGCCTGTCGGGGAATTGTATTTCCTGTTCCAGGTTCATGGCTTGATAACCGGGATGACTGGTAAACTGGTGATAGTCCTGTACGGACGCACACCAGATATCAGCGGGCTCAAATAAAGCCAGCCACTCTTTTGTAGTTTGTTTTTGCAGCGCGCCGGCGATGGCTTCCATGATGGCTGCACGATGGGCAAAACCGTCATTGATAAGGGGCTTAATTTGTGGTATATTCAATGCCCCGGTCAGGTATTCAAGATTCTCCATAGCCATCGCTAAATATCCATCCCTGGTGGCATATATGCCGTATGGTGCACTCAGATAAGCATGTGCATTGCCTGATTCAGCTCTGTCCGGTAACCTGCCGCCGTCGTTTAGATGGGTAGTGATGACTTCAAACTGAAAGTCAATTAACGAAGAGAGCAGGTTGACTTCCACCAGCATTCCCTGATTCGTTTTTGCTCTTGAAATAAGCGCAGATAAGATGCCCTGCACCAGATGGGTGCCACACATATAATCAGCGATGGACAGCCCGAACGGGACCGGGGGATCGTTTTTATTGCCTGAGAGCCATGTAAGGCCGGATATGGATTGCAGGAGCAGATCCTGCCCGGGTTTATTTTTCCATTTTCCTTCTTTTCCGTAACCGCTGATCTCACCATATATAAGTCCCTGGTTCAGGCTGCATGCATCTTTATACCCTAAGCCGAGTTTTTCCATCACCCCTGGGCGGAAGTTATGTATCAGCACGTCGGCTTTTGCGATCAGCTTTTTTATTTTTTCCAGATCTCCGGGGCTTTTGAGATCAGCGCTATAGGATTTCTTATTGCGATTGATGGTGTGAAAAAGAACGCTATTGTTACCGGCAAACAGGTTCTTAATGGAAAGCTGCCTGCCGCCTTCGCCCATGCCGGGTCTTTCGATTTTTATCACCGTCGCGCCCAGGTCCGCGAGCCGCAGACCGGCAGACGGACCAGACATATACTGGCAAAATTCCAGTACAATCAGATTTTCTAAGGGGGCCATTAATGCGTTTGATTTAAAAGTTGATCTAACTGAGATAATACGGTTTTGACGTCGCCGCCATTCATCAAATAGCTTCGGATAATATCACCTGCGTTATCCTGAAAATGAATATATCCGTTGTGACGGGGTCTTAAATAGGACCGCTGCAGTGTGGGGAGCGTCCGGCGAAAAAATTGGTGGGTGGCAGCATTATTGGCGCTGGAGGTCCATGCCTGCATATGGGCAGGCTGTCCCCCGGCCTCAAAATATAAATGTGTCTGCGTATCAGGATGGGTGGTATAGGTTAAATAATCCAGCGCAACTGACTTATACTGGCAAAACTGGGAGATGGCCAGCCCTGTGCCTCCAATGGTAGAGATCAGTGGCTCACCGTCCAGGCAGACAAGATCTGTAAAATGCAGCACATGCGGTGCAAAGCCTGGTCTTGCATAATTGGAATAACCGTAGGCAAAGGGACAATAACTATACTGGTCTGTTGCTGACAATAATTCGTAGACCTTGATCGGATTAAGGCTGAAGCAAACCGGATCCACCAGATCAATCAGGGATTTGTATATTTCCAAAGCCTGGCAGCCGTTTTGCCCGCTGATTACTTTTCCATCCTGCTGGAATGGTGCTTCCCCTAAAGAACAGCAGAACATATAGAAGTTCATAAGGGTATCCACCGCAATGCCCGGAACAATCACCTGTCCCCTTGCGGCCAGATCCAGTACATCTTGGAATGTTTCCGGTAATTTCCAGTTGTTTTTCTGGAAAATATCCGGACGGTAGCTGGCCACAGGTGTGGCGGCGTCCATGGGGATTGCAAAGAGCTGTCCCTGGTGTGTATAGCTTTCATAAGAAGGACCAACAGTGCCCTTTAGTTGCTGCTGCAAAAAACTGTCCGGTAAATAGTTATTTAAAGGCAGAAACTGGCGGGTTTCCGCACCATATCCGATCCAAGGGTAATCAATGATCAATAAATCGTAATCCTTGGCCAGTTGGCCAACCGGCTTATCGGCAAAATCCTGCAAACTGCGCTTACGCCAAATAATCTCTACATCCTTATGTTGTTCCATGAACCTCTGCGCGGTAGCAACCAGTGGTGTATAGCCCCGACTGTGGTCCCAGGTTATTGCATTTAATAATATCTGAGCCAATTTTTCTGTATTTTGTTATTCAAATATAAATATAATATTCACAAATAAACAAAAATGCACTTAAAAATATTATTTTTGTTCGCCCTTATTGGCGTAAATTCACAATTCATATAAGAACCAACTACCAGACAGAATGGCAAAAAAGAAGACCGTCGACGAAACTGAGATGAAATACCATGCGCCCGCGCTTGAAAAAGGGCTTGATATTCTGGAATTTATATCTGCTGAGGGCAGGCCGCTCTCCCAGGCGGATATTGCACAGGGTATTGATAAGAACCCAAGTGAGATTTATAGAATGCTGGTTTGTCTGGAACATCGCGGATATTTGTTGCGGGATGAAATCTCTGGAAAATATAAACAGTCTCTGAAATTATTTAATCTGTCGCATCGCCATTCTCCCATAGATGAAATCAGAAGGGCCTCACATTACCCCATGGATGACCTGGCAGACAGCATTAAGCAGTCTTGTCATCTGGGTGTCCTCTATCAGGATAAACTCATCGTGGTTTCCCAATCCAGAAGCCCTGTGCCTATTGCACTATCCATTGAAGAAGGTAGTACTTTCCCGGTCATGCTGACTGCTTCCGGTAAGGTTTTACTGGCTTATATGGATGAAAATGAGCGCCTGGAGTTATTAAAACGCAATGACCTCTTTAACGAGTATCCGTTGAGAAAGCAGCAGAAGTTTATTGGTTCTTTACAGGAAATTAAAGCGGACGGGCATTTTATTACCGGCAGCGACCTGGCAAAAGGAATCATGGATGTTACCGTGCCGGTAATGAATGGGGAAAAAGCGATCGCCTGCCTGACTATTGCCATACTTTCCGTGCAGTTAAAAGAAGAAGTCGGACTGGATGAAATCGTCTCTAAAGCAAAGCAGACGGCAAAAAGAATTTCTGTGAATCTGGGGCTGGATGCTTAAGGATTACAGGGGCCGGATTACCCATTTTGCCGGTTCAGACAGTTGACAACGTCTTTTTTTCGCGCCTCAGGCAGTACTTTTAGGTGCATCATCTTTCCCTGCTTCAGCCAGACTTCTACAGTCGTGTTTTTGGGTGCATGCAATTTAAAGTGAACATCTACATCCTCAGGCCAGGCAGCAAACAGCAATATACTGTCACCACTTGTTTGAAGGAGCATTTCCTGAAGACCAATCATCGCAGACCCGCCCCAGTTGTGATCTGGCACCCAGTCAAAGCCCGGTCCCCAAAACGCAGGGAACCGCCGGGGACCATCCTTGAATTTTTGCATGGTAAGATCAAATGCTTCCCTGGAAAGTCCCAGGCGAGCTGCAAAAATGTTGTCCTGTTTCCATCCTATAAAGCTTTTGTTTTTGAGTACATTCGTGTCCAGGTTCCAGGTATTGAGTGCCACATTCAGTTCCGGTTTGCCGACGCCGTACATGCCCCAGGGAAATACAGGGTAGAGCTGGGGAGATTCCACATTATTGATTCTGGCCCAGGTAACAGCCGGTGCTATTACTTTATGACATTGGATCTCGCCAAAGGAAAGGGGCGGGATACGCTTGGCAAATCCAGTGAAATAACGTCTGTCAGCAGAATCCATCATTGCCTTTGGAAGGGATAAAAGATGCTGGGTAACGGTATATAAAGCGGCTATGGTAGAGGAAGAATTGTAAGCCATTTTAAAGGTTTCCGCCCCGGACCCCGGGTATAAAATGAGGTGCCCGTTTTGATCCAGCATTTTTGCACCACGTTTTCCAGCCAGGTATTTATAGTGTTCATCAAAAAAACGGAGGCAGCTTTTAATCAGCGGGATATATTGCCCGATTTCGGTTCCATTGTAGTTTTTAGATTGCAGGATCATATCACAAAACTCCAAAACGCTGTCCCATTCATATTCCAGCCACGCATTATATTCCATGCCGGGATCAAACCCTGGCGGTCTTTTCCAGCTATATTCGCTGGGGTTAGGGAGCCCGAAATTCTCTAGCTGTTCTGTAAAACATGCGCCCTGGTGATGCCAGTAGATCTCCGATCTGAGTTCGGCGGTCTTTAACAGCCGGCGATAGAACTCGAAACTGGAGCGCATCATGTCAAAATCCCCGCTTTTAAGCATGGGATAATATACCAGTCGCTGGTTCTGGGCCGTAAATGTGCCTCCACCCCAGTTTCTGAAATCGGGCGTAAATGGGTAGCTGCTGTCAACTAAAACCGGATCGTAAGTAAACAGGCCACCATTGAATTTCGTCGGAAATTTACCATAGGCATTGCAGCCCAGCATGTACCGGAACAACTGGTAGTTTCTGCTCATTTTCCAGGCACCCGTATTTAAACTGTCTTTTTTGTGGCCGGGATTAACATCTATGAAGCTTCGCTGCCAGAAAGCCTTCCACCAGGATTTTGTGGAGGCCCAGTCTGCCTGGGTTTGCGGAGATGTTCTTCGAAGCTTTGATAAGGATTCCAGCCATTGATAGGTAGAAGAGGTCTGTTGGCTGTTAAGCGCTATGCTGAAATTCAGAGAAGATACAGGCTTTGGCGTCTTTAACTGATAGCCGGTAAAAGGGGTTTTTTGGTATATACCTGTGGTGGTCCCGGCCTGAATTAGTTGTCTGGAATAAAGAACCCCGCCGGAAATGCGATTTGTAATCGGGTCGTATAACTTAGTTTTAACGCTGTCTAAACCTTGCTGGTGAACTGAGGCATCAAAAACATTGGGTCCTTTGTTCGCATGGTAAAAAACAATGCTGCCAGCTGACTGTTTATCGTGGCTAAACTCGATATGATCCCTTTGGACCTTGATAGTGCCCTGCGGTCCGAATTTGTATGAATTTTGATTATTCTCTTTCCCTTTTACAATATGATCTTTATCTCGCCAGCTTTCATAGGTCACTGTGGCGGTTATTTTAGGAAGTTTGCCGCCGCTTTTGGGCCTGACAAAGCTGATATCTGCATGAACGACCGGATGGTGTACATCTACCCATAAGTGGAGTTCGACAGGTTTTTGCTCTACCATGCCTCTTATATAGACGCTTCCATCGGCAAGATTAAGCGTTTGAGAGAAGTTCGCATCCGTAAACGGATTGGGACAGAGGCGTACCCGGACCCGGCCCAGTTTAAGCAGGGTGTTGTTTTCGTCAAAAGCGTCGCTCTTGGCTATATAGAACAATATATCGCCCTTCTCCACCCAGATATTAAGGCCGATATCACCGCCTCCCAGAGGCATTGAGCCCGATGCATCCTGACTATAGGAATGCCAGGTGATATTATTGCCGGAAGGCATATAATCAGATTGCCCCGCCGCTGCTTTAAAAAATAGCAGAAAGGTGATCGCTAAGACAATATCCCAATATGATTTTAACTTGCCGCTCATCTTACGAAGACGAAAGTACAAATAGAAGGGCATTTTACATTTGATCTTCGTTCAAATAACAAGGGCTGGGATAAAAAGTATAATTTCCGTGAAAAGAATTGCCTTTTTTAGCTAAGCCGGCCGTTTCATTGAAGCTTTACATAGATCTCTGTATTCACCCTGTCGACGCCCAGGCTGTCAATTTTTTCCACTCCTGACTGAATCAGCGTATCTCCTTTAATCCGGATGGTGAAAGTAAATTTATTGCCTTCCCAGCTTCTTGCATTACAATATTCTAAATGCTCAGTATAAATACTGTCCCGTAATGTGTAATATCCCCCGCCAGCCGAAAAGAAGCCAGTACTGTCTTTTTTTGAGTCGTGCTGTAAAAACGCGAAATGGGTCGGATTAATGATTTTAATAAAGCTGGTATCGCCGCCGTAGCTGGTGATCGCTGTTTTTCCATTTTCGGTCAACCTGCCTTCAATGAGCTGCCAGGTGCCGATCAGAGGATTGGAGGACGGCTGCGGCCGCCGCGGACTACCGGGTTCACAGGCAGAAAAAATAACCAGGCTGCCAATAAGAAAACTGATGATTATAGTATGCATCTTCTGGGACGAATAGATTTTCATAATGGTAAAATTATTTTTAAAAATAATATAAATCGGTGAGAAGGAGTCATTGGTATATGGAAAAACTTTACCAGACCACGCTTGTTTTTTGCCGGAATATGCTTCATTTTGCGCCTCGTTCGGCAAAAAATGCCGATATTCACACCAACCTTTAAAACAGCACCAACAAGAAATGAAAAACAAAACTATGCCACCCAAGATGCTCGTTATGGGTGTGCTGCTTATTTTGGGCAGCCATTTAATGGCGCAGGATTCCTTTTGGGGTAAGTTAGGCCGCTCTCATGATCAGCGAGATACAAACTATATTAAGGAATATGGGAGTGACATCACCGGCAGGATTTATTATACCAGAGAAAATACCGGATTGACATTGCGCGCACCGGATAATCCCGCTTTTGATTATAAGCCGAATAACTCAAAAGGACTGGGGTTGGGACTCAGCTATCGGTACCTGACTTTAAATGTATCCTTTAGGTTGCTGGGAACCGATAAAGAAAAGGGGAAGACCAATTCTCTGTCGCTGCAGACTTCTCTGTATAAGGAACAGTGGGTATACGACTTTGTTTATCAGCATTTTAAGGGCATGTATTTGTCCCCTAAGGACGTTTATAATTCGTCAGGCAATTACTACCTGAGACCCGACATCCGCTCAACCCTGGTGGGCGGAGATTTCTGGAGGATCATGAACTCTGACCGGTTTTCCTACAGGGCAGTAATGACGCAAAATGAGTGGCAAATGAAATCAGCCGGGACATTGCTGCTGGGAGGTGAATTGTATTATGGTGATTCAAAGGGCGACAGCGGTTTAGTGCCACAAGTGCTGGCACCGAATTATCCTCAAGAGGGGATCGACAAAATCCGCTTTTTCCGTGTAGGCGCCGGAATCGGATACGCTTATACATATGTTTTTAAAAAGCATTTTTTTGTCTCTGGTGGGCTGACGGGAATTGTCGATTATGCTACGACCCGGGAATTTCAGGATAAAGATTATAAGGGTGTAAACGCGGTATCGCCCAACATAAGCTACCGGCTCAGTATTGGTTATAATAGCCGGCTATATAACATCAATGCCTCCATGTTCAATAATAGTGTTCCAGCCCACAGCGCGCTATCCGGCAAGAACTATAATCTTTTTGACCAGCAATTCCGGATCACCATTGCCAGGCGTTTCCATGTTGGCCATAAGGTAAGAACCAGGATTTTAAATCCTGTTGATAAGCAGCTGGATAAGGTAGAGCAAAAAGTAAAAAAGCTCCAGGGAAGATGATCCGCCCCGGAGCTTGCTCCATTCTGATATTTTGACTGATATGAAAAACCTGTTATGCGGCCGCGCAAACAGTGCGCTGCTGCATTTGGATCAATACCATGGTAAGACCGATCCCTATAATGACCATCAGAATTCCGATCAGGATAGGAGAGCTGTATCCAAAGCCAGCTGCAATAGGCAGGCCGCCCGCAAATGCACCAATTGCATTTCCTATGTTAAATGCGGCCTGTGTGGCAGAGGCGCCTAAAATTTCTGCTTCAGCCGCAATACGAATCATCAAAATCTGAATAGGGGCAATAAGCGCGAAAGAGGATGCGCCTGTTAAAAAAGTGCCTATCAGCGTCAGAGTTTGATTGGCGGCAAAGAAATAATCCAGTAATAAACTGGATCCTACAGCCATCAGCGCGATCAGTAACGCATTGGCCGGTGGTAATTTATCGGCTAGCTTCCCCCCTGCAATATTGCCGAAGAACATTCCCAGACCGGCTACTATCATAATATAGGGAACTGCTGTAGCATTAAAATGGGTAATATTAGTGAGCATAGGAGCGATATAGCTGATCCAGGCAAACAGCCCGCCCGTACCGATCGCTGTAATCAGTATCATGATCCAGACAATAGGCTGTTTGAATATACCGAGTTCCTTTTCAATGGATCCTGTTTTATTGGCAGGGAGTGCAGGCAGCACTTTTGCGATGAAAATAACAGTGAGTAATCCTAAAAAGGCAATGATGCCAAATACATACCGCCAGCTGAAATGTAAGCCGATATAGGTGCCTAATGGTACCATAATGATATTAGCGATTGTCAGACCTGCAAACATAATGGACATGGCTGCGGCTTCTCTGCCCTTGGCTGCAAGTTTAGCCGCCACAACAGAGCCTACGCCGAAAAACGCACCATGCGGCAGTCCGCTCATCAGTCTGGTAAAGACCATCATGGCGTGACCAGATGATAAGGCCGTCAGGCCGTTAAAGATGGTGAAAATGGTCATTAAAACAAGCAGCAGTTTCTTGGGCGGAAATTTCGACCCGATAATCGCAAACAAGGGAGCGCCGATCACAACACCAAGTGCATAAGCGGCGATGAAATGTCCCGCTTCAGGGATAGAGATGGCAAAATCCCTGGCGACTTCCGGCAGGATTCCCATCATAATGAATTCGGTAGTACCTATACTAAGGCCACCAAGGGTAAGGGTTAATAATTTTCTGTTTTCCATCTGATATGGGTTAAAAACTCGATCGCTTTTTTCAAGTACGATTTAGGAAATGCAAAGGTACTATGGTGCAAGGCAGTAACAATTGTAAGTATCTTTATGAAATGCAAAATTAGATGCGGAAGCTCCTTTCCTTGAAGGAAGTGAATGGAAGTATGGCTAAAATAATAATTGCATTTAACTGATTTTCATTATCTTGTGCTGGAATAGAAGGAAATTGTTCACATGGCGCTAAGACCCTGTTAAATAGCGCATTAAGATCTAAAAATAAAACGCATGGCTTCACCGATTAAATCCGCTCTGTTGGCATATGGTATGTCAGGTAAAGTTTTTCACGCGCCTTTTTTAGCCGCACATCATGGTTTCGAATTGACGGCAGTTTTAGAAAGAACGCATAAAAACGCCTCAAAGGATTATCCGGGCATTCAAAGCTTTGATAGAATAGAAGATCTATTGGCAGACGCTGCTATAGAGTTGGTCGTGGTTAATACACCTAATAACCTGCATTATGAGCAGGCCAAAGCGGTGCTGGAAGCCGGTAAACATCTGCTGGTTGAAAAGCCTATCTGCGCCCGCCCCGAGGAATTGGAGACCTTGTTTTCATTAGCAGACAGCGTAGACAGGCAAATTTTCTTTTACCAAAACCGCCGCTGGGACAGTGATTATCAAAATATGCTGTCGGCGCTTAAGGAAAATGATTTTGGCCCTATTCATGAAGCGCATTTTAGATTTGATCGCTATAATCTTAAACTGAGCCCAAAGACGTTCAAAGAAATACCTATTGACGCCAGTGGAATACAATATGATCTGATTCCTCATGTGCTGGACCAGGCCATCGCATTATTTGGTATTCCCGAAAAGTATTATAAAAGACTGTCGAGCTTAAGGCCAGAAAGCCAGGTTGATGATTTTTGCAGTATTCAGTTAAGCTATCCTGATGGACTGGAAGTCTATGTGGTTGCCAGCCTGGTGACCGCTAAATTGCCCGCAGCATTCAGATTCTATGGTCAGAAGGGGTGTTACGAAAAGATGCGTAGCGATGTTCAGGAAGATCAGCTTAAGGCAGGTGCTAAACCGATAGACGCTGGCTTTGGCGTGCCTCCTGCAGATATGCAAGGCCAGATAACTATTGAGCGCGGCGGAATTATCGTGCATGAAGCAATACCTGAAAAACCTTCCAACTATTTAGGCCTTTTTGACGCTGTCTATCAAAGTCTGCGTGAAGGAAGCCCTTATCCCATAACCAGAGAACAGATTAAGGCTCAAATTAAAATACTGGCTGCACCGGAAAGTTAAATAATAAAATGGGGAGACAGCGTTATATTTATTATTTTTGGAGGGACTCGTCCTTCAAAAATAATAATGTACAGATTGAATCGTGAATGTTATTGATTTAATTATAATTGATCCATATTCGGCGACACCAAAATACACGCAGCTCGCCAGCAGCATAATTTCTGCAGTAGCGTCAGGCGTTTTACAAAAGGACGATCTGTTACCTTCTATTAATGAACTCAGTGCCTCTCTTGAGATTTCCCGTGATACGGCTGAAAAAGGCTATCGCCATTTAAAGAAATTAGGAATTATTGATTCTGTGCCAGGGAAAGGCTTTTTTATTGCTTCCCGTGTTGAGAAGAAGCGTCACAAGATCCTCTTGCTCTTTAATAAATTAAGCACGCATAAGAAAATACTTTATGACGCATTTGTGGCGGCACTGGATCCTGAATCTCAGATCGACTTTTATATTTACAATAACGATTTCAATCTCTTTAAGAAGATCCTCCAGGAAAGACTGGATCAATATTCGCATTATGTATTGATTACGCATTTCCTGGAAGGAGATCCGCCCGTGCAGGAGTTAATAGAGCAGATTCCCAAAGACAAGCTGATCTTGCTGGATAAAAAGATGAACTTCATGCAAACAGGGATGGGATATAGCGCCGTCTATGAAAGATTTGAAGAGGATATTTATGGCGCTTTGCAGAGTGCCTATGACAGGCTTATTAATTATCAGCGACTTGTATTGATATTCCCGGACAAGAGCTATTATCCGCATGAAATTATCCTTGGATTTAAAAAGTATTGCGAAGATAAAAAGATTGATTACGATATCTTTCCAAATACCAAGTCATTACAGGTGCAGAAAGGAGATGTATATATTACTGTAATGGAGGATGATCTGGTCCGGCTTATTGAAATAATAAAGGACCGGGATCTGGTGACCGGCAAAGATATTGGCGTTATTTCCTATAATGAGACGCCTATTAAAAGAATTATTCTTAACGGGATCACGACCATCTCCACTGATTTTATCGCAATGGGCAGGGAGGCGGCAGCCTTGATTGCAGCGGGAGATCATTCGCTTATTTCAATCCCTTTTAAAATACATTTAAGAGACTCTCTTTAAAATATGAAGCTCTGCCCAATATAGCATTAGCTGCGGATTATAGGTGGCAGTAGTTATGGCGTAACTGTCGCCGGATGGCTGATTTTCTGTAAATTTGTCCTGAGTCGAGGATAAGTCCCAAAAGCAATAATATGAGCAGGCAAAGGATGCGGAAATTTAAATATACGGGTATTTTTATTACAGGACTTTTCCTGGCTATGGTCAGCGGATGTACTTCTCACGATTTTGGTCACAGTGTAGGCACGGAAAAGATCAGTTTTAACCAGCGATGGACTTTCCATTATGGGAAGTTAGACAGTACACAGGTATTTGTCGGCGCTGAATTGCCACTGTACACCAAATTGGATAGTACCCGCTGGTATCCTATTATGCTGCCGCATGACTGGAGTATATTTGGGAAGTTTAGCGAAGCTCACGCCCGTAAAAATGTCGGGAGCGCCTTGCCGATGGGAGTTGGGTGGTACAGAAAAATATTTAACTTACCCTCTTCTGACAGATATAAACATCTTTTCATAGAGTTTGATGGTGTTTATCGCGAGAGTACCGTCTGGATTAACGGCCATAAATTAGGAGATCAGCCTGACGGGCATATTGGTTTTACCTATGACCTGTCTAGATACCTGCATTATGATGAACGGCCCAATGTCTTAGTGGTACGGGTCGATAACAGTAAATTGAAGGCGGTGGACTGGTATACAGGATCTGGTATTAACAGGGACGTCTGGCTCGTGAAAAAAATGCCTGTTACCATAGATGACAACGAAAGCTATTTTTATGCTGATATTAAAATGCCTGCCCGGCATGCGGCAACACCATCAAAAAGGATGGATGGGGCAGTAGCGATACTTACGCAAAATCTTGTTATTGATAATATGGGCATGCCCGCAATAAAAGAAAATACGGACAGGTATGAAAAGAAGGAGTTGGAGGCGCAGCAACACCGGCTTAATTTACCTATTCAGATCAAAACGACCATATTCGATGAAAATAATTTTCAGGTAGCCCAGAAGAGCGGATCGATTAAGCCTGTTGCGGGCAGGCAGCGTGTAAGATGGAACCTCAGACTCAGTGATATCAAATCCTGGTCCCCTAAAAGCCCTTATCTATATACCTGGGAAATTGAACTCAGGCAGGGAAGTCATATTATCGACAGAATCAGAAAACCCTTAGGTATTCGAGATATCCGCTTTGACTCGGCCGCCGGCTTTTTGCTCAACGGTATTCCAACTAAAATTAAAGGTGTTTGTTTGAACAGTGACTGGGGGGGCCTGGGAACCGCCTATAATCACAGTGCGATGACCAGGCAGCTTAAGATTCTAAAGGGTATGGGGTGCAATGCAATCAGAACGATCCATCATCCTCCTGCACCTGAAATGCTGTCGCTTTGTGATTCAATGGGTTTTTTAGTAATGGATGAGGCCTTTGATAACTGGAATACGCTGTATGAACTGACCTCGGAAGATTCTACTGCGAGCAAAAGATACAGGCAGACGCTTTCCGGTTATATCAAAAGGGACCGTTTTCACCCCAGCGTCATCCTCTGGTCCCTGGGAAATACCGGCGGTCTGGAATCCCATGCTGGCTGCGTTGCTATGGCCGAATCGATGATCACTGTGATCAAGGCGCTGGACAGTACCCGGCCAGTGACGGCTGCCATGAACATACTGGAACCCCAGAAAAATAAGCTGGCAGGTACCGGCCTGTTGGATGTCCTGGGCTTTAACTATCATAATGAATTATATGATTCTCTACCACATTACTATCCCGGCCGGGCTTTTATTGCAACCGAGACAACGGATGCATTAGAAACCAGAGAGCAGTATGCGGTGAACATCCCGGATTCTACAGCTCATTTACCTGAAAACACGCATAAGCGTTATGCAGATACAATTGGGACCAATTGGGCAATCAGTGCCTATGACCGCTATGCAACACCCTGGGGTATGACGCACGAGGAGGCAGTGTTAAGCCTAAGGAATAAAGATTTTATAGCCGGAAGTTTTGTGTGGACAGGTTTTGATTATATGGGAGGCTCATTGCCATATCCCTTTCCTGCACGCAGCGCTTATTCTGGTATTGTTGACCTGGCAGGACTCTATAAGGATGTTTATTTTCTGTATCAGAGCGAGTGGGCTGAAAAACCCGTTTTACACGTATTTCCAAACTGGAACTGGAGGCCAGGCGACACGGTGAATATCTGGGCTTATTACAGTCAGGCGGACGAAGTAGAACTGTTACTGAATGGTAAATCTCTGGGTATACGCAGCAAGGGTGACGGGAAATCAGGTGACACGCAATTGCATGTCAGCTGGCGGGTGCCTTTTAAGCCTGGAAAATTAGAAGCGATTGCCAGAAAGGATGGTATGACTGTTCTGACACAGGAAATAAAAACGGCAGGGCCGGCAGCCAGACTGGCTGCCAGTGTGGATCAGGCATTTTTCAGGGGTGTAATTGGAGACCTGATATTCGTAACTGTCAGGCTAACCGATGAGAATGGCGTGTTGGTTTCAAATGATGATCAAAGTGTTGAATTCTCCGTGAAAGGACCGGCAACACTGGTCGGACTGAGTAACGGATACCAGGCCGGCTCTTTATCCCCTAAGGGCAGTGTATATAGAACCTGGAAAGGTAAAGTGGTTGCCATAATCGAACCGAAGGTCAATAAGGGACATATTGAATTGAATATGAAGGCCGAGGGACTGGAGCCAGTTCGGGAATCTATTTTGGTAGGTGAATAAACATAATGACCGGATTCGTCGGTTTCTTTGTATCTTAGACAGACTAAATTTAAACCTATGAAAAATACAGCGGATCAGCTTGGACAATTTTTAATAAATGCTTATTTGGGCAAAAACTGGACAGAGGTCGACTTTAAAACGGTGTTGTCAGATGTTACTTTGGAGGAAGCAAATAGGAAGATTGAACCACTCAATACCATTGCTGCTATCGTTTATCACCTGGATTACTATGTTACCATTGTATTGAAACGCCTTAAAGGTGAAATGTTGCCTTCCAACGCCAATAACGGCTTTGATATAGAGACTTTCTCTTCTGTGGAGGCCTGGCAGGGTTTGGTCGAGGCCTTTTACAAGCATGCCGAAAAATTTGCTTCTCATGTCAGACTGATGAATGAAGATCAGTTGTTAAATGATTTTCAGGATAAGAAGTATGGTAATAATATCTATAACATTCAAGGAACAATAGAACATGCCTATTATCACATGGGGCAAATCGTCCTTTTGAAAAAGATGATCCGTAGTGGAAAATTTGCCTGATATCTGGGTGAATTATCGTGTCAATGAAACGGTTAAAAACTGTGAAATAACCCTAAAATAGAATGCAAATATTGCATAGTCTGTCTAAAAATATATTTGATTTCAAGCGAAATTTGCTGGAGTAGACTTTTCTTACTAAACATAAGTGGGTGCCCGAACCTATTGATATGCTTTGATTGTAGCGGTACTCACTTTTTACTATTCTTTATTGGTAAAACGGTGTATTATTATTAATACAATAAATACGCTAACGAAATATTCTGTATTTTTTAGAAGATGTTAAATATTGTAAAACTTTAACTATCTTTATTGTTCTTTTAACATTTAAAAGAAAATTGTGTTGCTTTGAAATTCTATTTCTTCATCCATTATTATTTGACCCTATGAATTGTAAGAATTGTTTGACAAAAATGAGGGCACTATTACCCATTGCATGCTTGACTCTTCTGGCAGGTAATGTACAGGCCCAAAATCAAAAGGAAATTAAGGGTACCGTCCAGGACGGAGGGACCCAGCAGCCCATTTCCGGGGCTTCGGTTCAGGCGACTGGTACCAAAATCGGAACCCTGACTGATGCCCAGGGGCATTTCTCTTTGCAAATCCCGGATACGGCATCACGTATCACAGTGAGTTATGTTGGCTTTGAAGTAATCACCTTGCCGCTGGCCGGCCAGACAGGCGACATCACTGTTAATTTGAAAGCCGCAGATAAGACCCTGCAGGATATTGTCGTTGTGGGTTATGGAACCCAAAAGAAAGTCACTATTTCCGGTGCGGTGGCTTCTGTACAGGGTGACGAGCTTGAAAAAGCGCCTGTCACTAATTTATCTAACTCTCTGGCAGGCAGACTGCCGGGTGTAACGGCTATTCAGTCCAGTGGCGAACCTGGCTACGATGGGTCTTCTATCCGAATCAGGGGAACGAACTCTCTGGGTAACAGTGATGCCCTTATCGTCATTGACGGGGTGCCTAACCGGGCGGGAGGCCTGGAGAGATTAAACCCGGCAGATATTGAGAGTGTTTCTGTATTGAAGGACGCCTCAGCCGCGATCTATGGTTCCAGGGCGGGTAACGGCGTTATTCTGATCACGACCAAACAGGGGAAGACCGGCAAGCCAAGACTATCCTATGACTTCAGCTATGGCTTGCAGCGGCCTACCAGAACACCGAAAATGTCTGACGCGGTAGAATATGCTAAAATCCGTAATGAGCTAAAAATCTATGATAATGTGCCCACAGATGAATGGGGAGCTGCGACCGCTGCATTTGCCAGTGACGGTAAGTATACTACAAAGGATGGCAGTGAGGTAACAGCGGACTTTACTTCAGAGGATATTCAAAAATACGGGGATGGCTCCGATCCGCTGGGGCATCCTAATACCGACTGGTTTGGTACCACCTTGAAAAGCTGGTCTCCTCAACAAAAACACAATATTCAGCTGAGCGGTGGTACGGATAAGTTCCATTATCTGGCTTCTTTAGGCTATCTGAATCAGGACGCGTATTATAAAAATTCCGCAACCGGATATGAGCAGTATGATATGCGTATCAACCTGGAAGCAAATATCAATCAATATGTAAAAGCTTCGTTAGGCGTTACTGCCAGAGAAGAATATCGCCATTTTCCTACACTTGGTGCAGGTGATATCTTCAGGATGCTGATGCGTGGTAAGCCAACGGAAATAGAAGTCTGGCCGAACGGACTTCCAGGGCCGGATATTGAATACGGGCAGAATCCTTATGTGATCACTACGGATCTTACAGGTTATGATCACGACAAAAGGGATTATTTTCAGACCAATGGTAAACTCGAGATTAAGATTCCCGGTGTAGAAGGCCTGAAAGTTACCGGAATCGCTTCCATCGACAAAATGAGTGGCCGCAGGAAACTATGGCAGATCCCCTGGACTTTATATTTCTGGGATGGGTCCTCTTTTGAGGATGATGGCACATCTCCCGTTTTAACCGGAAGTGTGCGTTCTCCTTATACAGATCCCCGGTTGAAGCAATGGGCTGCCAGCCAGTTAGCGGTTAATCTGACCGGACTGTTGGACTACCAACGCAGTTTTGGGGATCATGAAGTGACCTTTTTAGCCGGCGCTACCCGTGAAAAGGTTGATAATGATGACTTTTATGCCTATCGCAGGTATTTTATTTCTGCCTATACAGATCAGCTTATGGCTGGCGGTGATCAGGAAGAAGATTTAGGCAACGACGCTGCAACGGAAGATCCTTATGGGCTATTCCAAAGAGCGCGTTTGAGCTATTTTGGAAGAGTGGGCTATAATTATAAGGAACGCTATATCGCAGAATTCCTCTGGCGTTCCGACGGCTCCTATATCTTTCCTCCAGATAGAAGGTTTGGTTTCTTTCCCGGTGTGAGTCTTGCATGGCGCATCTCTGAAGAGAATTTCTGGAAAAACAATCTCTCTTTTATCAATAACTTCAAACTCCGGGGTTCCTGGGGTAAAATGGGAGCAGAAGCCTATTATCCTGGAACCAGCGATCTGGCAGAGTATCAGTACCTTGCCACAATGGGCTATAGCAGTTATATCTTGGGGGATGCTGTTGCAAAATCACTATATGAAACGCATGTCAATAATCCGGATTTTACCTGGGAAACTGCTAATAACACAGATATCGGCTTTGATGCGAGCCTGCTGAATAATCATGTGAGCGTTGAGTTTGATTATTTTTATAACAAAAGAACCAATATCCTGATCACGAGGGGTAATTCTATCCCTGAGAGCTCTGGTATAACCGATAAATTACCTCCTGTCAACCTTGGAAAGGTGGACAACAGAGGCTGGGAGTTTAAAGTGAGTTATATGGGTAACTCCGGTGACTGGCACTATAGCGCGGGTGTGAATGGGGGGTATGCCAAAAATAAAATTGTTTACTGGGATGAGACGCCTGGTGCCCCTTCTTACCAGAAATCTACAGGCGCACCTGTGAATAGCTTCCTGGCTTATCAGTATGACGGCGTATTTGCAGATCAGGCAGCAGTAGACGCCAATACCATTGATTATAGTGATATTACCGGACAGATCCGTCCAGGCGATATGAAATTCAAGGATGTCAACGGAGACGGAAAGATAACAGGTGATGATCAGGTGAGACTGGATAAAACTAATTCTCCTTCTTTTACCGCCGGATTCAATATGAATGTGGAGTATAAAGGATTTGATCTGTCAGTGCTGTTCCAGGGTGCCTTTGGGGGGTTGCAATATATCGGTCTGACAGAATCAGGTGATATAGGAAACTTTACAAAATGGTCCTATGACAACCGCTGGACGGTGGATAATCACAGTACCACTGATCCAAGGCTGGCGAACCGTAATAACACGTACTATGCTGATATAAATGTTGCAGGTAATAATACCTATTGGTTACGCAGCAATAATTACGTTCGTTTGAAAAATATGGAACTGGGTTATACCCTTCCCGATGATTTATTAAAAAAAGCCGGTATAGAACGATTAAGATTTTTTGTCAACGGGTTGAACTTAATCACCTGGGATAAGATCAAAATCTGGGATCCTGAATCAACTTCCACTAATGGACAGTATTATCCCCAAGCCAAAATTATCAATTTTGGACTGAGTGTTCAATTTTAGATCTTGATCAATAATTATTGTAAAGCGAAACGTGAAAAAATAAATATCATGAAAAAATCATTTAAATATATCCTGCATCTTATGGTCGCAACAGCCTTGATTTGTACCGTTGGTTGTAGCAAAGATTTCTTGGACCAGACTCCACTTGATCAGGTGCCGGCAGAAGAGATTTGGAAAGATCCGGCTTTGGCATCCGCTTTTGTAACCGAGATATACAACGGTCTCGGGCAGGGGGGCTTCGAGGAGCAGATGCTGGCTTCCTTGTCGGATGAAGCAGTCTTTACACATACAGGCCGTAATATCAATACCGTAAATGAAGGGAGTTTGAGTCCGACCATTTTAGGGTGGGTTGCTGGGACATACGCTTACGCAGCCATGTACCAGCGTATCCGTGCATGCAATCTGACCATTGAAAATTTAACCAGTCCGACCACTGAAATTACAGATGAAGCGACCAATGCGACGCTTCGGGGACAGGCTTATTTTCTGAGAGGTTATTATTACCATCAGCTGGTGCGCTATTATGGAGGCGTGCCATTGATTACAAAAGATTACAAACTGAAAGACACATTTGATATCGGTAGAAACAGTTTTGGTGAATGTGTCGATTTTATCGTCAAAGATTGTGATAGTGCAGCGGTTTTGCTAAAAGGTAAGACTATGGAAAAAGGTCAGGCGACTTATATTGCGGCCCTGGCGCTTAAATCCAGAATCCTTCTGTATGCAGCCAGCGATCTGCATGTAGCTGCTAATTTAGCCTCTCTATCCGGGTTTGAAGATAATGACACCAATTTTAATATCGACCAATTGGCCTATACCAGCGGTTCCCAAAAGGAACGTTGGGAGAAAGCCAAAGCGGCTGCCTTAGAAGTAATCAAAGAAGGCGGTGGAGGATATAAACTGAATCTTTCAGCGCCGGTTACCGCCGAGGAAGGAACGCAAAATTATATTTCAATCTCGATGGGAGGTGGCAGTAAAGCTGGGGGGGTAGACGCCGCGGCTGAATCAGAATTGTTGTTTGCCCGTTATTTTACTTCTGCTAAGGATGAGGCAGGTGAATATATCGGAAAGTATAATGGTCCGAACGGTTACCATAATTGGTCCGGTAACACGCCTATTGGCCTGCTGGTGGATGATTATGAAATGATTGATGGCAGTAAATTCTCCTGGACAGGAACGGAAAAAGAACATCCCTATGAAAATAGAGACCCGCGCCTTTACGCAACCATCATGTTTGACGGTTCAGGCTGGAAACCGCGTAATAAGATTTCCGGGGACGTAGATCCGGCCAATCAAATTCAGACAGGGAGCTACGATCTGTTAGATTCAAAGGGCAATAAGATTACTTATGCCGGACTGGATACAAGAAGTAGTTCTATTGAAGACTGGAATGGTTCCAGAACTGGATATTATATGCGTAAATTCATAGATCCGGATGAAAAGCTTATTGATGCGAATGATAAGCAGTTTATTCCCTGGCCGTTTTTCAGATATACCGAGGCGGTGCTTAACTATATAGAGGCCTGTCTTGAAACGGGTGATGAAGCGACAGCCAAGCTTTGGTTAAACCGGATCCGTTACCGCGCAGGTATGCCGGAGGTGAAAGCTACGGGAACTGCACTAATGAATGAATATCGCAATGAACGGCGTATTGAACTGGCATATGAAGAACATCGTTATCATGATGCCAGACGCTGGATGATCGCACCGACCACCCTGGGCAGAAAAATTACCTTTATCAAAGTTACTGGTAAATTTAAGGCAGGCAAGTCCATGAAGGCTCCGTACCATCATGATGAAACGGTTTATGACTATACCTATACACCGGTGACAGATAACGCCCATGAGAACCGGACCTGGGTAAATAAGATGTATTTCCGGCCATTTTCCAGAGACGAGGTCAACAAAAATCCATTACTGGGTCAAAATCCGGGTTACTCCAATTAGATAAGTTTTATTTTAATGAATACATAAGGCGGTTAGGATGGCTTTTTTCATCCTGGCCGCCTTTATAGTGTAACAGAAGGAGATCGAGGCGCAGGACAGTTTTTTTATTACGCGATAATGCTTAATTTTAAGGTCATACTTGTTTTTTAGTAAATGATAACCTGCATTTTAATGAACCGAAATTTAAATACCGTGACAGTAAGGCGCTTGCCCTGGACAGCGCTAAGCCGTAAAATCGCTTACAGTATGTTGCTCCTGGCTTTGATCTTGGGACTTGAACTCCCTGGGGTTAAAGCGCAAGATGAAAAGAAGGGGTATATATGGCCGACAGACTCCCTTGTACTGAAAAAATTGCATCACTGGCAGGGTGAGAAATTCGGACTCCTGATGCATTGGGGAACTTATAGCCAGTGGGGAGTAGTAGAGAGCTGGTCGCTTTGCCCGGAGGATGAAGGATGGACACAACGTAAAGGACCTTATGCGGATGACTATTTTAAGTATAAGAAGGCTTATGAAAATCTACAGACTACTTTTAACCCTACTGATTTTAACCCGGATAAATGGGCTAAAGCAGCAAAAGATGCCGGTATGAAGTACGTCGTTTTTACGACGAAGCATCATGATGGCTTTTGTATGTTTGATACGAAACAGACAGATTATAAAGTTACTTCTTCAAAAACGCCATTTTCTTCGAATCCTAAGGCCAATATTACTAAGGAGATCTTTAATAGTTTTCGCAATCAGGGTTTGATGATTGGTGCTTACTTTTCCAAGCCGGACTGGAATACACCGTATTATTGGTGGCCTTACTTTCCGCCAAAAGATCGCAATGTAAATTACGACCCGGCTAAATATCCTGATAAATGGGCGCAGTTTAAAGATTTTACATTTAATCAGATTAAAGAGCTTATGACTGGCTACGGCCAGCTGGATATTTTATGGCTGGATGGAGGCTGGGTCAGACCCTATACAGAAAAGGAGCAGAAGCAAGATCATATCTTTAACCAGGATATTGACATGGGCCGTATTGCCCGGATGGCCAGGCAATATCAACCGGGTATTCTGGTCGTAGACAGGGCTGTCGGCGGCCCATATGAAAACTATCAGACGCCGGAACAGCAGGTGCCGGATAAGCCCCTGGATCACCCCTGGGAGAGTTGTATTACGATGGGAGATTCATGGAGTTATGTACCCGATGATCATTATAAGCCTTCCAATACACTTATTCATCTGTTGATCAGAATTGTTTCCAGAGGCGGAAATTTTCTGTTGAATATCGGCCCTTCCCCAAAAGGAGACTGGAGCGATACCGCTTACGCCAGGCTGAGAGAGATCGGGTCCTGGATGAAGGTGAACGGAGATGCTATTTATGACTCCAAGCCATTAGCACCGTACGCAAAGGGAAATCTTGTTTTTACACAATCTGAAGACGGTAATGCTAAATACATCTTTATTCTGTCTGATGATAAGGATCCCAGTGGCGTATTGCAGGTGCCGGAAAGTATTCAGTTGCCAGAGGGATTTATTATGGCAAAAAGCAGGATTCGCGTAATGGGGCAGCCAGCCTGGAAAGTTAAAGCAGATGAGAAGAAAAATACGTTGCAGATCAAACACAACGGAAGTGCAAATACCAGATATGCTTTAGTACTGCAAGTGACAACGCGTTAGACATACCTTTCGTATAGGTTTCTAATGTTTTATATCAGGACGTGTCATAATGTCTATATTAAGACAAGACATAATGTGTCCGCTTTTATGACCGCTGTGCTGAAAGCGGACAGTTTTTTGATTTTCGATTTTTTGCTATGTATTGAAAATTAATATGTTATATATCTGGCATACGCTTGGGGTACTACCGGTAAAATCAGCGAATTATGCGTCTCTATAATATAAAATCAGCCTGGAGAAACCTCAATGCCAACCGTTTTTATAGCCTTCTGCATATCTTAGGGCTGGGTGTAGGGATAGCAACGGCCGTTTTTATTTTTATATGGGTCAAATATGAAAGAAGCTTTGATCAGTTTAATCAGAATGTCAGCAAGATTTACCGGGTAAACAACGCATATGCCACCTCTGATGGAAATAATACGATTTGGACCTCGTCGCCTGCACCTTTAAGAAAGATTGCGCTTCAAAATAAACATGTCAATAAATGTGTGCGTATCGGCCCTGACTATGGGGCTTCACAAATCGTCTATCAAAATAAGAAGATTTATGATATTCAAAATGAGACAAGATATGTAGATCAGGAATTCTTTAATTTCTTTGGCCTGCCTTTAATAGAAGGTGACGCCCAGACGGTATTGTCAAAAAGCAATAGTGTTGTCTTGTCTTCCAGTATGGCAAAAAAGATATTCGGTGATGAGGATCCGGTTGGAAAAGTGGTCACACTCCACGGTAAAGATCCATTTGTCGTCACCGGCATCGCCAGCGATATGCCCGCAAATACTTCCCTGGAGCATATTGATATCTTTTTGCCCATAACATTCATCGCAGGTGCCTATAATGCTGCTGATAAGACGCCAGATCGTCACACGATCGATGATGATTATGGCGATTTCAATTTTAACGTGTTTGTCAGTATTGACAATAGAAGCAACATCAGGCAGATTCAGGATCAGATCACAAAAGTATATCTGGCCTTGGGTGGTCCGGATGTGAGCGGCAATTTATTTGAATTACAATCCCTGGAGACCATGCACCTGATCGATGAATACGGAGGCAGATCAACCTTGCATTTAGTGAATGCTTTTGTTTGGATTGGCCTGTTAATCGTTCTGATTGCCTGTATCAATTATGTTAATTTGTCCACGGCCCGTGCATTGGTCCGGTTAAAAGAAGTTGGTGTAAGGAAGATTTTAGGCGCTGATAAGCGTATATTGATGATGCAGTTTTTGACAGAAACAGGTGTGTTGCTGTTTTTAGCTTTAGTACTTGCCCTGATCCTTTTGTTTTCATGTATGCCAGTCTATACAGCCCTTACAAGACAATCCTTTACTTTATCAATACTGGATAGCGCTTTTCTGTTGAACATCTGTTTGACTGTCGTTGGTGCATTTTTACTGACCGCCATTTATCCGGCACTATTACTCTCTAATTTCAGGCCCTTGCAGTTTATGCGGGGCATGGGGTCGGGGAAGCCCCGGAAGTATGCTTCAAGAAGGATTTTAGCCACAACTACTGCAAATGCAAATATTAATCAGGTTGACAGGAGTTCCGGCGGTTTTGGTATTCCGGGGCGATCAGATATTGATTTACTTTTTACCGATATGGAGGTCGCGCCAGGTTTTTTGCCGGCTATGGGGATGAAATTAATAAGTGGTAACGGTTTTACCGGTACACCGGGAGACTCAAGTTGTTTTTTACTGAATCAGACAGCTGTAAAAACATTGGCTTTAAACAGTCCCATTGGACAGGAGGTCACCTTTTCTGGAAGAAGGGGTAAAGTGATAGGTATAGTAAGAGATTTTAACTTTGAAAGCCTGAAAGACAAGATCAATCCGATGATTCTTTACAGCATTCCCAGGGCGAATGGGAGACACGGAGCTGTTCTTTATGTGAGGGCTAAAGCGGGTGCGTTACAGCAGGCAATTAGCCGTGCGCAACAGGTATATGAAAAGTACGCAGACGATCTTCCTTTTAAGTATGATTTTCTAGATCAGAAATTTAATAGCGCTTATGCGTCCTTTGGCAGATCTTTGTCTTTGCTGAATGTTTTTTCTTTGGTGGCCATTATTATTTCTGGCTTGGGGCTTTTTGGACTGGTCACTTACACAACGGAAGTCAAAACAAAAGAAATCGGAATCAGAAAAGTATTGGGTGCATCCAAAAAAGATATTATCGGTCTGATTACGGGAGACTTTATTTTACTGATTTTGCTTTCTACTCTGATAGCTCTTCCGATTGGTTCCTGGCTTATGAGCAAATGGCTGGGTAATTTTGCCTATCGGATCTCGATTAATCCATGGGTGTTTGCAGAGGTAATCCTTTTTATGCTGATCATTACATGGCTGATCATAGGATTTAAAGCGCTGCAGGCCGCTTCCAGAAATCCCGTCAGAAGTTTAAAAGTGGAATAAGGGGTTATTTAGGCATGACCGTATATATCGGGTCCTGCTGAATATTCACTTCAATGAATCCGGCAGCATCTGCCAGAATTTTCCGGCAGTCGGGACTGAGGTGCCTGAGCACTACCTGCTTATCGGCAGCAGCGTACTTGTCGGTTATATTTTTAAGTGCATCAATGGCAGACATATCCGCCACACGGGACTCTTTAAAATCGATAATAATGCGGGAAGGGTCTTTCGCCACCTCAAACTTTTCTATAAAAGCTGTCGTGCTGCCAAAAAAGAGCGGCCCATAGATCTCGTAAACTTTATTACCTTCGGCATCTATAGCTTTTCTGGCCCGGATCCTTTTGGCGTTGTCCCAGGCAAAGACCAGCGCAGATATCACAACACCGATAAGAACAGCTAAAGCGAGGTTTTGCATGACAACGGTAATGGCGGCCACCAGTATCCCCACAAAGATATCAGTCTTTGGCATTTTACCAATAATGCGTAAAGACCCCCATTTAAAGGTGCTGATGGCTACCATCATCATAACACCTACGAGCGCGGCCATCGGGATCTGTTCAATGACAGTGCCACCCACCAGTATAATTGCCAATATGGTTACGGCTCCGATGAAGGCGGATAGTTTTGAGCGGGCACCAGCTTCGATATTTACCAGTGTTTGTGCCACCATAGCGCATCCACCCATGGCGCCGAAAAAGCCATTGACGAGATTGGCCGCGCCCTGTGCGACGGCCTCTTTATTGGCATTGCCTTTTGTTTCAGTGATTTCATCAACCATATTGAGTGTTAACAGGGTTTCAATAAGGCCAACCCCCGCCATTAACAAAGAATAAGGTAAAATGGTTTGCAGTGTTTTCCAGTTAAGAGGTACGCCTGGCAAGTGAAAAGAAGGAAACCTGCCACTTACACTGGCAATATCTAATACTTTTTTGGTATGAATCCCAAGCGCATATACCAATACTGAAGTAATGATAATGGCTATTAGAGAAGAGGGGACAGCCTTGGATATCTTCGGAAAGAAGATAACGATAAGGATTGTTAATAGGGTGAGGCCTCCCATGATGAGTAACGAATCGCCCTGAAGCCAGCTTGTAACACCCCCATTTGTTATTTTGAATTGTTCCACTTGTGCCATGAAAATAATAATTGCCAGGCCATTTAAAAAGCCGTACATAACAGGCTGAGGTATAAGCCTGACGAATTTCCCGAGCTTGAATATGCCTACCAGTGCCTGAAAGATACCGGCTAATGCCACTGCCGCAAAAAGGTATTGCGTACCATGTGTTGTAACAAGTGCAATCAGGACAACTATCGTAGATCCAGCCCCGCCGGAAACCATTCCGGGTCTGCCGCCAAATATCGCAGTAATGAGACCCATTAGAAAAGCAGCATAAAGACCGATCAAAGGAGCTAGACCTGCCAGGATGGCGAAGGACAAGGATTCGGGTATCATGGTCATTGCCACTGTCATGCCTGCCAGAATCTCTGTTTTTAAATTAATGCTTTTGATCGCTGTAAGTGTAACTTTTATTGCCATATGTTGTAAATGGGGGAAAGGTAAGATTGCCTGGATTTCAAAATGGGTGCAAAAGTACTATTTGGGCTTGGATAATATGCTTATTTATCAGCAGTTTCCATTCAGAGATGCTATAAAAGGCAAGGCTTATTATATATATCATTTTGTCTGATATTATAATAATTTGATTATAAGTATACTATTTTAGTGAAAAACAAATATATTTTTCCATTTGTGTATAACGTGTTGATTTATAATATGATATTTATTTTTTTAAAATAACCCCCATTTTTAATTTAAAAGATATGTTTGGCATAGGTTTTGCAATCGATATAATCTCATAAGCAGTTAGTTTTGGTTGCGGCCCCTATATCCATAGGGGCCAATTTTTTTTCTTGTCTTTAAGGTTGAACATGCCTGTCGGATTGTATCTTAAAAAGATAAATGGCTTTTGTATTTCAGTTATAATTTATTTTTCGGATCACTTGCCCTGTTTGCTTTCAGGTCATTGCTGTATTTTTTGGGTTTTTTGCCGATATGTTTTTCGAATACTCTCGAAAAGTGGCTTAGATTTTCGAAACCCATCTGATAACCGGCTTCCGATACAGACAGCAGCTGTTCCCGCAAAAGCCTGGCAGCTTCTTTCATGCGAACCTGTTGAAAATAGTCGTAAATACCCATTCCAAAAATCTGTTTGAAAATTTTGCGGAGCTTCAGCTCATTCATACCTGCAATTTGTTTCAACTCTTTAATGCTGTAAGGATTGTTTAAGGATGAACAAATTTTGTCACGGACAAGATAGACAGAGGCGATATCCTTCTCACTTAACTTCCTATACATTGGTTTTTCGCGCTTTCGTAAGCTCTCAAATAAATAAAAAAGCAGCTTCATTGCCTGAAGCTTGTAGTAATAGCTTTGCATGAAGGATGGCTCGTGATTTTTTCCGATCTGGCTAACAGTACGTAAAATATCATCGGTCATCAACTCTTCCACCAGAAAATTGTTTGTACTATCAAAGAGAAATTGAAAATGTTCTGTATCTTCTCTTAAAAAGCTCTTTAAATAATCAGCGCTGATGCTAATAACGATGTGTGTCACATGTACCTTTTTCCTGAAATAGATTTTTTGGCTTAACGCAAAAGGAAATATCCTTACATAGGGCGTGTCAATGGGCTTTCTGGCTTTATTCAGATCAATATTGTCTTCAAAAATGTTATAAAATAAAAATCCAATACTGTCTGGGATTACGGAGGTGCCGGTCTGGCGAGTGAAATCTTTTTTAGCGGTTAATGATCCAAAATGCATGGCCAGGTCGGGCAGGAATGTAAAGCTTTTAAAAAAATGAACGTCAAAATGCCTGAGTTCTTCTTTTAAAGTACCTGCTGCTTGTTTGTTTTCTATTTTTTTGTCCTCGGTCATTCAATGTAGTTTTTAGACTATTTTAAATAGTTTTAAAGCTATTTTATTCCTAAAACTACAAATATCTTTGTGGATAGAAAAACGGTAAACAAAAAATAGCGAGATGATGATGAATAAAAAGGTTTTGATCTCCGGAGCTGGTTTTGCTGGCCTTACATTGGCCTATTGGTTACACAGGTTTGGCTTTCAGGTGACAGTAATTGAACTTGGCAAAGGATTGAGAAAGGGCGGCTCGCCTATAGACGTTCGCGGTAATGCCTTGGAAGTGGTAAAAGAGATGGGGATTTATGATATCATTAAATCAAGGGAATTTGTTCATACCGACCAGATTGTCAATGCAGCGGACAAAACATTGGCAACTTTTTCAATTAATGCACAGGCAGAATACCTTGGTGATATTGAAATCCATCGTGGAGACCTCATTGGGATCCTCTATGGAATTGTCAAGGATGATATTGAAGTTATTTTTGACAACAATATAAAACAACTGGTACAGTCGGGAAATAACATTGAAGTATGCTTTGAGCAGGGAGGTTGCAGGAATTTTGATTTGGTATTCGGGGCAGATGGTACGCATTCAGTGGTCAGGCAACTTGTTTTTGGTCCGGAGGAAAACTTTAAGAAGTTTTTTGGCGTTTACTTTGCTTTTGCTGCGGCTGGGCATATTCAGACAGGCAGGCCCAAGGACACTGGGGTTATATATCGTGAATTGGGCCGGCAGGCGATTATCTATCCTTTCAAAGATGAAGTAAATGCAGTACTTTTATTCAGGGCACCTGAGCTGGATTGGGATTACCGCAACCAGCAGCAACACAAACAAATTCTACGTGAGTATTTTGGAGGTAATATGAATTGGAAAATCCCCGAGATTCTGGAGGTGATGTTGCATTCTGAGAGTTTGTATTTTGATGAGGCGAGTCAGATCCATATGCCAACCTGGACAAAGGGCCGTGTGGCCCTGGTGGGAGATGCAGCCTATGCCCCAAGTTTTTTTACAGGCATGGGGACCAGCCTGGCACTCCAGGGAGCTATGATATTGGCCAAGGCACTTCATGAAAATGAGCAGCATGATGTTGCATTTAAAACCTATAATGAAAGCTTCAGCTCTTTTGTAAAAGGTATTCAGGCGCGAATAACGCGTGGTCTTAAAGTTCAGCTGCCGGAAACGCAGCAGGAGCTGGAGTCCTCTATTGCGCGGTGGAATAGCAAGTAATATCACTTCTCCGTAAAACGGGCAATTGTTAAAAAGATAGCCAAAAATCGGATTCTCCTTGATCCTGAAATAGTTTTTTTGGCCCGCTTAAAAAAATTATCCATTAAAAAAGCACTTACCGTTTTTATACTGTAAGTGCTTGATTTTTCGTGGGAGTTGAGGGGCTCGAACCCCCGACCCTCTGCTTGTAAGGCAGATGCTCTGAACCAACTGAGCTAAACTCCCTGCCGTAATTGGAGTGCAAATATAGAGTGATATTTTTTATCTCCAAATTTTTTTTGACAGATTTTTTAAAAATATTTTTCCGGCTTCTGAACAAGGGTGATGCAGTAGCCATTTTCTTTATACCTTTACGCTCTTTTGACAGCATTCAAATTATGATACAATATAGCAAATTTGTTTTAGAAAACGGCCTTCGCGTCCTGGTACACCCGGATGATACCACACCTATGGCCGTCGTGAATATTATGTACGATGCCGGAGCAAGAGATGAGGATCCTGAGAAAACAGGCTTTGCTCATCTCTTTGAACATCTTATGTTTGGAGGCAGTATTAATATTGCGGATTATGATGAACCTTTGCAATTGGCCGGAGGGGAGAACAATGCTTATACCACTAATGATCTGACCAATTACTATTTACAGTTGCCGGCTCAGAACCTGGAGACTGCCTTTTGGCTAGAAAGTGATCGCATGTTAAGCCTGGCTTTCGCAAAGAAGTCCCTGGATGTACAGCGTAAAGTAGTTTCAGAGGAGTTTAAGGAGCATTATATCAATAAGCCTTATGGAGATGTCTGGCATAAACTCAGAGAGCTGGCTTATACGACTCATCCTTACAGGTGGATGACCATTGGTAAGGAGCTGAAGCATGTAGAAGACGCTACTTTATCGGATGTCAAGAAGTTTTTCTTTAAACACTACAGGCCCTGTAATGCCATTTTGGTGGTAGCGGGCAATGTAAAGCTACAGGAGGTCAAACGCCTTGCGGAAAAATGGTTTGGCCCTATTGAGAGCGGCACTCCTTATAAAAGGGAACTCCCAAAAGAGCCCAGGCAATCCGAAGACCGCTACCTTGAGGTAACCGAGGATGTTCCTGTCGATGCCCTGTATATGGCCTGGCATATGTGCGACAGACTTGATCCTCGCTATTTTGCAACAGATTTACTGACAGATATACTTGGAGGCGGGGCTTCCAGCAGACTGCATCAGAAACTAGTCAAAGAGAAGCAGCTGTTTTCCAGCATTTCCTGCTATCACTTGGGGACACTGGATCCCGGACTGGTGGTCATAGATGGCAAACTTCTAAGTGGGGTTTCTATGGAGCAGGCAGAAGCTGCCGTCAGAGAAGAAGTAAAACACATTAAGGAAGAAGTGGTGAGCGACAGGGAACTGATGGCTGTTATCAATAAGACCGAAAGCATGATCGCTTTTGAAGATATGAGTGTTCTAAACAGAGCCAATAGCCTTGCTTTTTATGAGTTATTAGGAGACGCAAGCCTGATCAATAGCGAGCTGGAAAAATACCAGCGTGTCACAGCCAGTGATATTCAGCAGGTCGCTCAGGAGATATTCCGAGACGGCAATTGCAATATCCTGCAATACAAAGGCAAAAAATAGCGATCACCTCAAATATTCAATCAACCATGTTAGACAGAAAAATAGCACCTCATATAACAGATCCCGTAGATTTTGATTTACATCTAAAACCAATTTCGACCCGGCAGCTAAAAAATCATACACCCGTTTATAGCATTGATGCGGGAGCAGAAGACGTGTTGTCTTTAGAACTATTATTTGAAGCCGGCTCCGCGCTGGAAGCCACGCCACAGGTGGCCGTTGCCGTTAACCGCCTTATAAAAAACGGTACTCGTGATAAATCCGCTTTTCAGATAGCTGAGACGATAGATTTTTATGGCGCTTATCTTAATACCCATTGTGGAACTGAATATAGCAGCATCACACTGAGCTGCCTGAGCCGGCAGTTGCCGAACCTGTTGCCTTTATTGGTAGAACTGCTGACTGAAAGCCAGTTTCCTCAAGAAGAACTTGATATTTATAAGCAAAACAGCCTGCAAAGTCTCGAAATGAACCTGAAAAAAGGAGAGTTCGTAGCTGGAAGACTAATCGATGCTTACACCTATGGTCCCAAGCATCCATATGGTAAATACACGCACAAGGAGGATCTTGCGGTGTTAAACCGGCAGGATCTGCTTGATTTTTATAGAAGTTTTTATACGCAGGGGCGCCTGAAAATATTTGTCGCAGGCAAATTGCCGAAGGACGTTTTTACCTTGCTGGATAACAGCCTGGGGAATTTGCCCTTCAATCAGGGGGTGTCCTTATTGGGCAACATTGATTATACTCATGAACCTGACCAGCAAAAGTTACACAGTGTTGTCAATGATGAGAGAAGTGTACAGGGAGCGATACGGCTGGAAAGATTAATGCCTGGCCGTAAGAATCCTGATTGGTCTGGCCTTATGGTGCTTAATACGGTTTTCGGCGGTTATTTTGGTTCCCGGCTCATGAGTAATATCAGAGAAGATAAAGGATATACCTACGGTATCCATTCTTACTTACAGAACCACTTGCACGAGAGTGCCTGGGTGGTGTCTACGGAAGCTGGCAGAGATGTTTGCCCGGCCACTATCGGGGAAGTCTGGAAAGAAGCTGATTTATTAAAGTCCAGCTTAATTGATCAGGAGGAGCTGCAGTTGGTTAAAAACTACGTAGTAGGAAGTGTATTGGGAAGTCTGGATGGGCCTTTTCAGATAATCAACCGCTGGAAAAGCTATATCATTCATGAGCTGCCGGTGGATCATTTTGACCGGCATATGGAGGTCGTTAAAACAATACAGCCTAAAGCGTTAAAAGAACTGGCGGAAAAGTATTTAGATGAGTCTTTATTTTACCAGTTGACCGTTTTTTAGTATATTCATACTACTAAACAAAACGCTTCATATGCGATTTATCGGTAAACTTCTTGTTACAGCGCTGGCGGCCATTATTGCGGCATATCTGCTCCCCGGTGTGACACTCTATGGAGGGTTCTCAGCGGTATTGCTGGTATTGGTACTGGCACTGCTCAATACCTTTATAAAACCTCTATTGGTTATATTGACCATACCCATCACTATTTTAACCTTTGGTATTTTTCTATTAGTGATCAATACCCTGATTGTTAAATGGGCTGCGATGATTTTGGGTCCATCACATTTTGTGGTAACTACCTGGTGGGCGGCTTTCTGGTTTAGTATTGTGCTTTCGATTGTGACCTGGCTGATTGAATCGCTAATCGGAAAAGTAGAGAAGGATAGCTAACCAATTTACCAGGAGATAAATCCTAAAGTAATAATAAAGCACCGCTCTTTTTCAGTTACTGTTGCTGAGTAAGAGCGGTGCTTGCGTTTATTGTTATTTACCAGCTTTTATTCTGGCAGAGAATAAGAATGGTTAGTTGATGACTTCCACCCCAGGGTGGGCTGCCGGATCAAACACAAATTTACTGTCGGGTAAATTGGCGCTTGTATTAATATCTGTCATATTAAAAGAAATAGTATTGCCACGTTTTTCCAGAACAGTCGCTTTTGTAATCATGTTTTTAGCCTTATTGACATAGACTGTCACTTTAGAAAAGTTTTTTCGGGCATCCACAGGAGTCAACTCAATTACATAGAAACTACCATCGGAGGAAATCATTTTTGATTTAAAATCTTTTTCTACAAAATTACCGGAAAGTAATTTTTGAGGGTCAAGTGTGCCGCTTCCGGTATTAGCTGCCCCTACTGTTACTTCGTCACTACCGTTAAAATTCCATGTTTTCTGACCATTGGAAAAGATCTCGTTATCGCCCTGTTTGATGTAATATTTACTGCCTTTGAGGGCGATTTTTCCCTGGATTGTGCCCAATTTATGCTGATTTTTATCCGTTGTAGAATAGGTAAAACTGGCGGTTGCGCCTTTTGAGGCTTTAAGGGTATTGCTTACTTTTTGTAATACAGCACTTGCGGAGCTCTGAGCAAAGCTACTGCCAATCAAGGCAATAGAAACAAATGCTGCGGTCATCATCTTCTTGATCATATATTTTATTTTAATGTTCGCTTTTAAAATCAGGTGGCAAAATTACAAGTAATTACCAGATTTTTGACATCTGAGCAGTCCGGATGTTTAATAGCTGCTTCGGTATCCAGGTATAAAAGGAAAAATTAATACCAAACTGTTTTGACTAGCTTGTTTTTAAACTTTAATTAACTAATGATTCCCAAGGCGGAAAATAATCCTTTATATATTGCCGAATAAACGTAATTTTGCACTCTTTATGAAGAGAATCTTCCAATTTTCCCTGGTGGGTCTGATTATGCTGGTGTCATCCTGTGCTTCAAAATATTCCAAGGTTTTGAACAGCAAGGACAATGAATACCGGATAAAAAAGGCCAACGAGTATTACGAAAGTAAAAAATACGCGCATGCTGAGGAGTTGTTCCAGGATCTGTTTCCTTATCTGAGAGGCACACCCCGTTATGAAGATGCTTTTTATAAATTCGCATATAGTGCCTATTACTTAAAGGATTATGAAAGTGCTTCCCTGGCTTTTCAGCAATTTATGGAGAACTTTCCCAACAGTTCGCTGGTGCCGAATGCAAACTACATGCAGGGTTACTGCCTGTTTTTAAGTTCTCCGAAAGCAGAACTGGATCAGACAGCTACCCATAAAGCCATGGGGCTTTTGAAAGCTTTTATCAATAACTACCCTAAATCGGAAAAGGCAGCGGATGCGCAAAAGTTAATTGATCAGTGCAATCAGAAACTGGAAACAAAAGAGTATCTTTCAGCACAGCTTTATTATGATTTAGGCTATTTTAAGGCCTCACATTTGTATTTTGATTTGCTGTTGAGTGATTATCCAGCATCTGGCAAAGCAGATGAGTACATGTATATGATCGCTAAATCCAGCTATGAATATGCAAAAGTGAGCATTCCGGGAGCACAACAGGAAAGATATGAGCAGACCGTTGAGGACTGTACCAACTTTCTGGGACAGTTCCCCGACAGTCAATATAAAGATAAAGCGGCGCAAATGAAAAGCGACGCAGAAAAGCAATTAGCAAAATTTAAAAAACTTCAAAATGAGCAAACTCAGAAGACAAGTTAGTCCAAGTATTCCTAACGTCATCGAAACCAGAAGTTTAGTAGCAATAAAGGGTAAAACAGGCAACCTGTATAAATCTATTGCCATCATCGCCCGCAGGGCAGGTCAGATCAATATCGGTATCCGTGAAGAACTGCATTCAAAATTGGATGAATTTGCAAGTCATACCGATAGTCTGGAAGAGATCCATGAGAACAAAGAGCAGATCGAGATCTCTAAAGCCTACGAGCGTATGCCTAATCCTGCAATTCTGGCGACAGAAGAATTTATGGCTGAGAAGGTGTACTACCGTGACAGCGATGCCGATCTGTTCGAATAATTAGCCGGACGGTTTACTATATTTATTACCGAAATGCCACTTGGATACGTCCCAGTGGCATTTCGTGTGTACAAAAGGCGGGTCCGGTCTGTACATTCATGCTAGAAAGTAGAAGCGGATAATTATATTTGTTACGTATCTTTATTATAATTACGTCTGTTGCTCATTTAAATCAAATCCACGTGGCACTGAGCTCATTAAAAGGAAAAAAAGTATTACTGGCCATTACAGGCAGCATCGCAGCCTATAAGATCATTAGTCTCACCCGGTTATTGGTAAAAGCAGGTGTGGAAGTTAAAATTGTGATGACAGAGGAGGCCGCCAGGTTTGTGTCTCCATTGGTATTAAGCACCTTATCGAAAAATCCGGTCTACAGGGATTTAAGCGAGGGAGACAGCTGGAATAATCATGTTATGCTGGGCCGCTGGGCAGACCTGATGGTTGTCGCACCGCTTAGCTGCAACACGCTGGCCAAAATGGCCAACGGGTTATGTGATAACCTTTTAATGGCTGTCTATCTTTCCGCAACCTGTCCGGTGCTGCTGGCACCTGCCATGGATGAGGATATGTGGCATCATCCTGCAACGCGTGCCAATATAGAACGGCTGAAAGGTTATGGACATACGGTATTACAGGTGGGAGCTGGCGAATTAGCCAGTGGTTTGACCGGAGAGGGGAGAATGGCAGAACCGGAGACGCTGTTTACTGCCATCCGGGCAGCACTCCGGTCAATGGTACTTGCAGGCAAAAGCGTATTAATCACTTCCGGCCCTACCCGTGAACCATTAGATCCCGTGCGTTTTATTGCCAATCATTCTACAGGCAAAATGGGGGCCGCGCTGGCGGAAGCCTTTTATGAGATGGGAGCCAGTGTGCAGTTTATTTATGGTCCGGGCAGCAAATTGCCGGCGTTTCCTGATATTCACAGCGTTGCAGTACAGACTGCTGCTGAAATGTATGAGGCAGCCACGAAAGCCTTTTGCGAGGTGGATATAGCTGTACTGGCAGCTGCGGTAGCAGACTATACACCTCAGGTTGTTTCCGATAAAAAGATAAAAAAGAAAGAAGCAGATTTTACCTTGCCACTGGTAAAAACAGAGGACATACTTAAGACGCTGGGTAAGAATAAAGCAGGCAAGTTACTGATCGGGTTTGCGCTGGAAACAGATAATGCGCTGGAGAATGCCCGGCAAAAACTGCAGCAAAAAGGTGCAGATTATATTGTGCTGAATTCTATGCAAGAGCCGGGAGCCGGATTTGGATATGATACCAATAAGGTGACCATACTGTCCAGTAGTGGCCAGATCAGCGAGAGCTCTCTTGTCAGTAAGGAAGAGATCGCCCGTTTTATTATTGAGGCCACTTTGGGGATAACCGCATAGATGCCTTCAATAAATCCTGCCGGCTGGCGTTAAATGAGAAGTACAATTCTAATATTACGGATGTCATTAATAAAGAAATATACAGGCTCCCTGGTTAAATTATCCTTATTGCTATGTCTTTTAACAGGCGTCTATAAAGGGTATGGTCAGGAGCTCAACGCTCAGGTGACTGTAATTGCTCCTCAGCTCGGAACGGCAGTAGACGCTGCAATGGTTAAGGATCTCGAAAAGCAATTAACAGATTTTATTAATCAGCGCAAATGGACCAGTGATGCGTTTACACCGGAGGAAAAGATAAATTGCAATTTTTCTATTGCGCTTACCAACATCGCCTCTCAGGATGTCTATGAGGCCCGGCTGACCGTGCAGGCCGCAAGACCTGTCTATAACTCGGTTTACCAGTCTGTTTTGGTGAACTATCAGGACGCCCAGTTTATTTTTAAGTTCAGGCCTTATCAGAAATTAGAATTCAACCCCTCCCAGGTAGCGGGAACGGAGGCGCTCTCTGCAAACCTGACAGCCACTATCGCCTATTATATAAATATTATCCTTGGGATGGATTATGATTCTTTCGGACCTGGAAAAGGCAAAGCATTTTTTAAAAATGCGCAGAATATTGTACTTGGGGCTCCTAAGGCAGGGAATATTAAAGGCTGGCAATCCTTTGACGGGCAACGTAACCGATATTATCTGTCCAGTAATCTAACGGCGGCAAATATGGAAGACATCCATCAGGTGTTTTATACGTATTTCAGAAGCGGCTTGGATAGTATGTATAGCCACCCCCAGGAAGCCAGAAATAATATACTGAAGGCCTTGCAGAATTTGCAAAAATTTAATCAGGCCCATGCCGGTTCTATGATTGAACAATTTTTTATGGAAAGCAGAACTGATGAGCTCCTCGGCGTCTTTAAAGAAGCGCCGCCTGCTATTAAAAGTCAGGCACTGGCTATATTGGTAGAGCTTAATCCCAATGGCGCCTCTCAGTTCAATGAGGGGCTGAAGAATTAATAATGCAAAGGAGACCTATAATCAATGAATTCACTTAATCACAGCAATGCAATGACACGATTTCTTAAAATAAATTTGAGCGCCTTTCATATCGCATTGGGTTTGCTTATATTACTTTCCTCTGGTTGCAAACGTAAATACCCCAAGGATATCCTGACACCAGAACAGATGAAGCCTGTTCTTTTTGACGTAATGGTGGCCACCGAGGTGAAGCAACTGGATACAACCGCCGTTACCAGGCTGCATTTAAGAGACAGTGTGACACTGGAAGTACACAGGGTGTTAGCTGCCCATAAGATCGACGATTCGCTTTACTTCAGAAGTATGGCTTTTTATGAAGCACATCCGGATTATTTAAAAAAGCTCGTGGATTCTACCAAATCATATGGGAATAAATTACAGGATTCATTACAGAAAAAAAGCTTTACAGCAGCGGATTCCACCCAAAAAACGGCAGAGAAGACTCCTTCGTTAACACCCAAGGCACAGGCGGCTAAACTGCCTCCTAAAACAGCTGAAAATCCGACTGTTAAAGACAGCACAGTGCCCTCCGTTGAAAAAGTTAAAAAAGCGCTCAAAAAGCAAAAATAATTAGTTTTTTAAATCATTGTATGCTAATTTAATTTTACTAAATTACTAAATGATTCTCAGACTATGAATTATTTTTTATTATAATTCTTTTAATTTGTTCATTTTCTTTGGTTTGTATATAGGATTTGTTTAACTTTATCTCCGAATCTTCATCTTAAAATGCTAAAAAATGAGAAAGTCAGATCTGGTAAACAACATTTCCGAGAAAACCGGAATCCCTAAAGTTGATGTACTGGTGACCATCGAAGGTTTCCTTAAAGAAGTTAAGGAAAATCTGGCCGAAGGCAACAACATTTTCATTAGGGGCTTTGGTAGTTTTATTGCTAAGAAAAGGGCAGCAAAAATCGGACGCAATATCAAAAAGAATATTGCAGTAGAAATTCCGGAACATTATATTCCGGCGTTTAAGCCTTCAAAAGAATTCGTTAATGATGTCAAAGAAAAGCTTAAAACGAACTAACTTCGCACAAATTTTTTAGGTGTGAAAAAACAGCAGTTAATACTTATAGGAAGCGGTCTGGTCATTATTTTGTTGATTTATTTCTTCGGTAATACAATTCCCCCTAAAAGTAAGACAGCTGGCATGGGTGGTCCGGGTGTTGGTACTGATGTACCTGCACTGACCACCCATGATGTTTTATCAGCCGCCAAGGCTAAGCTGCCTCCCGCTGAACAGACCCGCATTACCACTTTGGAAAATAATGTGGACCGGGGCGATATAAATGACCTGAAAATCAAGCAATATACGCAGTTATCCCATTTCTGGGGCGATACGGTCGGCAATATGCCTTTAAGCTCCTATTATATTGGTCAGGCCGCAAAATTGGAAAATTCAGAACAAAATCTTACCTTTGCAGCCCGAAAGTTGTTGTCCTATGTGTTTGTAGAGCAAAGTCAGCCTATGCAGACCTGGATGGCCACTAACGCGAAAGAGTTATTTGAAAAGGCATTGGAAATTAATCCTAAAAATGATTCGGCTATTGTAGGACTGGGAGGTTGTTATATGTTTGGCAATCTATCCGGAAATCCGATGGAGCAGATTCTCAAAGTGCGCAAAGTTGCCGAAGAGCATCCTGATAATCTGTATGCACAGATGATGCTGGCCCTTGGCGCGGTAAAAACCGGACAATATGATAAAGCAGCAGAACGTTTTCTGATTGTTGTAGATCATCAGCCTGGTAATCTGGAGGCGATCTTTAACCTGGCCGATGTATATGACAGGATGGGAGAGAAAAACAACGCCATAAAATGGTATCAGAAAGCTAAAGACATGATTCAGGTGCCTGAAGCTAAAAAAGAAATTCAGCAACGAATTGAAGCATTGCAACAGCAGTCTTAAAATTTTTTTATAACTATAAAATTCATTTACAACTATGCCTTGTGGTAAAAAAAGAAAACGTCATAAAATAGCGACGCACAAACGCAAAAAGAGATTAAGAAAGAATCGTCATAAGAAGAAATAGCCCCCTGAGGTTTTTCATTCTTTAGATGTACACCTTATATACTATTAATGCCGGGAGTTTTCCTGGCATTGATAGCCTATAAAAGGCTTACTTTACTTCCTAGAAGAGCACACCTTTACCTTCCTGCAGCTTTTATTCCTTTCCCAAACATTAATAAATTGCGGCTTATTTGGTAGGTGCATTTTTATGCCCTGTAGTGACGAAGACAGCATGGCTGTCTATCACTTGCACCTGACCTTTATAGCGCCGTATTTGTGCATAAACGACTCCTGGCAGCCAATTCCATATCACAAGCTACAGGCATATTTAAGCACATCCATAGCATAGCGGATAACCGTTGGGCGCTTATCATTATACCAAGCGATCATAGAACTAGTCCGTAATTGCTGATTTTCTCCCGTGGGTTTAAGAAACATACACCATAGTAGGGACATGTCCTGAGCATTGTATAGTCAATAGCTACAGCGGGGATCACTTTAAAAAAAAATATTTGTGGATAAAGAATTGATTGTCAGAAGCACGCCCAAGGGTGTAGAACTGGCATTACTGGAAAATAAAAAGCTCGTGGAACTGCACAGCGAACAGGCAGAAGCGGGCTTTGCGGTAGGCGATCTTTTTTTTGCAAAAGTCAAAAAACTGATGCCTAGCCTTAATGCCGCCTTTGTAGATGTAGGCCATGAGAAAGACGCCTTTCTGCATTACACAGACCTCAGTCCTTACATAAAGAGCCTGATTAAATTTACCCAAAAGGCGCAAAGCGACAAGACCCCTGGCGGATTTGACTTTTATAAGTTTAACGTAGAACCGGAAATCGTCAAAACCGGTAAGGTCACAGAAGTCCTAAGTGGCAGGCCTAACCTGCTGGTACAGATCCTAAAAGAGCCTATAGCCTCCAAGGGACCGAGGCTGAGTTGCGAGATCTCTCTGCCGGGCCGTTTTATTGTAGTAACGCCGTTTAATAACGTTGTTGCCGTTTCTAAAAAGATCCATTCCGCTGATGAGCGTAAAAGACTCCACAAAATAGTAGAATCTATAAAGCCCAATAATATCGGGGTGATTGTCCGTACAGCGGCTGAAGGCAAGAATACTGCAGAGCTGCATGAAGACCTGCGCAGCCTGCTGGAAAGCTGGAAAGAGATCCAGTTAAGCCTGCGTACCGCTAAAACGCCTACAAAAGTCCTCTCTGAGGAAAATAAAACGACCAGTATTTTGCGTGATTTACTGACCAAGGACTTTAATAGGATTGTCGTTAATGATAAAGATATCTTTGATGATACGCTGAAATACATTAAAAAGATCGCGCCATCAAAGGCAGATATTGTCAAATACTATCAGGAACCCCAGAATATTTTTGATTCTTATGGCATCACCAAGCAGATCAAAGCCTCTTTTGGAAAGACTATTAATCTGCCCAGTGGCGCTTACCTGATCATCGAACACACGGAGGCCATGCATGTAATCGACGTGAATAGTGGCTATAAAAGCATCAGTAACAGTCAGGAGGAGAATGCGCTGGCGACCAATCTGGAGGCTGCAGAAGAAATTGCCCGTCAGCTAAGGCTGCGTGATATCGGTGGTATTATCGTGGTGGATTTTATCGACATGAAGAGCCCGGAAAACCGTAAAAAGGTGCAGGAGGCCATGAATGAACAGATGAAAAATGACCGGGCCCGCCATGCACTGGTTCCTATCTCCAAGTTTGGTGTAATGCAGCTTACCCGGCAGCGCATGCGTCCGGAAATCAAAATCAATACGGCAGAAGTCTGCCCGACATGTAATGGCACGGGTAAGGTTACTTCTACCTTCTTGCTGGAAGATGAGATCGAAAATAAGCTGGGATACCTCATTACCCACCTGCATAAAAATATTACCGTCGAAGTGCACCCGATCGTGTACTCCCACCTGACCAAAGGTGTTTTCAATTCCATTAAAAAACAGTGGAAAAAGAAATTTAAAGTGCCGATTAATATTATTAAAAATAATAATATGAACTTTATCGACGTTAAATTTTATAACCAGGAAATGGAAGAAATTAAAATTTAAGTGTTGTGGGAGAGCCGGGGTAAAATATTGGCAATCAGCCTTTGTACGGCTTCCCAAAAGAACTTATATATATACATAAAAATTCTAATTATAAATTTATAATGTATTTATAATCAATATTTTGAATGATTTGTTGGAAGTAAAATAGCCGCCGGTTACCGGCGGCTATTTTTATGCACATAGGGAGAAATTTATTTTTAGAATTTGAGCCAATCCCCTAACTTAGCAGCAGATTTTAATGAGTTAGTAAGTAGGAGGTTGGTGAGTAATTGCCAGCCTCTTGTTTTTTCTCTCCTTTACCGGATACCATAGTGTGGCTATCAATAGAAGAATGTATCCGGCCGATCCCGCGACGGCAATTATCTTCCAGCCCAGTTGCCCATTTTCGCTAAAAAGTACCGCAATTTCGCCATATACCATCTGTAGGTTTAAATAAATTAATAAGGCTGCGATTAGCCATCCCAATAACTGGGTTCTTTTTTTAATGGCAAATTTACCCATTTGATACCGGTCACTTACAAAATAGATCAGTGGGATAATAGCAAAAGCCAGCTGCAGGCTTAAAATGACCTGGCTGAAGATAAGGAGCTTGTCTAGCTCTTTATCTCCATAAATTAAAATTACACTTACGGCCGGGACAATCGCAATCAGCCTGGTCAGCAATCTTCTTAAGAGTGGATTCATATGAAGGTTCAAATAACCTTCCATTACGATCTGCCCTGCCAGGGTGCCTGTTATTGTAGAGCTTTGTCCTGCGGCAATCAGCGCAATAGCAAAAAGAGCAGGTGCCAGCTTGGAGCCGAGCAGCGGTTCCAGCATCTGGTGTGCATCCTCCAGACTGGCCACTGACCGGTTGCCGGAGGTATAGAAGACGCTGGCCGCCAGAATTAAAATAGCGGCGTTGACAAAAAAGGCAAGGTTTAACGCTATAGTACTGTCGATGGCGTTGAATTTCAGTGCCAGTTTAATGCCTTTTTCTGTTCTTTTGATCTTTCTGGTTTGCACCAGCGCAGAATGCAGATATAGATTGTGCGGCATTACGGTTGCACCGATAATGCCAATGGCAATATATAATTCGGCGCGACTAAGGGTGGTCGGAACAAAACCCGTCATGACCTCACTCATGTCAGGCTTGGCCATCAGCAATTCGATCAAAAATGAAAATCCGGTGATGGCAATGAGTCCAATGATAAATTGCTCCATTCTGCGCATGCCCAGGCGCTGCAGATAAAAGAATAGGAAGGTATCCATAACGGTGATCAATACGCCCCATAAAATTGGAATTCCGGTCAACAAATTGATGCCAATGGCCATACCCAGTACTTCGGCCAGATCACAGGCTGCAATGGCAAGCTCTGCCAGAACATAGAGGCACAGATTTACCCCTCTGGGGTAAGTTTGCCGGTTGGCCTGTGCCAGGTCCTGTTGACGTACTACGCCCAGGCGGGCACACATATTTTGTAATAAAAGTGCAATTAAATTGCTAAGCAGTAAAATCCAGATCAGCTTATAACCAAACTGTGCCCCCCCTTGCAAATCTGTTGCCCAATTACCGGGATCCATATACCCCACACTGACCAGATAAGCAGGACCGATAAATGCCATGACTTTTTTCCATCCACGTCCTCTGGCGGTGGTGGTATCTATACTCTGATGTACATCACTTAATGATTTATGTTGTACAAAGTGTGTATGATTGGTTGTCCGGTTTTTCATAGCGGTTGGCCTGTCGTGTATGCTTTTGATGATAATTGATGTTATTTAACGTACAAATATAAATAAATAAATTTGGTCAGCCTAATTTATTTATTTGTATGATATAATTAATGGTTGTTTGTTAGTCACACCTATAATCTGAATGTTAATAAATTCAGAGATGCAAGGGGACGGGAGGCGGCAATTTTGTGTTATCTTCGACCCTGTATTAACGAACCCAAGTGTATTATAACCTACATGAGTAATTTTAAATTAGGATCCTTTTACCCTATCAGTGAAAAATATAGTAAACGTGTGGCCTATTTCTCCATGGAGTTTGCTATTCATCAACCTTTAAAAATATATAGTGGCGGCCTTGGCTTTTTAGCCGGATCACATTTGCGCAGTGCCTATGAACTTAGCCAGCACCTGGTAGGTATCGGCATTCTGTGGAAATTTGGATACTATGACCAGATGCGCAATTCCGATCAGACGATGCAGGCTCAGTGGTCTGAGAAAAATTACAGTTTTTTAGAGGATACCGGTATCCGGTATACCATTAAAATACATGATGCAGATGTTTGGATAAAAGTGCTGTATCTGGCTCCGGAAGTTTTTAAGACGGCACCGCTGTTTTTACTAAGTACTGATCTGCCTGAAAATGATTACGTCAGCCAGACGATTACCCATAAATTATATGATGCCAATGAGGCCACCAAGATTGCACAATATATATTACTGGGAGCAGGAGGAGCCAAGTTATTAGACCTCCTGGAATATGACGCAGAAGTCTATCATCTTAATGAAGCGCACGGGCTTCCGGCAGCATTTTATCTGCAACAGAAACTGGGTGACAAAAAAGCTGTAAAGGAAAAGCTGGTCTTTACCACCCATACGCCGGAAGAAGCAGGTAACGAAAAACATAGTATCCATCTTTGTGAGAAAATGTCTTATTTCTGTGGAGTACCACTAGAGGAAGTCCGCCAGCTGACAGGCATCCAGGGTGATCAGTTTGATCATTCCCTGGCCGCGCTTAGATATGCCAGGCTGGCTAATGGGGTCTCAGCTTTGCATGGCAGGGTTGCCAGTGAAATGTGGGGACATTATCCGGACACCTGTAAAATTATTTCTGTTACCAATGCCCAGAACTGGACCTATTGGGCTGATAAACAGCTCTATCGCTATTTCAACCAGGGGGAGGACTGGCTGATGGACGACCGTAAGCTGTACCTGAAAAAAAGGGCTTTTGAAATTGTAGCGGATCAGACGGGTAAAATATTTGATCCTAAAATATTGACCATTGTCTGGGCCAGAAGGTTCGCGGGGTATAAAAGAGCAGATTTACTCCTGCAGGATGAACAGCGTTTCCTAAAGCTGATTGGTAATACCCGTTATCCTGTTCAGATCATATTTGCCGGTAAGCCTTATCCCATGGACTATGTAGCCATTGGAACCTTTGACCGGCTGATCAATGAGAGTAAGAAATATAAAAATGTCGCTGTAGTGAGTGGTTATGAACTTACACTTAGTAAGCGTTTAAAACAGGCGGCGGATATCTGGCTCAATAACCCAAGGGTTCCCAGAGAGGCTTCAGGAACCAGTGGTATGACTGCAGCTATGAATGGCGCGGTGAACTTCTCTACCCATGACGGATGGATTCCGGAATTTGTAAACCACGGACATAATGGTTTTGTTATACCTCCTGCGGATTACGCGCATATGCAGCAACATGAGCAGGATGCTTATGACTTGCATCAACTCTATGAGATTCTGGAAAACCAGATTCTGCCGACCTATTATGACGAATATGACACCTGGCGCCAGATCATGAAAAATGCAATGCGTGATGTCCGCTACCAGTTCGATAGTAACAGGATGACACATGAATATTATGAATCTCTTTACTAATAACGATACTTTATAGTTAAAGTAATTAACATGCCGGTTGGCTCTAAAAAGCCTTTGCCCTGTTGTGAATATAGCATTATCATAACAGGGTTTTTTATTTAATTGCTTGATTGTTATATTGTTATGGATTTTTGCCAAACCCTGCATTGGGCATCTTTTCCCCTGTTATTATGCACATTGGCAGCTAGCGGGCATAATTGGTATGATTTTTAAGGGTATGTAAATAACAAAATCTTATAATTATGGGTATTATTTCATGGCTTTTATTTGGCTTGATTGCGGGAGTAATCGCCAAAGCCCTTCATCCGGGCAAGGATCCCGGAGGTTGGATCGTGACCATCATTATCGGTATTTTAGGCAGTGTTGTCGGCGGTTGGATTGGTTCAGCTGTTTTAGGCTGGGGCGATGTCAATGGCTGGAACTTTAAAAGTTTTGCACTTGCCATTGTGGGGGCCGTTATCTTGCTGTGGATCTATGGCATGATCAGGCGGAAATCTCCTAAAACCTAACAAAAATTATCAGCACTGTGCAAAGCCCTTGCAGCATCGACCGGTTTATCCTGTTGATGCGGTAAGGGCTTATTTTTATGCTAAGGCTCTTGATAATCTGGATTTCATGGGTTCTGGTTAAATAAAGCGGGGTTCTTTTGCGTTATTGATTCGTTCATGCGCGCTCAACTTTTAATACCTTCTTTTTGGCGAGAGCTATTAGTGCTGCTATTGCTGCTGCCTGCCTCTTTGCATGCGCAGCATCAGGGTAACTTAAGACATAAGACTATCGCAACAGCAAATCTGACAAAGGGCAATTTGATCCGAATTGATTCTTTAAGCCTGATCCCTGGTAGTATAAAGCTGGATGCGCCTTCTGGCAGTTATAAAATTAATGAGGCGGCAGCCACCCTGACCTGGCTTGCCCCACTGGAGGCGGATAGTATTAAGATAACTTACCGGGTCTTTCCTTTTCTTTTGCAAAAACAGACAGCCAGATATGTCCTGGATACAGCAAAAGCCGCTGTCATCCGGCCACAAATGGCAGCAGGCTATGGCAGTGAACAAAATACCTTATTCAAGTTTGGGAAAATAGATTATAACGGGAGTTTTGGCCGGTCCATGAGTATTGGCAATAACCAGAACGCTGTGTTTAATTCAGAGTTTAATTTGCAGATGAATGGATTTATCGGCGACAGTATTCATCTCAGTGCTGCATTAACGGATGATAATATTCCCATTCAGCCAGATGGAACCACGCAGCAGCTTAATGAATTTGATAAGATTCTTTTACAGTTCAGTAAAAAGAATTGGGAAATCAATCTGGGGGATATTGATCTGAGGACGACCGGGTCTTATTATGTCAATTTTTATAAAAGATTACAGGGGGCCAGCTATCGCCAGGACTTGCAACTGGGCACTAAGGTTAAAACCTCTACAACCCTGAGTGGTGCTATCGCTAAAGGGAAGTTCGCGCGCAACGTGCTTGCCGTGACAGAAGGTAACCAGGGGCCTTACCGGTTGCAGGGCAACAACAATGAACTTTATTTTGTGGTGCTGGCGGGTACGGAAAAAGTATACCTGGATGGCGCATTGCTTACCCGTGGTGAAGACCAGGATTATACCATTGATTATAATCAGGCGCAGATTACTTTTACGCCCAGGCATATGATCACGCAGGACAGCCGCATACAAGTCAGTTTCGAGTATGCAGACAGAAATTATCTGAACACAATGCTCTATGCGCAAAATACAACGACATTTTCAGACAAGTTTACGTTGACCGTTTCTGCCTATAACAACCAGGATGCAAAGTCACAGCCGATCAACCAGACCCTGGATCCGGATAAACGTGCCTTTTTAGCGACTATCGGGGACAGCATTCAAAATGCCTTCTATCCCTTTGCCCAGAAAGACACTTTTTCTGCCAGTCAGATTATGTATAAAAAAATAGATACAGTCTATGGAGGCAAACACGATTCTATTTATGTGTATTCTACCAGCCCTGACAGCGCCAGGTATCAATTGTATTTTGCAGAAGTCGGCCCCGGCAAGGGGAATTATGTGCCGCTGATGAATGCTGCAAACGGAAAGGTATTTATCTGGATGGCCCCTGTGGATGGCCAGGCGCAGGGCAGCTACGAACCGGCACAGTTTCTGGCAACGCCTAAGAAGCAACAGCTTCTGTCTGTAAAGATGGACTACCATCCGGATAGCAGTTTTGTGCTTTCTACGGAGCTGGCGACCAGTAATACAGATGTCAACACATTTTCCGCGATAGATAATGGCGACAATACTGGCTATGCGGGAAAGATCACGGCGCAGAAAAATATGCAGTGGACCGGGAAACGAAGGGCAAGCCCTTACACCTTACAGGCTACGGCGGGCTATGAGTTTCAGACGGACGGGTTTCAGACCATAGAGATTTTAAGACCAGTCGAATTTGCCCGTAGCTGGGGATTGGAGCTTATTCCGCAGACCAGTGCAGATAAGTTGGGGACTTTACATTTTTTACTCAGTCAGAAAAACACCGGGGAGCTGGACTATGGCTTTCAGACCTACCTGAGAGATGACGGTTATAAAGGTTACAGGCATGAACTGGGATATCAGTACAGCAGTGCCAGTGGCTGGAATTTTAATGAAAAACTGTCTTATACTAATATCCACCTGTCTACTGCGGGGGGATATTACTGGAAACCCCAGGCAGAAATTAGCAAAACACTAAAGCATTTTCATCATCTTACCTTAGGAGCCCGTTATGAAGCGGAGCATAACCAGATACAGGATAACCGGACAGACTCTATGCAGCTGACAAGCTTTTCTTTTGAAACCATGACGGCGTATCTCCGGTCAGATCCCGGTAGCATGAATAGTTGGGAGCTGACCTATACGGCAAGGAACAATAAACTGCCTTTAGGAACGCAGCTCGTCGGCTCAGATCATAGCCGTAACCTGAGCTTTGATCTGAGTCTGCTAAAAAACCGCTATCAGCAGGTTAAATTAAAAGCGACCTATAGAGAATTAATATTGGATAATACGACTATCAGCAGCGGATCTGTCCCTGATAAAAGTTTTCTGGGAAGGATTGCTTATAATGTACATAGTAAAAGCGGATTCCTTACCGGCAATGCTCTTTATGAAACAGGCGCAGGACAGGAGCAAAAAAGAGATTATAGTTTTTATGAAGTTTCACCCGGGCAGGGACAATATACCTGGAAGGATTATAACGGCGACGGTATTCAGCAGCTCGATGAATTTGAACTGGCGGTCTTTTCCGATGAAGCTACTTTTATCAAGATCTATACACCGACGAATGAATTTATCCAGGCAGATTATACTCAGTTTAATTACAGCGTGGGTTTAAGTCCCAGAAGAATTATTAAGGATTCAGCCGCCGGCTTTAAAGGAATGTTGCGCAAACTGGAATTTCGCTCTTCCTTGCAATCGGCAAAGAAGCAGTTTGCGTCCGGGGGGCCGGTTTTTAATCCATTTGCTACCGGAGTGGCGGATTCTGCGATGCTTAATTTCAATTATATTTTTAGTAATACACTCAGTTTTGGTCAGATGAGCAGCAAGTGGGGACTTGACCTGACAAGGCTTATCAATTATAATAAATCCCTGCTGACTTATGGGTCCGAAGCGACGAAAATTACGACCTGGGATTTAAAGGGGCGCTGGCAGATCGCGCCTGCCTATAACCTGGCCTGGGAGCAGCAGTTTGGCACACATGATTTGATGACGCCGGCATTTGCCAGCAGGAATTTTGAACTGAGCTCCATGAGTGCAAATCCAACGTTGACTTATACAAACCGGACCAAATGGCGCCTGATGGGGGGATATGAATATGAGAAGATAAAAAATAAAGTTATTTATGGCGGGGAAACAGCCACCACGAGTTCCATTCAGATGGAAGGGAAATACAACGCTGTACAGCAGACCAGTGTAACGGCGAGATTTCAGTATAGTAAAATCGATTTTGACGGAGATCCGGCCAGCACTGTCACTTATAACATGCTGGAAGGCCTTTTGCCGGGTAAGAATTACCGGTTTGTAATTGAACTGAATAAAAGGCTCATGAAAAGCCTTGAGCTGAGTTTCCAGTATGAGGGGCGCAAATCGGGTGAGGCGAAATTTATACAGATTGGAAGGGCCAGTATCCGCGCAATATTATAAACTGCGTCTCTATATCTGTTATGGCACAGGGGGCTTTGCTAACCTGGTGATGACAATTCCATAGCTGTCCTGCTCATAATAGCCAAAAGTATTTGGATTATTCTGGTTGGCCTGGTAGATAATGTGGGAGACGCTCTGGCTATTGAGCCCTATATCCTTTGTAAAGCGCATCTCAGCAAAAAGCTTCTCCTGGTAAAGACTTGGGTCAAAATCCCCTGGGTTGCCGTTAGTCTGGTCTGTCTGATGGACGATTATCAGGTTTTTGCCATTGCTCATGTCATAAGTGTAGTTCCAGCCATAGTAAAAATCGCCCGGGTTTAAATCAGAACTAAAATACCGGTTGCCTTCCCAGCTGTAATCCTGGCGCACAGGGTCTGTCAGGATGATAAAGCGACGGTTGTGCTCATCAATTAAGGCTGCTGTATGTTGTGTGAATACCAGCCGGTAAGTCAGCTGGTAGGTCCAGGGATTTTGCAAGGAAGTGGCTGTCAGGTACCGGTAAACACGGTAGGTGGTATCCTGAGCGGTCATTTCCGGCAGGCTCACACTGTCCTTTGCGTAATAATGAACCGTATCCATCGAGGTGCCGAAGGGCGCAGCCACGATGGAATCCAGCGTATAATAACTGATATCCCCCGCCTTTGTGGGTAAATAATCGGTAAAAGGCGTTAAGGTACCGCCATAGTCTTCCAGGTCTTGCTTGGTACAGGAGGCCAGAAAAATCAGACAGGCAAATATGAAACAACCTAAGGCTGTAAATATGAAACGGCCATGCCGGGCATTGGCAAAGAGATAGTCAGCCTGCTTTTTTTGACATCCAGACGACACATGACCGCCATTGTTATTAATTGTAGACATTGGTAGTAGTTAAAATCAGAATTGGGCTGTTCACCTGCTTTTTATTAAACGGTAAACAGCCCAATTTATTTTAGATTAATTCCAATCCTTTTTAGCTCCTTTCAATTGCTCTTAGCCATCTTTCCGGAATCTCGTTTTGCGTGGCCAGGATATAATCGGTATAACTGCAGGGAAGGAAGTGTCCATCTGGGAGTTGCATCCACCAGCGGCCGGTCTTTTTACTTTGTAAAAATGTAGTTTCCATTTCCGCGAAAGCCAGGTGAAATTCATTGAAGTTCTGCCGGGTTTCAGGATCCGCCTCTTGCTTCCCCTGGTGAATCCCATCAACCAGGTACCAGGCCAAATGGCTTAACTGTTTCGCGGTTTGAAAGTTTCTATCCAGATGTTGCTGGTAGTCATAAAATCCGATTGTACTGACCTTGCTGCTCATGCCGGCAAACTGCATTAACCGGCACCCCTCTTCTCCATTCAGCCCATTAGGAGTCATCAGGTTCGCAGGTGCGTGGCCGCTCTGGATGCTGGAAATATCCAGGCTGATGGCGTCTGAGTGGCGGATAGGAGGTTCTACTTCTTCAATTTTTTCCTTGACCCTTCCCACACGCACACAGTCAAAACGGAGGCGATCGATGACTTCCAGCATTTCAGGATGTACGAAATAGCTCTGGAATCCAAGGTGATTATAATGATTCAGATAATTGGGGGTTTCCGTAAACATATCCAATAGGAATCTGTCGGCTGGCGCCTGACTATCGGTATCCATATCCATTTTGGCATCAATGCAACAGAGGTCAAAAGTCCGGTCTAGTTTGCCGTATGCGGCACACTGAGCAGTTGTCAGATCATGGGAGCCGCCAACAATCAGTACTTTTGTATCCGGCAATAAAAGCAACTCAGATAAAACGATCTGTAGCGCGGCATAGGAATCGGAAAGGTTTTTGCCAATAGTGATATTGCCAATATCTGCGATTTTGACATTTTTATGCCATTGATAAAGCTGATAGAATTCAGTACGGAAGATATCGGCTGAGGGAGTGCCTCTGTTAGGAAAACCTTTTCCTCTGTACTCGCCGATCCCTACGATAATCAGATCTGCATCACTCAGGTCGGGAAAACTTTCTTCATAGCTGGAGACATAGTGGCCGATCTGTGAGGTTTTAAAGCCTTCGTCCTGGGAGAGTTCAAAAAGGTGTACGGGTTCAAGAAAATCGATGATGTTTTGTTCGTTAAATGATGACATGTGTTAGGCGTAAAATTTTAGACAAAAATAGGGTAAATGACTCATTTTAAACACGACTACACTGTCTTTGCTAAATAACTTTAATATATAATATGTTGTAGTTATATAATCAGCCTGCTGCGAAGCATTAATCCCGGCTTTTTTTTACCTCGTGCACGCATTTATGAATCCCTAAAATAGCACCGTTAAAACGGGAAAAATCCCTTAAAAATCCGTAACTTCGCTACACTTTTTAAAAAGCCTAAAACGTAATTTTAAACAATCATATGAGTCAGGAAAATACGCCGGATTTAGACAATGTAAATGAAACTGAAAAGGTAACGCAACCAAAAACCTATGGAGCAGACAGTATTCAGGTATTGGAGGGGCTGGAAGCCGTAAGAAAAAGACCTGCCATGTATATCGGCGATGTGGGGGTCAAGGGACTGCATCACCTGGTCTATGAAGTTGTGGATAACTCCATTGATGAGGCATTGGCCGGTTATTGTGACACGATCGATGTAAAAATCCATGAGGATAATTCTATATCTGTACAGGATAACGGACGTGGTATCCCGACAGGGATTAATTCAAAAGAAAAGAAAAGCGCGCTGGAGATCGTAATGACGGTGCTCCATGCCGGCGGTAAATTTGACAAAGATACCTACAAGGTATCCGGCGGCCTGCACGGCGTAGGTGTAAGCTGTGTGAACGCATTGAGTTCGCGCTTGAAAGCCGTTGTAGAAAGAGAGGGTAAAATATTTGAACAGGATTACCACAAAGGGATACCTGATCAGCCCGTCAGAGAAACCGGTGTCTCTGAAAAGACAGGTACCTACGTCCACTTCTGGCCGGATAATACCATTTTTCAGACGACCGTTTATCAGAAAGATATTTTGGAAGGAAGGCTCAGGGAGCTGGCTTATCTGAACAGAAAGGTACGTATCACCCTGACAGATCTTAGAGAAAAGGATGAAAACGGTGATTTTTACACGAAAGAGTTTTACAGCGAAGGCGGTATCGTAGAGTTTTTAGAAATTCTGGACAGGCACGCAAAACGTACGCCCATTATTACTAACAGTCTGTATGTCGAAGGCTATGATGAAGCTTCAAATGTCACAGTAGAAGTGGCTATGAGCTATAATGATGACTTTAAGGAACATATCTTCTCTTATGTCAATAATATTAACACCATTGAAGGTGGTACCCACGTTACTGGCTTCAGGCAGGCTCTTACCCGGGTATTTAAAAGTTACGGGGATAAGGAAGGGATGTTTGAAAAAGCCAAAGTGACGGTGGAAGGAGATGACTTCAGGGAGGGCTTATCTTCTATTATCTCGGTGAAAGTGCCTGAGCCTCAGTTTGAGGGTCAGACTAAAACAAAACTGGGAAACAGCGAGGTGAGCGGTATCGTCCAGACTACTGTGGCACGTACACTACAGGCGTATTTAGAAGAAAACCCTAAAGAGGCCAAAAATATTATTCAGAAAGTGATCCTGGCAGCGCAGGCCAGGGTGGCTGCTAAGAAAGCCCGTGATATGGTACAGCGCAAATCTGTACTCAGTGGGAGCGGGCTTCCGGGCAAACTGGCTGATTGTTCTGAACGTAATCCTGAAAAATGCGAGCTATACCTGGTGGAAGGAGATTCTGCGGGTGGCACGGCTAAACAGGGCCGCGACCGCTCCTATCAGGCGATATTGCCACTCAGGGGTAAGATCCTGAATGTGGAAAAAGCCATGGAGCATAAAATCTACGAGAACGAGGAAATTCGCAATATTTTCACGGCAATGGGAGTCACAATCGGTACCCCGGAAGATCCCAAGGCGTTAAATCTGGCAAAGCTCCGCTATCATAAGCTGATTATTATGACGGATGCCGACGTGGATGGCAGTCATATCGCCACACTCATTCTGACTTTTGTTTTCCGTTATATGAAAGAGCTGGTGACGCAGGGGTATGTGTATATTGCCCAGCCACCGCTCTATCTGGTAAAGAAAGGTAAGGAGCAGGAATATGCGTATAATGAAGAGCAGCGAAAGGCCCTGGTCGCCAGAATCGGTGGCGGTAAGGACGACAGTGTCAATATTCAGCGTTATAAAGGTCTTGGTGAAATGAATGCAGATCAGCTTTGGGAAACTACGATGGACCCAGCGCGCAGAACATTAAAACAGGTAACGATCGATAATCTGACAGCCGTAGATGAGACCTTCGCCATGCTTATGGGCGATGACGTTCCGCCAAGAAGGGCTTTTATCGAAGAGAACGCCACTTATGCCAGAATTGATATCTAGAATGTTTTTTTAATAAGCGAAAGCCTCCTTTTATCTATACTTAGTGAAAGGAGGCTTTTTTGATATTAAGGCGCCAGTTACGCTGTTGATATTGGGAAAACAGCGCTGGACAATTGATTGCGTAAATTTCCTCACACAAAGAGCAGACACTGGCAGGGACTGTCGGTTCTTTAATAAAAAAGGGACTGCCTTCTATGAAATGCAGTCCTTTTTAATAATTTAGCAGAATGATCTGCCATGTTGTGGTACTAAAGGCCTAAACTGCCTATCAATTGGGCTAAAAGCTCCAATAATCCTGAAAGAATTCCCATAACGGTAGGATTTAATTGTTTTTGCTTACTCTTTTTAGGGTTTTCGGCAAATTCCCTTAAGTTAGCCAATTACAAATTTAAAATGTCCGTTGCCAGAAATTGACAAACAGGCTCCTTCGGGGCTGTTCTATAGACCGGTCGCCTGCTCTGCAGGAGCGGTGAAAGGGCATTTTTCACTTAGAAATGCCTGAAAATCCGAAAAGTTCACCACTCAAATAGCGAATTATGGCGTACTTTTCCGCTATATAGCAGGTATTAAGCAAACAAATCCAGGAAGCATATTAAAAAAAGAATATGAAAGAAAAACACGCCGGAAGAAGCAGGGAAATCACACAGGCATATTTTGACTTTCTGGACCGCCACATAGATGATGTTATTAATGGAAGGACAGAAGAATTTATGGAACTTGGACAAATTGCGCAGCAATTGGCTATTTCTCATGGGCACTTGTCCGATACAATCCAAAAAACGAAAGGCCAGCACCCATGTCATTTTTATGATGCAAAAATTATTGAAAAAGCTAAACAGATGTTGCTGGAAACAGACAACCCGGTTGCAGATATTGCCCTGTTATTGACCTATGATCCTTCCAATTTTTCAAAATTCTTTAAGAAATGGACAGGAACAACTCCTGGCAATTTTCGCAAAAAGCACAAAAAATAAAAGTTCCGAAAAGTTCACCATAATTGCTTTTCTGGTTTTTTGCATCTTTGTTATTCAAGAAAATTAATAACTATGAATAACAATAATCTGAAAGGAAAAGTTGTCTTGATTGCAGGCGGAGGCAAAAATTTAGGTGGGCTTCTGAGCCGGCAGTTGGCTGCCCTGGGTGCCAACTTGGTGATTCATTACAATAGTGAGAGCAGTAAGGCTGAAGCCGAGCAAACACTAGCTGATGTCAGTGCTGCCGGGGCTCAGGCGATACTCGTACAGGGAGATCTGACTGTTGTCTCCAATATAACCAGGTTATTTGATGCGGCAAAAGAGAAATTTGGCGCTATTGATATTGCCATAAATACGGTAGGCAAAGTTTTAAAAAAGCCTTTTGTGGATACAACAGAGCACGAGTATGACAGTATGAGTGATATTAATTCAAAGGTGGCTTATTTTTTTATTCAGGAAGCGGGAAAGAAACTTAATGATAAAGGCAAGATCTGTACGATTGTTACGTCTTTGCTGGCCGCATATACAGGACTATATTCGACATATGAAGGCATGAAAGCACCCGTGGAACACTTTACGCGAGCTGCTTCCAAGGAATTCGGCAATCGGGGGATTTCTGTTACAGCTGTCGCTCCGGGGCCGATGGATACCCCATTTTTCTATGGCCAGGAAAGCGACGACGCTGTTGCTTATCATAAATCAGCCGCAGCTTTGGGTGGACTTACTGATATCAGGGATATCGCACCACTCGTGGTGTTTTTAGTGACAGAAGGCTGGTGGATTACCGGTCAGACGATATTTGCGAACGGTGGCTACACGACACGCTAACACGTTTCATGCTAAGGCCTGGAGATGTCTTCAATGGAAGCGCCAGGCGCCGGATTCAAAAGTGACGCCTTAAGTAAGGTGGGGCTGTATCAAATAAAACGGATAACTGAATGCATAGAGAGATATGACCATCAGTTATCCGTTTTACTTTTATTACCTGACCAGATCCTAAAGAATTAAAATCAATACCAGGATAATAATAATAATGGCACCTACTGAAAGGTATACACCACCGCCAATGGCACGGGCTTCAGTTTTCATATCTTTGAGCTCACTGCGGAGTTCTTTTTTCTCAGCGCGGGTCAGGTTGGATTTATCCATCGCCTTAATTTCGTTGACTCTGCTGACGATTTCATCCAGTCTCGCCTGTTGCTGAGTCGTTAATTCTTTTTTAGTCTCCGACTTTGCTTTTTTTCCCGGGCCACCTGCTGCCATGGCGCTTTGGAAACCAAATGAGAGGGCTACTGCCATCACAAAAATGCTGATTGCTTTTTTCATCTGCTGTATTTTTTATTAAAATTTAAATTTCGTTGCATAAGGTTATTGAAAGGAACTTCGTTTTTCTTTATTAAAATTACGATAATTTGCCAATATCAGTTGGGTGAATTGGCGTATTAATTTGCATATTCAAATTCCAGGCCGAAGTTAAGGGCTGGATTACCTAAAGTAAGTATTTTTGCAACATGCAGTTTCAGATACCCATTCGCATCCCCGTCATCACCCCTGGCATTGACTACCGGCAGCAGATCATGTTGACGGGCTCCTGCTTTACCGAACATATCGGCCATCGGCTGGCGGAGCTAAAGTTTAATACACTGCAGAATCCTAACGGGATCTTGTTTGATCCTATCAGCGTCTGCAACAGCCTGATCAGTTACATGGAAGCGCGACAGTATACAACGCAGGAACTGTATTATCACCATGAACTCTATCATAGCTGGGCGCATCACAGTCGTTTTTCAGGTCCTTTTGCAAAAGACGTCATTGAGGGCATTAACCGTTCGCAAAGGCAGGCTGGCGTTTTTTTAAAGTCGACTGATTGGTTGATCATAACCCTCGGATCTGCCAATAGCTATAGGCTGGCGTCAACAGGTGATACTGTGGCCAATTGCCATAAGGCCCCTGCACAGACCTTTGAAAAACATATGCATACTACGACGGAAATCATTACTGCCCTGGATGGGATGCTTTACCGGCTGTTTAGGTTCAATCCCAAGCTAAAGGTCATATTTACCATTTCTCCAGTCCGTCACATCAGGGATGGCATTATAGAAAATAACCGGAGCAAAGCACGGCTTTTGGAAGCAGTACATCACATGGTTGACAAATTTGACCGGCTTCATTATTTTCCGGCCTATGAGCTGGTGGTAGATGTACTACGCGATTATCGTTTTTACGATATAGATCTTGTACACCCGAACTATGCGGCGACACAGTTCGTGCTGGAAAAATTTCAGGAAACTTACATGGATGAGGCCACCAGCAGCCTGATGGAAGAGCTCGATAAGATCCGTATTGCCAGAGCCCATAAGCCTTTCCATCCGGATTCCGAAAGACATCAGGCATTCAGGGCCAAAATCCTTGGCCAGATAAAAGCATTGCAGGACAGACATCCTTATTTGGCGCTTCAGGAAGAACTTGCCTACTTCAGTGCCTAAAAGCTTGTCCTGTTACCTGATGCAGTCAAACAGCAATTGATTTGAAAACTATTACTTGTTAGTTTGTGTTTATTGTTATATATTTGGGTGGTGAACCTCCTTATTAATATACAATTATCCAGGCTCTCCTTTCTGAGAAGCACCTGTTCTCATATACCATAGATGGGGTCGTTATATTTTATAGTCCAGCTCATTGCCTTAAGGTAATTGAGCCATCCATTATTGATATACTACAAACCCCATATTTACAATATGACTAAAGTAATTATTATAGGTGGAGGAAAAATTGGCGCGACGGCGGCCTTTATGCTCCACCAGCATGAACGTTTTGAAGTCACTGTATGTGATGTGAATCCCGCTTTATTAGAAAAATCTGCCAGGGATGGCATACAAACGGTCCGGGCCGATGTTCAGAGTGATAAAGAATTAATGTCCGCATTGGAGTCTAATGATATGGTTTTGAGTGCCTGTCCTTATTTCTTAAATGTAAAAATCGCCCAGGCGGCTAAAAAGACGCATACCCATTATTTTGACTTGACAGAGGATGTGGCCACAACGAATGCTATCCGCAGCCTGGCCGATGGCGCGGATGTGAGCTTTATGCCACAATGCGGTCTGGCACCGGGTTTTATCAGTATTGCCGCATATGATCTTTGTAAACAATTTGAAAGTCTGGATACTGTCCGGCTGAGGGTGGGAGCCCTGCCTCAATTTCCGGTAAACCGGCTTAAATATAACCTGACATGGAGTACGAATGGCCTGGTGAATGAATATTGTAATCCTTGCGATGCAATTGTAGGTGGAAAGCGTACGCAGGTATCTGCGCTGGAAGGATATGAAAGATTTATAGCCGGTGGCATAGATTATGAGGCTTTTAATACTTCCGGCGGTCTTTCGGCCCTTGCCGAAGTACTGGAGGGAAAAGTACAGGCTCTGGACTACAAAACGGTCAGATATCCCGGACACAGGGATCTGATGCAGTTCTTATTGGAAGATCTGGGCTTTAAGGAACGTAAGGACAAATTAGTGGAGTTACTGGATAGGCAACTGCCTTTTACGCCACAGGATAAAGTGTTGGTTTTTATTACGGTAAGCGGATTAATAGATGGCAGGTTTACCCAGAAAGTATTTACACGTACTATTGTTAACCAGGAGGTAGCCGGCAAGCCGATGACTGCTATTCAGGTGACCACTGCAGGGAGCGTCTGCGCGGTCATGGACCTGCATGCCCAGGGTAAACTTCCGGCAAGAGGATTTGTCCGGCAGGAAGATGTGAATCTTCCTGAGCTAATGGAATCTGACTTTGTTCGCTTTTATCAGTAAAATAATAGTTCAAACAAATTTAAACGATCGAAAATGAGTCAAGATAAATTAAGTAAGTCCGCAACCCTGGATCAGGTACTGGAAGGACTGATGCGGCGGTATAAACAAAGAGTGCCTGATGTCCAGAAGATCATTCATGCCATGATGGACAGTAATATTATCGGAGATGCGGCGGATATTGAAAATGATCATATTGCCTTTAGGACCATGGGAGTTCAGATGTTGGGGATTGGGTCTCTGGAGAAAATCTTTTTGCATTACGGCTATAAGAAAAGAGATTATTATCATTTTGAGGCCAAGAAACTGGACGCCTATTGGTACAGCCCCCCGGAAGATAAATATCCCCGCATTTTTGCCAGCGAACTCAGGGTAGGGGATCTCAGTGAACAGGCACAGCAGATTATTCACCGGTATACCGATACAGTGACAGCAGATCCGGTTGATCAGCTGGACCTCGATGATGGAGCAGCAGTAGATCATTACTTACACACCGGTTTATGGGAGATACCGACATTAGCAGACTATGAGACTTTACTTGATGAATCGGAATATGCGGCCTGGGTAATTTATAACCATTATTATCTGAATCACTTTACCATCAGTGTACATAATCTCCCTGAGGGGTATCGTACTTTGGAACAGTTTAACCGGTTCCTGGAAGGGGAAGGGATTAAGCTAAATAGTGCTGGAGGTAAGATCAAGGAAAGTCCGGATGGAAAGCTCAGACAGAGCTCTACGGTAGCAGGTAAGCTTCTGGCGAAATTTGCCGATGGCAAACAGCGGGAAATAGCAGGTTCCTATGTTGAGTTCGCGGAGAGAAAAGTGCTGGACGAATTTAAAGAATTACCTTTAGATCAGATCTTGAGAAAGCACAGGCGAGATGGTTTCGAATCGGGCAATGCGGACCGTATTTTTGAGAGTACTTATCGGGCACAGACCGACCAGTAATGTATTGCGGATAATAACGGAAAATTCTGATCCTTACAATTACAAAAGAACTAATAATGAATTTTAAAAAAGATATACAGGACGTGTTAGACCAATTTGCTATAAGAAAGCAAAACAATGGTGGCTCGGATGGAATTGCCCATCAGCTCACAAAAGGGGCACAGATCGTTTCTGTCTCTCCTGTGGATGGTCAGCAGATCGCCGGGGTGACTACGGCTTCTGCTGCGGATTACGACGCAGCTATTGTTAAGGCGCAGGCTGCTTTTTCGACCTGGCGTGACTGGCCTGCACCAAAGAGAGGTGAAATTATTCGTCTCTATGGTCAGGCTCTCAGGGATAATAAAGAAATGCTGGGTAAACTAGTGTCTTACGAAATGGGAAAAAGTCTGCAGGAGGGGGCCGGAGAGGTTCAGGAAATGATTGATATCTGCGATTTTGCTGTTGGCCTTTCCAGACAATTACATGGGCTGACAATGCATTCCGAAAGACCAGACCACCGTATGTACGAACAGTGGCATCCGCTGGGCGTTGTGGGTATTATTACTGCTTTTAATTTCCCCGTGGCTGTCTGGAGCTGGAATGCTATGATTGCATTGGTAGCAGGCAATGTGACTGTGTGGAAGCCTTCTGAAAAGACGCCACTTGCCGCTCAGGCGTGCATGCAAATATTATCCGGCGTTTTTAAGGCCCATCAGGTGCCTGCAGGTGTCTGTAATTTGCTACAGGGTACCCATGAAATCGGACAGCTGATGGCGGCTGATACAAGAATTGCGCTCGTGTCTGCCACGGGTTCCACCCGTATGGGCATGGCCGTCGGGCAAGTGGTTGCCGGCCGTTTAGGAAAGTGCCTTTTGGAGTTAGGAGGCAATAATGCCATTATTGTCACTGAAAATGCGAATCTGAAACTCGCTATTACAGGTGCTGTCTTCGGAGCAGTAGGTACAGCCGGGCAGCGATGTACGACGACCAGAAGACTGATCATTCATGAAGCCGTGTATGACCAGTTTATAGCGGAACTCAAGAAAGCTTATGAACAATTGCGGATTGGTAATCCCCTGGACCCAGGTGTGCATGTAGGTCCTTTGATTGACAAGGCAGCTGTCGTTCAATATGAGGCAGCCTTGGTTGCCATCCAGAAGCAGGGAGGAACGCTATTGACAGCAGCTGGTAAATTAGAAGGAGAAGACTTTGCATCGGGTTGTTATGTCAGGCCTTGTATCGCATCGGTCGAAAATGGCTATGCCATCGTTCAACAGGAAACCTTCGCTCCGATACTGTATGTAATGAAATATAGAACACTGCAGGAGGCTATTGCTATGCAAAACGGTGTGCCTCAGGGGCTCTCTTCCGCCATTATGACGGATAATCTGCAGGAAGCTGAAAGGTTTCTATCGGCAGCTGGTTCCGATTGTGGAATTGCCAATGTCAATATCGGGACTTCGGGTGCGGAGATAGGAGGCGCCTTCGGAGGGGAGAAGCATACAGGAGGCGGGAGAGAGAGCGGATCGGATGCCTGGAAGGCCTATATGCGCCGACAGACCAGTACAATTAATTATGGAGATGATTTACCGCTGGCGCAGGGAATTGATTTTCATCTTGGATAGAAAAGCCCCTTCACAAAAATATAAATAACAGTCTCAGGCCTGAGACTGTTATTTATATTTTTGTGAAGGCAGCTTGTGAAAATGCTTATTGGAATTTTTGATGTATTTTTTGGAAAAGACACGCCTTTATCAGTCTTATTAATTACAGGTAACTGGTGTGAAAAGTTCGATCTTATTTGTTTTGGCAGTTATTTTTCTGATCATTGCCATCTGGCGGGGTAATGATACTTTTTTAATATTGGCTTGTTGTTGTCTGGCTATTCGGGGATTGCCAGAAAAGAAGCAGGAGGATATTAAGGATGAAGGGCATTACCAGTACAAATCAGATTAGTCTCGATTTTCTCTTTTGCCAGTTATTTCATTTTTCAAGCGTTGTCATAATCTTCATTTCTCCGAATGCCTGCCAATTGCTGCTTTTGGTTCCCATAATAAGAGCAGCTATACATGTCTTTTGAAACCTAGCCGGTTTGATTAGCGGACGCTGCATTTTCGATTGTATTTGGCTACCGGAAGGCTGATCATAAGACCGATAATTTGTTTACTTTTGCCACCGGAAAATAGCTGCGGTGTGTCCAGCTTAATTAACCTTAACGATGAAGCGACTCTTTATTTTTTTAGCCCTTGCCTGCATCTTCAACTCGGTTTTAGCCCAGAAGGAAGCAGGTTATGACAGTTTTTCAATTGGAGACACGGTGCGGCGACTCAAACTCTCTGTTTTGTCATTGGGTACCAAGACGTTTGAAAACCGCGAGATAGATTTGGAGGATCTTCGGGGGAAGATCGTCCTTATAGATTTTGATGCAACTGATTGTAAATCATGTCAAAAATCAATTATCCATCTCAGTCAGATACAAAAGAAAATAGGCGTGGATAATTTGGTGACAATCATTGTGGCTCCTGAATATCCGGATGAAATATTACGGGAAATAAAACATTTGGATATTGCTGATGTTTACTTTTCTAACGATTGGAATATCTGGAATCTGTTTTTGCCTTATTCAGAACCACACACAGCTGTTATTAATAAAGATGGTATTATCGATGCAATAACTTCTCCTGATTCTATTGATGTAAGCAGTATTGAGAAAATGGTCAATGGCGGGCGAGGCGTATTTCCCCTTATAACAAACTCGACGCTTACTGATTTAGACAGGACACTTCAGGAAGATAAAACATTGTTTAATGTTTCTGTGTCAGGATATGATTCCAGCAAGACAACGAGTACTTACAATGTATCTGTTCCAGGAAAGGTTATGCTGAAATTTATAAACCAAGATCTTATCTCGCTGTTTACAGAAGTATACAGAATGCCTGCGACAACATGGGTGATTGATGACAGAAAGGACTCCATAAAGTCTGCGGAGCCGCCCCAGAAGGAGTATTGTGTGTCTGTTACTGCGCCAGAGGAAGTGAGTATTGATGATGCTTTTAGGTTTGCGCAAGAGGCGGTGAATGCCGCCTTCCCTTATAAGGCAAGTCGTGTTAAAAGGATTAAAAAGGTATATAGTCTTGTGTATAAGCCCAGCGGACATCGCCTGAATTTTATAAGGCCGGATAATCCAGACCATGGAGATGCAGGATCTTCCTTGACTGCTTCTGGTACCTACATCAAAGGTAAGAATATAACTATCAAAGTTCTGACGCGCTATCTGTCCGATGAAATAGGGCGGACGGAAGGTCTTATTGTTTTGGATAAAACCAATATTGATCAGAAATTTGATATTGAGTTACACTGGGAGAAAGCAGATCCGGTATCGATAAAAAGAGAACTGAATAAATATGGATTGTCTTTACAGGAGAATGAACAGCAGGTTGAAATGCTGCTGTTGAATAACAAGTAAGCGGTAAAGTGTGAATAAGTAGCCACGCGGGGGCGCTGGGAACACCTCATTATTTCGCTTGTTTTACTTTTTTAATTTTTCTTTTGTTCCTGCCGCATATCATGCATGTTCTTCCAGGTTTTAAGAAAACTGCAATAAATAGTATAATCCATATTCTGGGAGGCGACATAAGTAAACACCTTTTTGGCCAGTATAGAGGCAATGCCCTGGCCGCGTAGGTTTCTGGAGACTTCAATATAATCCAGGTCAATGTGATTGTCATGTATCCTATAACGGACAAAGGCGTGTCCTTCTTCTTTAGGGATTGGAAGTTCGAATCTATTTTCTGTACGGTTGTCCACGAGTTCCATGGAGCTATATATTGGAGTCATAAAATAATTTTTTAAAAATCTAATGTGCCAAATTTGCCGGCTTTGTAGTCTGCTTCGGCCTGTTGTAGTTCTTCAGAGCTGTTCATTACAAAATTCCCGCCAGCAGCCACCGGTTCTTCAATGGGTTCTCCGCTGAGATAGAGAAAATGACTGTCTTCACAACTGCGGATCAGCAACTCGTCATTTTCCTTTTCAAAAACGACAAGCTGATGGGGTAGAATATTTTCCCCATTTATCAGCAATTTTCCGCTTATTAGATAAAGCAGCGTCCAGTATCCTGGTTTTGCCAAGAGCTGCAAGCCTTTACCTGCATGAAGCTTTCCCCTGATGATAGTTACAGGTGTGTGACTCAAAAGTGGCCCACGGAGGTCTTCGTAATCTCCGGCTATAAGTCTTAGCGAGGCGCCCTCCGCGGTGGGTATTTTGGGTTGCTCAGCTTTTGACGCAAGTTGATATGTGGGCGGTTCCCACTTATTCTTGGCCGGGGTGTTGATCCAGAGCTGTATGAGTTCATATTCTCCCCCGTTTTTAAGCAGGTTATCGGTAGGCCCTTCACTATGCAATAGCCCGCTGCCTGCAAACATCCATTGTGCATCCCCGGCCGCTAAGATGCCTTCGCCGCCATGATTGTCCTTATGGAAGCCCTCTCCACGCAGCAGGATGGTGACGGGAGAAAAACCTCTGTGGGGGTGGGGGTGAATTCTTCTGAGGGAACCAGGGGCTATATTTTCAGGGACGATATGATGAAGCACAATAAATGGACTGGCAAACCTGAAGTCCTTATGGGGAAGGGGTTGTAAGACCGTTTCTGTTTCCGTTATTTTCTTTGCACGTCCATCCAGGATATGCATTATTTTCTTTACCATCATTAACTATTGTTTTAAATCACTTAAATAAAAGAGCAGGTGCGCCTGTTTTAAAGTAGCGCGCCTGCTCAATTTACTATTCCAGATGCCCGAATTTACCCTGGTTAAAATCATTAATCGCTTCTATGATCTCCTCTTGTGTATTCATTACGAATGGTCCGTAACTGGCGATGGGTTCGTCAATAGGAGTACCACTCATGAGTAATACGGTCGCTTTTTCTTTGGCTGTGATATGTATATCCTCACCCTGATGTTCAAAGAGAATAAAATCGTGCTCTTTTACGGTCCTGCCGTTTACTTCGCCGCTGCCATTTACAAAGAGTAAGGCGCTATTGTGCGTTTCTGGGATCGGTATTGTGACATCGGTGCCAGACTCCAGACGTGCGTCTAATAAATTGACTGGTGTATAGGTATTTGCTGCACCTTTTTGCTGTTGAAACGCACCTGCAATTACGCGTACGACACTTTTGCCGTCAGGTAATGTGACAACCGGAATATCTTCTTTCGTCAGCGGTTGGTAGTGCGGGGAGGCAGATTTGTCTTTTTTAGGCAGATTCACCCATAATTGTACCATTTCAAAATTGCCGCCTTTCCTGGAGAAATTTTCTTCGTGATATTCTTTATGTAAGATACCGTTGCCGGCTGTCATCCATTGGACATCGCCAGGATGGATCACGCCACTGTTGCCCGCACTGTCGTGGTGTGCGACACTGCCCTGATAAGCGATGGTGACCGTCTCAAAGCCTTTATGCGGGTGGACATCTACTCCACGTATGTGATCGGAAGGCCCGAAATCATACGCTGCATTAAAATCCAGCATCAGAAATGGACTGATTCGTCTTTGTGCAATTGTTTGCGGGATAAAATTAAAGACCCTGAATCCGTCGCCAACCATGCCTGCACTTGCTGGCCTGGATATTATTCTATCGATTTTCTTTTCCATTACTAATTTTCCTTCTATAGTTTTTTATTTAGTCGTTAAGCACTGCAGCCTTTTTTAGTTCAGGCAAATATTGAGGGCAGCATTTCTAAAACCATCATCCACAAAATGAATTTTTAGTGGAATTGATTTTATGAGCTCTTCAACACTGATATCCCAATCAGTCCAGGCTTCCTTTTTATGTATCACAGGCGGCTCGTCTTCCAGGGACAGGATTTTGAGTAGTTTCTTTTCCTCACTTTGTTCCAGCCCTGCTTGGTAAAGGATGCCGTCAAATTCCATTTTATACAATTGTTCGATGGCGGTTTCTACATCCAGGACGATATTGAGTTCTTGCGTGGTGGTAATGCTGTTGACCTTATCCAAGTCGCTGCTGTCATTTAAAATAATAAGGATTTTACGCTTCATAATGACTCCTTTTTTATTAGACAAAGATACAATAGGGCAAAAGGGATGCCCAATAATACAGATTAAGCCCAAAACTTAATCTAGATTAAGCAAAAATTGCAATAAATTGATAATGAACTGGCTATGGCTGGGCTATCCCTTGGGCAAGGGTGTATTATTGATCATCTTAGAAAAAAACTCCGGTGTTACACCAATAAAAGAAGCGATTTGCTTATGTGGCAGGCTCTGTGTTAAAGTCGGATAGAGGCGGCAAAAGGTAGCAAAGCGTTCAATAGCTGGTTGACTGAGATTGCCGATAAGCCTTTGCTGATAAGCAATGACTGCATTCTCTGCAAGTATCCTGAAATGCCTTTCCAGTTCGGGAATATCTATAAATACCTGATCCAGTTTCTGCTTGGAAATATATAGATAGTTAGTGGTTTCCAGTGCTTCTATAAACAGGTCTGCAGGTTCTTGCCTATTGAGGCTTTTCATGTCTGCCATCCACCAGCCCGCAGGTGCAAACTGGAGTACGTGTTCAAAACCGTTGCTGTCTACTTTATAACTTCTGAGTAAGCCATTCGTGACAAATGCAAGGCCCTGGTCGATGTCTCCTTCCTGTAACAGGTAGTGTTTTTTCTTCAGTGTTTTTTCCTGAAACAGGCCTTCAAATATTTCCAGCTGATTTTCTGTAAGTGTAATATTGCCCTGGATGTTTTCTCTTAGTAGGAAATGCATGTCACGGTTTTTATTGCTTCCTAAAAATACATTATTTTACGGATATAACCCTTTGACGATCATTAAGATTAATGAATCCGGTTCTAAAAAGGAAAAGGTTTGCCAAAGTTCGGCAAACCTTTTCTCCTTTATAATTATCTGAGCTTACTTCTTTTGTTCGAAGCTTTTACGGATAATGTTCAGTGCTGCACCATGTCTGAACCATTCAATCTGTTGTTCATTATAGGTATGATTGACATCAAATTGTTCTGTAGAGCCGTCTGCATGATGTAAAACGATGGTCAATGGTTTTTCCGGGGCAAATGTGGTTAAGCCAAGTATATCGATTACGTCGTCTTCCTGGATTTTATCATAGTCGTTTTTATCCTGGAAGGTCAGACCTAACATACCTTGTTTCTTCAGGTTGGTTTCATGGATACGCGCAAAGCTTTTAGCGATGATCGCACGAACACCCAAGTGGCGGGGTTCCATTGCTGCATGCTCTCTACTGGAACCTTCTCCATAGTTTTCATCTCCGACAACAATTGTTCCTATACCCGCTGCTTTATAGGCCCGTTGGGTAGCCGGAACTGGTCCATATTCGCCGGTCAGTTCGTTTTTAACGCTGTCTGTTTTTTCGTTGAAGTAGTTTACAGCGCCGATCAGCATATTGTTAGAGATATTATCTAAGTGTCCTCTGAATTTCAGCCATGGACCAGCCATAGAGATATGGTCTGTGGTACATTTACCTTTTGCCTTGATCAGCAGTCTTAAGCCTTTCAGGTCTGTGCCTTCCCATTCAGCGAACGGAGATAAAAGCTGCAGGCGTTTGGAGTCAGGAGAGACCTGAATCTGAATGGAAGAGCCGTCTTCAGCAGGTGCCTGATAGCCCGGATCTTCTACTTCAAAGCCTTTTGTAGGCAGTTCATCACCAGTCGGTGGGTCTAATTTTACTTTCTCCCCTTTTTCATTGATCAGGAAATCTGTCATTGGGTTAAAGGTAAGGTCGCCCGCAATAGCGATTGCAGTTACCAGCTCAGGAGAGGCAACGAATGCAAAAGTATTAGGGTTGCCGTCCGCTCTTTTGGCAAAGTTGCGGTTAAAAGAGTGGACGATGGTATTTTTTTCCTTTTTCTCTGCACCGACTCTGTCCCACATACCGATACATGGTCCACAGGCGTTGGTCAGGATTTTGGCACCGATGGATTCAAATACATCCAGGATACCGTCACGTTCCACAGTATAGCGGATCTGTTCTGAACCTGGATTGATCAGGAATTCTGACTTAGACTTAAGGTTCTTTTCAGAGACCTGCCTGGCCAGGGAAACGGCACGGGAAAGATCTTCATAAGAAGAGTTGGTACAAGATCCTATAAGGCCTACTTCAACTCTTTCAGGCCAGCCCTGAGCATCAGCCACTTCCTTCATTTTTGATACCGGGGTAGCCAGGTCAGGAGTGAATGGTCCGTTCAGGTGAGGTTCCAGCTCAGACAGGTTGATTTCAATTACCTGATCGAAGTATTTTTCCGGATCAGCATATACTTCGGGATCACCGGTTAAGTGTTCTGCGATGGAATCAGCAATATCAGCCACTTCGGTTCTGCCGGTAGCTCTCAGGTAGCGGGCCATAGAATCGTCGTAGCCAAATGTGGAGTTGGTGGCTCCGATCTCGGCTCCCATGTTACAGATAGTACCTTTACCGGTACAGCTGATAGAGCGTGCACCTTCTCCAAAATATTCAACGATCGCACCGGTACCGCCTTTTACAGTCAGGATACCAGCTACCTTTAGGATGATATCTTTAGGAGCTGTCCAGCCATTGAGCTTGCCGGTCAGTTTAACACCGATCAATTTAGGCCATTTTAGCTCCCATGGTAAACCGGCCATAACGTCACAGGCATCAGCACCACCGACGCCGATAGCGATCATCCCTAAACCGCCGGCGTTTACCGTGTGCGAGTCGGTTCCGATCATCATACCGCCCGGGAAGGCGTAGTTCTCCAGTACAACCTGGTGAATGATACCGGCGCCGGGGCGCCAGAATCCGATGCCATATTTATTGGACACGGAACCCAGAAAATCATATACTTCTTTACTTTCTTGTTTTGCGAAGGCAAGGTCTTTTTCGGCGCCTTCTTTTGCTATAATCAGGTGATCACAGTGTACGGTGGAAGGAACGGCCACTTTAGGCCGGCCGGCCTGCATGAACTGTAACAGGGCCATCTGCGCAGTTGCATCCTGCATGGCTACACGGTCAGGCGCGAAATTAACATAATCGTGTGCTCTTTGGAATTTCTTTAAGGGTTGGTCACTGTGAAGGTGCGCATATAATACTTTTTCGGCAAGTGTGAGAGGAGTGCCGGTAGCGGCGCGTGCTTTTGCAATTCTGTCAGGTAGCTCACTGTAGACCTTTTTGATCATGTCAATATCAAAAGCCATAACATTACAATTTAAATAGTGTGATATAAAATTGTTGCGAAGTTACTTAAAACAGGTGGATTTTAAAAAATCTGTCTGTTAAAATTTGGTGTACCTAAATTTGGTGTTTGATATACCTAATGAATAAAATGCTTTGATTTTTATGCCATTGCAAGGATTTATTCTACAAGTGAGGCTTTTTTTTAGGATTTTGTATATTTGTCTGTCTTTCATTAAGGCAGACTGGCTAATTGGCGCAAATCTTGTTATGATGTGGGCGTTTTAGGACCGCAGTGATTCAAAAAGCAATTAACCGCCGGATCTGGATCTTAGAATTAAAAGTATAGTAGATGAACAGATTAAGAAGTTTTATTGAATGTCGGGCGTTTGGGGTCTGTGCCGCTATCGGCACTAAACTGGGTATAGCCAGTTCCAGAATCCGTCTTTGGTTTATCTATATTTCCTTTCTTACGTTTGGATCGCCTATTATTATCTACATGGTGCTGGCATTCTGGATGAATATCAAACGCTATGTCTTATTTGCCAGACGTAATCCGTTGAAATATTCTGATTAGGACTGGAAGAGACTTATTTTTATCTTGAACGAAGGGACTTTGTCGTCAGGGGGCCTATTGGCGTGACAGGACTGCCAAGGGGGCAAATGCTAACGTGCTAAGCTGGTAATCTGAAAATGTCGGCTTTTTAATGCCGCTGAGCGGTAACTTCCTCTTATTCACAGATTTTCAAGAGGATTTGTTCTAAATTTTATACCTTTATTGAAGCAGATTTTAACCAAAATACTGCTTACCTTCAACTTACAACATAATATATGATCAACCAACGAAAATTAATGCTGTGCTTTATAATGGCTGCAGCTATTGGCTTGAGTTTCTCCTGTAAAAAAGTAGTAGACGGACCTGGAGATGGGGATGGGGCTAAATTAGATACAGCCGGTTCTACTTTTGTTGACCGGCTCTATGATTCATTATATATGTATGCCAGCCAAACTTATTATTGGAATGATCAGCTACCTTCATACGGTGACTTTTCTCCACGGAAGTTTAAAAATAGTGATACACTGGTTGGGCTTGCCAGTGAGCAGTTTCAATTGACTCGGTACCCTAAAGACGGCTCGGGAAATCTCTATGAGCAATTGCAGAAACCCGTATATGATGCAAATTTTAATGTGGTTTGGCAAGATGATAATTCCGCGCCTAAATATTCTTATATTTTAAGAACAAGTGAAACAGTCAATGGCGGAGCCAGTTCTTTTATTGGAACGGGTAATAAGAATACCCGTTTTCTTAAGATGACACTAGATGGTAAGGATAGTGGATTGGGCTTTATTCCGGCTTTGGTGACAATTGGAAAGGGGCAAACTTATGATAATGTAAAAGTGAGTAAGGATTCTACACTTTGTATTATTCAATGGGTGACCAATGGATCCCCTGCTTATACTGCAGGATTGCGAAGAGGAGATCTTGTGAGTAAAATAAATGGCAAATCGTATGTGAACTGGACGGATGCAGATGTTGACGAGTTGAATAATGCGATTAATGCAGCGCAGATTCAGCTTACTGTAAGAGATGGAGAAAGCGGAAATAAAACAAAAAGCTTAAGCTTTAAAACTAAACTTTATGATTTTAATCCGATATTCAAGGACACTTTGATTAATCAAGGCGGAAAGAAAATCGGGTATCTCGCATTTCAGACTTTCAGCAGTAATGCATTGGATTATTTGGATGATGCATTTAGAAATGATTTAAAAGGAGCCACAGATCTAGTGGTAGATTTACGTTTTAACGGAGGTGGATACGTTTATGTTGCTGAACACCTTATTAATTTAATTGCTCCCTCTAGCGCAAATACAAAAGTAATGTACAGGTCAATTTATAATGACGCTATAACAAACAAAAAAGCGCCTATTTTAAAGAATATACCCATAGACTATGAGCACCCGTCTGAAGGATCATTAGGAGATGTTGATTTTACACAAAGCGATGATAACCGAAATACGACGGTTAAAATTGATAAATCTGTGGATGGGAAAGCTGGGCTTTCTAATCTGAACCACATTTACTTTATTGTTTCTAACGGTACTGCTTCTGCAAGTGAACTGACAATGAATAGCCTGAAGCCTTATTTAGGAGTACAACTCATAGGTGCTGCTTTTGGTGATGATGGGGACAGGACTTATGGAAAACCCGTCGGATTCTTCGAAATACGGTTTGGAGACTATAGCATGTGGATGCCTAACTTTGAAACAAGGAATTCTAAAAATGAAGGTGATTATTATCAGGGTATGCCTACAGATATTCAGTCTTTTGATGATGTAGCACATGATTTTGGTGATCCGAAAGAAGAATCATTTGCTGAAGCAATAGCAAGAATAACCGGCAGCACCACGTCTGCTGGGGTAATGGACAAATTTAGGTCGGTAAAGAAAAGTATCATTGGAGCTAGAAGCGTGGGACAGGTTATCAAAACAGACAAAATGGTTGTCAAGCCAGTTAGGTTTAAAAAATAGTATTTTAAGAGTATAGAGGCGCATCCGTCAATAATGGATAATCTATGTAATTCTCATATATCAAAGCCCTGCTTTCCAAGAGGGAAAGCAGGGCTTTGATATACTATTTCGAAAAATTAAACGCATTTAGTCGGGTAGAAGATCGATTAAGTTACGTTGATTTCGACAAAGACAGAATAAGTTAATCTTGAAATGAAAGCTGATCACGCTTTCCGCTTTTAAGCATTGGCTACAAGAACCTAGAAATTAAAGCAGAAGGTATCTGTTATTTAGTTTACTTTTATATCTTTTTGGATATAAAAATAACGTTTATTGTAACTTTATATCTAAATTGATATAAAATTTACTAATTTCGCTTAATTATATCTAATTAAATATAAGATACGTGTTTTAGTTAAAATTATATCTAAATGTATATAAAATGCAATCACTATTGGCAGATTTTGTAAAGAGAGAAAGGAAGAAGATTAAATTAACACAATCAGAGTTCGCGGAGAGAGCGGGTGTAGCGCTGGTTGTGGTAAGGAAAATTGAACAGGGAAAGGAAAATCTAAGTCTGAGAAAAGTTAATCGGGTTTTATTAATGTTTGGTTATACTATGGGCCCCATAAAAGTACACAATGCGACAAGCGATCATTAAATATAAAGGAAGCATAGCAGGTTTGTTAACAGAAAGAGATCAAGGGGACTACGTTTTTGAGTATGATGAAAATTTTATCGTAGACCATCCAACTTGGTTTATAACATTTGATATGCCTGTTCGACAGTATCCTTATTATAGTACGCGCCTATTCCCGTTTTTCGACGGTTTAATTCCTGAGGGATGGCTATTGAATATTGCTTCAAATAGCTGGAAAATTAATAAAGCCGATCGGATGGGATTGCTGTTGGCTTGTTGCAGAAATTGTATTGGAGCTGTGAGTGTTTACCCCGTTAATCCAAAGGAGAATGAGTAAATGTTTATATTGTTATGAGGATCTACCAGCAGATGTAAAAAATGAATTTCACACAGTATGCGCTAAAAAAATTTTCGGTGCTACTGGTGTTCCGGAATTGCCTTATGTTTTGTCCGAAATGGCTAAGTTGGCAAAATTGGTAATAGAACGATCCGTTGCTGTACCGGGCGTACAACCAAAGATTTCAATGGAGATTATTGAAGAGGAATTAAAAACAGGGAAAAGTGGTAGGATGACTGTTTTGGATGCACTTGAAGGTCAATATATACTAAAACCGCCAAATGAAGACTTCCCAATGATGCCAGAGAATGAACATTTGACCATGTTACTGGCTAAAGCATTCAAAATATCGGTAGTGCCTTCAAGTTTAATGCGTCTCAAATCCGGAGAACTTTGCTACGTGTCCAAACGTGTAGATCGTCGTAAAGGTGGAGAAATGCTCCACATGATTGACTTTCTGCAGATACTAGGTCTGGACGATAAATACCGGGGAACAATGGAGCAGGTGGGAAAGAAAGTCGGAGAACTATCTGCGCGTATTCTCTACGATAAATTCCGTTTTTTTGAACTTGCGATCTTCAATTTTATTGTAGGCAATAATGATATGCATTTAAAAAATTTTTCGATGCTTTTATCTCCGGATGGTTGGCAGCTGTCTCCTGCCTATGATTTGCTCAATGTCAAAATAATTCTGACTAAAGATGAAGAAGATCTCGCCTTAAAACTAGGTGGGAAAAAGAAAAAGCACAACAGCGGCTATTTTGAAAGGTTTGCCGAGGTTTTAGGACTGGAGAAGAAACAGTTTAATTCAGTTATGCTGCGAATCGGAAGTTGGTTGCCTGAAGCGGAGAAATTAATTGGCCGATCATTTCTATCCCCAGACCTACAGGAAGCTTATCGTAAAACCCTTCATGAACGGATTGGCCGGCTGGGATTATAAATTGAATGAAGGATACAGTAAAAGCCCTGCTTTCCAAACGAGAAAGCAGGGCTTTGATATAACTATGTGGAAAAACTAAAGGCATTTAGTTTTTCTGTAGTAAGTTTTTATTTATGCAAATTTCTTGGCATCTTCCAGGAACTTCGCCAGACCGATATCTGTCAGCGGATGTTTCAGTAAACCCAGAATAGGTTCCAGCGGAGAGGTGACTACGTCAGCTCCTGCTTCAGCACACTGAATAATATGGTTTGAGTTACGGATAGAAGCTGCCAGGATTTCTGTTTCATAACCCTGAACGGCATAGATCTCGGCAATCTGGGAAATCAGATTGATCCCTTCCCAACCGCTATCGTCGATACGGCCGATAAATGGAGAAACATAAGCGGCACCTGCTTTAGCAGCTAAAATAGCCTGTCCGGCAGAGAATACCAAGGTACAGTTGGTGCGGATACCATTGTCAGTGAACCATTTGATGGCTTTTACGCCTTCTTTGATCATAGGAACTTTTACAACGATATTTTTATGCAGTGCTGCCAGTTTTTTACCTTCTTCTACAATGCCTTTAAAATCTGTAGAAACCACTTCGGCACTGATATCACCATCTACGATTTCACAGATTGTTTTATAGTGCTGGATAACGGCATCATGTCCTTTAATACCTACTTTAGCCATTAAGGAAGGGTTAGTTGTTACACCATCCAGAATACCTAAATCATTGGCTTCCTTAATCTGTTCCAGGTCTGCCGTGTCAATAAAGAATTTCATCAGTCTTTTTTTTAGTTTAATGATTGGTAAATATATCTAATTAATCATGCTCTGCGCCTTAGCAGGGTGCATAACAATCTTCACCCAAAGGTACGCAAAAATTAAAGATAGGCTTAATAAGATCAAAAAATTTGCATTTAGTTGATATAGCTGCTGGCTAAATATTAGCCGGTTCAGCTTGCCAGATAAGTAAGAGTGGAAAGGGAAAATAAAGAAGGCAGGCTACTCACATCGCGCCGCTACAACCACCTACTCTTGCTGCCTTCCGGCCCTGGGAGGATTCAGTAGGAGCTGGCCGTGTGAGACCTGCCGGGTGCAAATGTAAAAGCCTTAGTTGTAAATGCCAAATTTTAAGCTTCGTTTTGTGAAAATAAAAAACAGACCCGCATAGTTGATAGCACGATCAGTTTGCGGATCTGTTTTAATTTTTTCAGGGCATTCCCGGTTGTATCAGTCAAAGTCAATCTATAAATAAATACAATGAACTGACCTAAAATAAGTTAACCTGAGTATGAATGCTAAAAGCAGGGCCTTAGAAGTCTTTTTTAGCAACCCCATCAGCGATGGCTTTCAGGGCATTGGTTTCACTAAGGATCGCACTCATTTTATTACCTTTACCGTCGTCACCTTTAGCGATATAGCCGCCTCTGGCAGTTTTTGATACGACAGCATTATGCATGGGTACATTCTTTTCCTTCGTCTTCAGACAATAAGCTTTAATGAATTTTGAAGTGTCCATCTTTTCAATTTTTGTTTGATTATCTATTTAATTATGGGCAGAGAAGTATTCAAAAAACCTACCCTGAACCCGGCTTCGATGTTAAATGTAAGCACATTTTGTCAAAAATCGGATAATTGAGAAGAGTTTTTCCGCAATTTCCGTTTTTAACATCCTGCTGATAATCATGGTATTTGTTAATTATCTAAAAGATTCAAATGTAACTGGTTGAAATTCTGTAATGAAGATAATTTCAGGTCTGCTGCTGCCCACCTTTCTTCCTTATAATGCTGTGGTCCCGGTACGATTACGCAGCGCATCCTGGCTGCTTTAACCGCAATCATGCCGTTAAAAGAGTCTTCAAAACAGATGCACTGGGTAGGGGGTGTCTGAAGTGCGGCGGCGCAGTCAAGATAGACCTGCGGATGTGGTTTGCCATGTGGCAGGTTACCTGCGGAAGCAATGGTATTCAAGTATTTCTCGATCCCCAGCTTTTCAACGACCAGGTGGATCAGCGGCAGGGAAGAGGAAGAGGCAATACCGATTTTGAATTTAAGAGCGCTAAAGAACTCAAAAATATGGTCTACGCCAGGCATGACAAGTCCTCTTTTATCCACCTTATCCATAACAGATGCCAGGATTTTAGCCTCGACTGTGTCGTATTCGTGGACAGAGATCTGGTGTCTGGACAGCCACCACTCGGTAAATTCCTTGGTCCTGAGGCCGGTGGTGAGTGCGTATTGCTCGTCGGACAGGACAATACCGTATTCACCAAAGATCTCTTGTGCTGCTTCTTTCCATAGCGGCTCGCTGTCGATCAGCAGCCCATCCATATCAAAAATAACGGTCGATAAATGCATAGTTTTTTTGCTTTAATGTTGCCTGTTCATTTTGAACGGCATAGATATTTAAAATGATGATCTGTTTTTAATGTTCTTTGATCAGATTACGCTGATCCCGTTCCGGTTTATAGGTATGTTTCCACCTTCTGTGGCTCCATAAATATCCCGGAGGGTCTTCTTGTATAACCTTTTCCAGTAATGCTGCAGTCCGGATGGCAATAGCACCTTTGGGTAAATCACCTGCCGCTTTGGTAATGCACTGCAGTTCAGTGCTATAATAACCCCGTTTAATTCTTTTTATTTTACAAAACACCACAGCATTATTCATAAGCCTGGAATTGGCATCAGGCCCTTTGGCAAAGGGTGTCAACCGACCAAAAAAAGGCAGCCAGTAGGCACTTTTCAGAAACCTTGGATTCTGATCCGCGACGAGTACAAAGGCTTTTCGTTCACCTGCATAAGGCTTGAACTGTTCTTTAAATTTCTTACTGTCAATGAGTACTGTTCCAAACCGGCTGCGGATCTTGTGCATTAGACGTTCGGCTATGGTACTGCTCAGATGCGCATATACGACGATTTGCTTGTATGGATTCTGATAGGCATAAGACAAATTACACCACTCCCAGTTAAAAAAATGGCCTAATACAAAGTCAATACTTAACCCCTGTTCATAGAGCCGGTTAATTGTCGTGTGATCATGCTTAAAGCGCCGTTGTATGGAATCTATAGGTAGAGAGATCAGCTTTATTAGTTCTACAAAATTATCCGTGAACCGGTAATAAAAGTCGCGGCCGATACGGTCTCTCTCAGCCTGTGTCTTATCAGGAAATGCAATCTTCAGGTTACTGGCTACAACTGCTCTTCTATAACGAACCAGCCGGTACATTATAAATGCAGTCAAGTCACTGATTCCATAAAGCACCCGGAAAGGGAGCAGGGAGACCAGATAAAGTAAACCATAAACAATATGATACATATGTGTTGTTAACTGCTTTTGAGACCAATTACAAGATAATTAAGCCGCAAATATACAAATAGGGCAGCGCCTGGCTGCCCTATTTGGCAATTATTATAATATTACGCTTTGCAACAGATCACTTTTCTGGGGATAATCTGTGTTGAAATGGAGTCCCCTGCTTTCTCTTCTAAACTGCGCTCCCTTGACAATCAGGTAGCCCACGGTAATCAGATTACGCAGTTGACAGAGCTGCGGGGAGACCTGAGATTGTTTATACAGGGCTTCTGTTTCTTCAAAAAGCAGATCCAGGCGCCGCATGGCTCTTTCCAGGCGGACATTGGTACGGACAATCCCGACATAATCCGTCATTATCTGTTCCAGTTCTTTAACACTTTGCGTGATCAGGATCATCTCCTTAGGCTCTGAAGTGCCCAGCGCATCCCAGTCCGGGAAAGCCATTTGCTCCATTTCTGTCGCAAACTCTTGCAGGAGGCCTTGCTGATATAGCCCGAGTACGTCTTCATAGGCTCTGTGAGCGAAGACCATGGCTTCCAGAAGGCTATTGCTGGCCAGCCGGTTGGCGCCATGCAAGCCGGTAGAAGAGCACTCTCCACAGGCATATAAATGCTGAATAGAGGTCCGTGCAAAAAGATCGGTTTTTATCCCGCCGCAACTGTAATGCGCCGCTGGGGCAACCGGAATACCTTCTTTAAAGACATCGATACCAATGGCTTGACAATGTTCATAGATATTAGGGAAATGCTGAATGAACTTTTCTTTGTCAATGGGAGAGCAGTCTAAATACACATGTTGTGTACCATGCTTTTTCATCTCACTGTCAATGGCACGTGCGACAATGTCACGTGGTGCGAGATCCCGTCTGGGATCATAGCGTTCCATAAAGGCCTCTCCCTTATGATTGCGCAAAATACCGCCCTCTCCGCGTACGGCTTCTGTAATAAGAAAGGCAGGTGAAACGCCCGGCTCAAATAAAGCTGTGGGGTGGAACTGGATAAATTCCATATTCTCAATGCGTCCCTTGGCTCTATAGGCCATTGCTACGCCATCACCGGTTGCCACTCTGGGGTTAGTGGTACTCCTGTAGGCCTGGCCACAGCCACCGGTAGCCAACAGTGTCGCTGAAGCCAGGATCTTTTCTATCGTGCCGGTTTCCCGGTTTAACACATAGACACCATAACAGGTAATGTCTCTGGAGGACTTTGTTACTAAAAAACCGAGGTGATGCTGTGTAAGCAACTCCACCACATAATATTGATCCAGGATCTTAATATTTTTATATTGGCTGGCCTGATCGATCAGGGCCCTTTCAATTTCTTTTCCCGTTACGTCTTTATGATGCAGGATTCTGAACTCGCTATGACCACCCTCTCTGCCTAGATTATAATCTCCGTCTTCGTTTTTATCAAAGCGCGTTCCATAATCAATAATCTCCCGGATACGGTCAGGTCCTTCTTTGACGACCGCCTCTACTGCTGCAGGATCGCATAAGCCGTCACCGGCAATCAGGGTATCTTCTATATGTTTGGCAAAGCTGTCTTTTTCAAAATCCCATACGCCTGCAACGCCACCTTGTGCATAATTGGTATTGGACTCTTCAGCAGAAGCAGCCTTGGTGAGTACCAGGATTTCTTTATCGGGAAGGGCTTTGGCTGCCTTAATGGCAAAAGTGAGTCCGGCAATTCCCGAACCGATGACCAGTAGATCCGTCGTCATATATTAATTAATAATTGAGCTTGAAACATAACCTTAAAGACCAAAATTAGTGAATAATCCCGCTTTATCATAAATCCCTATAAAAAAAGCAACTGCACCTTATTTATCAGCGTACAGTTGCTTTTATATAATTCAGGTAACACAATGATTACCCTTTACAAAAATCTACATATCAGTTTGTTTGCGCAGACGGGCTGCTTTTGCAATATAAACGCCGTAGTAGATGAGGTGGAAGATCACCATCACAAAAGAGAAGATGACCAGGCCCTCATCGCTGCCCTTGGTATTGTAATGATGGCAGGCACCCAGGATCGCCAGTGCGACGGTGATAACAAGGCCGCTGATGGCAGTGATATTGAAGCTCCGGCTATGGTCTTTTTTGCCGTCTGCCTGGTTAAGAATGCTTTTGGTAATTCCCCTTGCCAGATAAATATCCAAACCGATCATCATCCAGGCGATCAGACGGATCCAGGTGTCCAGCGGTAAAAAGACCATCATGAACAGACAAACTAAAACACCCAGAATCGGCACTAACGGCACCAGAGGCGTACGGAAGGCGCGGGGCGCATCTTTCATTTTTTTACGCATCACCAGTACACCGATGCATACCAGAATAAAGGCGAACAGCGTACCGATGCTGGTCATCTCGCCTACAATTCTGCCAGGAATAAAAGCTGCGAAAAGACTCACAAGGAGCATGAACAGTAAATTTGACTTATAAGGTGTTTTATGGCGGGGGTGTAATTTAGAGAAGAGCCCGGGGAGCAGACCGTCATTACTCATAGAATAGAAGACCCGGCTCTGACCCAGCAGCATCACCAGGATAACTGAGGAGTAGCCCAGAAGGATGGCTATTATAATCAGGGTATTTAACCAGGGATATGCCGGAGTGACTATACCGCCGGCGCCCACAGCACCCATTTGCTTGATCGCTATGGCTACGGGGGCCAGATCGCTGCTGCCACCTGTGTTAAAGAGGGTATAATGCGCCACGCCCGTCATAACATAAGCGAAGGCGATATATAAAATTGTACAGATAATCAAAGAACCTAATATTCCTATAGGCATCGCCTTTTTAGGGTTTTTCGTTTCCTGCGCCGCAGTGGATACGGCATCAAATCCGATATAGGCAAAAAATACAACTGCTGCGGCTCTTACTACGCCGGACCAGCCAAAGTGACCAAATTCGCCGGTATTTTTGGGAACGAGCGGTTCCAGATTGGCGGGCTGTACATAATGCAGCCCTAAAGCAATAAATACGACAACGATAGAAACTTTAATTACAACAATGATTGCGTTCACCCAGGCCGATTCGCTCGTGCCTCTGATCAGGATCATAGATATTATTACTACAATAAATACGGCAGGGAGATTTAAAATGCCGGGCACGGTGTCAAATGGAGTCGCCGTGAGCACATGTGGCAACGCCATATTGTAGGTTTTTAGTAATTCATTTAGATAGCCGGACCAGCTGGAAGCGACCGTGGCCGCACCTACTGCATATTCCAATACCAGATCCCAGCCTATGATCCAGGCGATAAACTCGCCCATGGTTGCATAGGAATAGGTATAGGCACTACCGGCGACAGGGATCATAGACGCAAACTCTGCATAACAGAGACCGGCAAAGGCACAACCGACGGCCGCAATGATAAAAGAGAGCATAATCCCCGGACCAGCCATATTAGCCGCTGCCACTCCTGTAATTGAAAACAGGCCGGCACCGATAATGGCCCCTATGCCTAAAGCCACCAGTGAACGGGCGCTGAGTGTTTTTTTCAGACCATCGGTGGCAGAAGATTCGGCAATCAGGGAGCTAATAGACTTTTTTGCAAATAAACTCATAATAATATTTAAATTCTTAAATTAGTTACGAGGTGGAAAATTAAGGATTAATTCCAAACTGTTTAACAAAACCCCTGTTTTTTTGGCTTCTGGGAATAAATTATGCAAAAACATGCCTAATGTTAGTTTGTTTTTTTATCTTTCCGGGTTTGACATTATGATTCAACCTTTTGTGTAGGATTATCTTTATAAGATGCAATTTTTTAAGCCTTAAAAGGCTAATGTCTGTTCGTTTTTGTATCTTGCGGCCATTTTGAAAAGAAAGGGTTTATCAGAAATATATTTTTATTAAAGTGAACTTTAATCAGGTTCGACAGGACCTTAATTTTTGAATAGAAGCAAATTTGATGAAGAAAAATTCAAAGAACCGCCTGACCTTATATATTATTATTGCTATGGTCCTGGGAGCCATTATAGGCTACATTGCGTATTTGTATATGCCGAAGGAGGATATTCCTTCGCTGGTGTCGATCGGTAAAATGCTGACGACGCTTTTCCTGAGGCTGGTTCAGATGATCATCGCGCCGCTTGTATTGTGTACACTGACCGTCGGGATTGCTAAATTAGGTGATCTTAAAAGTGTAGGCCGGATCGGCGGCAAGGCAATGCTCTGGTTTATCTCGGCTTCTATTGCCAGCCTTTTTATCGGCCTGATGATCGTTCATATTGGAAAGCCGGGCATGGGACTGAACCTGGCCGATGCCCACGGGGGAGACGTGGGAGATATCATCTCCGGGACCCAGTCTTTTTCGGCCATGAACTTTATTAACCATCTGGTACCCAAAAGCGTCATTGAGGCGATGGCCACCAATGAAATCTTGCAGATAGTGGTTTTTGCTATGTTTCTGGGCGTTTCACTGGCTGCGCTGGGAGAAAGAGCGAAGCCTGTGGTAAAAGCGTTGGATACGCTTTCTGAGGCCATTCTTGTCATGGTAAATTATGTGATGTATACGGCACCCATTGGTGTATTAGGCTCCATTGCAGGTACGATGGCTGTTAACGGCCCTGGCATCTTTTGGTTTTATGGTAAATATTTATTGTGGTTCCTGGTGGCCATATTATTACTCTGGATACTGATGGCACTTGTCGGCTATTTTATATTAGGCAAGCGATTACTTCCCTTACTAAAACATATTGTCCAGCCGATGATCATTGCCTTTAGCACGACCAGCAGCGAGGCCGTGTTTCCGGTTCTGACTGAAGAACTGGAGAAATACGGCTGTAAAAATAGAATTGTCTCGTTTGTATTGCCACTTGGCTATTCCTTTAACCTGGATGGCTCTATGATCAACATGACCTTTGCCTCCATGGCCATTGCTCAGGCCTATGGCATTCACCTGGATATCGGAACCCAGATCACTATGTTATTTGTACTGATGCTGACCAGTAAGGGGATGGCCGGGGTGCCCCGCGCCTCACTGGTGGTTGTGGCGGCGACTTGTGCGATGTTCGATATTCCTCCGGAAGGAATTGCACTTATCCTACCTATTGATCATTTCTGTGACATGCTGCGCTCAATGACCAATGTCGTCGGTAATGCGCTGTCTACCGCCGCAGTCAGTAAATGGGAGGGAGAGCTTAGCGATCCGGCTATGTTGGAAGACGCGCCTGCCCAGGCTGCATAAGGATTATCGGTTAACTTTTCGGTGAGCGGCGGCCTTCACTGCTTTTTTAAATCACCTTTGGCCTATCTTTGGCTGGTCAGCAAACAAGAAGTTATGGGGTTTTAATCGCACACCTGAAGCGGCAGACTGATCCTGGGTACCTGGTTTGGGTGTTCCCGTTAATATTTATTTAGATAAAATTTTAATATTAATTATCAAATTCAGCTGTTACTACTGCTGCCGGTAGCTTAAATTTGCGAGGTGCCGGATATATATCTGTTACATTAATATCATTGTAAAGACATTTTAATTAGAATCCATGCTGGAGGCAATACTTCTGAGTTTTGACTGGAAACAACTTTTAAGCCCTGAGTTTTATATTCAGGCAGGGGGCCTTTGGTTGATCCTTTTTATCATATTTGCGGAGACGGGGCTCTTTGTGGGATTTTTTCTGCCCGGTGACTCTTTATTATTTATTGCGGGAATCTATAGTGATGATCTGGCCAAGTCTTTTATTGATACGGGAAGCCCTTTTCTTAATCTGATGGAAATTATTGTACTGGTCTTTCTGGCCGGTGTATTGGGCAATATCTTTGGTTTCTGGTTTGGCAAAAAGAGCGGTCCCTTGCTCTTTAAGAAAAAGGACACCTGGTATTTTAAGAAAAAGCACCTGCAGCAGGCGCACGATTTCTTTGAAGAAAAAGGCGGCGGCGCCCTGATCCTGGCCAGGTTTCTGCCGATCATCCGCACTTTTGCTCCAATTGTAGCGGGCATTGTAGGCATGGAGAAGAAAAAATTCATGCTATATAATATCATAGGCTCCCTTAGCTGGGCAACGGTGCTGCTGGCCGGTGGTCATTACCTTTATAAGGCTGTGCTCAAGGCCTATAATATTGACCTGACACACCATCTGGAGTACATCATTATCATTTTAGTGGTGATCACCACAGCGCCGGTACTGATAAAAATGATCCGGGGCGATAAAGGTAAAAAAGCTTCCAGCAACATCTCCGGGCACTCTGATCCCCAGGGATAAGCGTACGCGCCATATAAATCTGACCCGGAGCCATACCTATTTGGTTATTAACCAGTATCTTTACTGAACCAAGTAGTTACCTCTCTTGTAATATGCATAAAGTAATCAGCCGGCCGTATCAAAAGCCATATCAAAGATCTGGCGGAAGGATTCAGGTATTGATCCTCCATTTACTGGTGGTATTGTTACTGCCCTGTGTTATCTGGGCACAGGATAGCCTTCGCCAGCCAGTGCGGCCATGGAAAGGCGATTTTGATATTAATCTTCTGGATAAAGTCAATCCCGACACACCTAAGAGTATCGTTATCCGGCAAATCAGCAATTCAGCTTATTGGTTACCCGCAGCGGTGGTAGTCGGAGAGCTGGGCTACGGCTTCGCGGCAAATGACGCCTTGAATAAACGTTACGCTGTAGAGACCGGCGTAAGTGTGGGCATCGGGCAACTGATGTCTATCGGACTGAAGCACCTTTTTAAACGGCCCAGACCTTTTATGAGTTATCCGGACAGGATTAATCCTGTCAATTACGGTACGGGTCCTTCATTTCCTTCCGGCCATACGACGCTTGCATTTTCTACGGCCACATCGCTGGCATTAACACGCAGGCAATGGGCTGTAACTTTACCCATTACTTTGTGGGCAGGTTCTGTTGGTTATTCCAGAATGTATTTAGGCCGGCATTTTCCCACCGATGTACTGGGTGGTCTTGCCGTTGGCATTGTCAGTGGCATTTTGGGGCATCTGGTAACCGCCGGACTCTATGGCGATTAGCGCTGTTTAGGGTGCCCGGTTGCTAGATAATCCCTCTTTTACATTTAACGATAAAGCGGTAATTTTGTTATATGCACAGTTAGGGCATAAGCTTCAGAAAACTGTGTTTTAAAATTCATTGCATGAATGATTCAACGTTCAGGATTATACAAGCTGCTGAGCAGTATGTGCGGGATTTTTACGCCAGCCACCAGGCAGAAAAGCGTGCTTATCATAATTTGTCTCATACGGAAGCTGTGGTTGCAGCCGCCCGTGAAATCGGCAGTCATTACCAGCTCAGTGATGCTGATTTTGAAGTGATCATCGTGGCTGCCTGGTTTCATGATGTGGGCTATCATATTAACCCGGATGCGCATGAACAGGCAGGGGCCGACGCCGCTGCCGCATTTCTGGCCACACAAGAGGTTAGTCCGGAAATGACCCGGCAGGTGAAAGGCTGTATATTGGCTACCCGTATGCCGCAAAACCCTCATGGGTTATTGGAGGAAATTGTCTGTGATGCGGATCTGTACCACCTGGGCAAGGACCGTTTTAAAGAGATCAACAAGCTTATGTGCCAGGAAAAGGAGCATTGTCTGGGTAAGCATCTGTCTAAACAAGAGTGGCGTGTGGGCACGATCGCTTTTTTAGAGGCCCATCATTATCATACGGACTATTGTCAGATGCTGCTGGCGGATAAAAAAGCCGCTAATCTTGCAGCCTTAAAGAAAAGAGCTGCGGAGACCGCGGCCCGGGAAGTAAGTCAAGAAGGAGGCTTGGCTGGGTCTGTTGCTGCCCGCGTTACACTGGCTGATAAGGGAGAGGTAGCTGCAGGGGGATTGTCTTTGCCGCAAAAAATAGAAAATACAGCGCTTGAGCAGCATGACAAAGAAAAAAAAGGCAAGAAAGATAAGAAAGGTAAGAAGGAACAGAAAGCGGATAAACCCGATAAAGGAATTGAGACGATGTTCAGGGTGACGGCGGGGAACAATCAGAAGCTTTCTAATATGGCAGACAACAAAGCCCATATCCTTATCTCGGTTAATTCTATTATTTTATCTGCTGTCATCAGCCTGCTTTTAAGAAAGCTGGATGCGCATGAAGAATTAGCCATTCCCACATTTATATTAATCACAGTCAGCCTGGTGACCATTATTTTTTCTATTTTATCTACCAGGCCTACGATACCCAAAGGGACTTTTACACAGCAGGACATTGAGGAGAAAAAGACCAATCTGCTGTTTTTTGGCAATTTTTATAAAATGAACTTGGCGCAATACACCGAAGGTATGTGGAAGGTAATGGACGACAGGGACTTTCTATATGGTTCTCTTATAAAAGATGTCTATGCGCAGGGCGTGGTGCTGGGTAAAAAATACCGATTGCTCAGAACCGCCTATAATGTGTTTATGTATGGGCTTATTTTTTCTGTGATTGCTTATATGGTAGGCGTCATGGTGTCGATGTAAAAAAAACAAATGGAAGGGATAACGGATAACCGGTACTTTGACAGAGATCTCAGCTGGCTCTCTTTTAACGAACGCATTTTGATGGAGGCAGGTAGAGAGGGCGTGCCGGTAGGAGAACGGCTTAGCTTTCTGGGGATATTTGCTTCTAATCTGGATGAATTTTACCGGGTGCGGATGCCGGCAATACTTGCGTTGAACGCACTGCCTGCAGACAAGGCCACTGAGACGGAAGTGAATGTTTCCGAAAATGAACTGCTGTGTCAGGTGCGGGAAACCATTGACCGCTTACAGCAACAGTTTGGAAGATTAATGGTCACAGCAATTCTACCTGCACTTAAGGCAGCAGGAGTGGCTTTTCAATATAATGCGGACTTACCTGACCGGATAGATCCAAGGATTCAGGCTTTTTTTTATGAGAAAGTGGCTGCTTATCTTCAAATGGTCTGGTTGCCGGATCTAACCAGTGAGGCAGAATCTCAGACAGATAAACCAGTAAAGAAACGTGCAAGGTTTTTCCCGGAAAATGATACGATTTATCTGGCCGCATTTGGGGTAAGAGCCGGTGAGAAGGGTATGGCTATTATCAGGATTCCATCGGGTAACTGTAGCCGGTTTATGGAACTCTATGATAAAGAAGATAGCTCCGTCTCCAACGTCTGGTTGCTGGATGATATTATCCGGATGCACATCCGTCAGCTGGCAGGTAATGCGGATTTTCTACTGGAAGGCAGCTATAGTTTTAAATTAAGCAGAGACGCCGATATTGATTATAAGGATGAATATGGAAAGGATATCGCCGGCTTTATCCAAAAGCAAATCGGTAAAAGAAATTATGGTCTGGCTACCAGGCTGCTTTATGATGCAGCCATGCCTGCAGGCTGCCTGGATAGACTCCGGACCGTACTTAAGTGTCCTGAAGCGGCGCTTGTAAAAGGCGGCAGGTATCATAATCTGAGAGATCTGATGAAATTTCCCATCAGAGATCATAAATATAAGAAGTGGCCAGCCGTCCGTCCCTCGTTTGGCGGGTACAGTGCAGAGAAAGCCACACCTTCTTTATTAGATCAAATCGATAAAAAGGATCTGCTTGTCAGTACACCCTATCAGGATTATAATACAGTCCTGCGCTTTTTTAATGAGGCGGCGATCAGCCCCTTTGTAACTTATATTGCCGTAACGCTTTACCGGATCGCCAGTGATTCTTTGATTGCCCACGCGCTGATGACGGCCGCTAAAAACGGCAAGAAAGTGACGGTATTTGTAGAATTGAAAGCCAGGTTTGATGAAGCCAATAACATCAAGTGGGCAACGATGATGAGGGCGGCCGGTGTGAAAATCGTGTATAGTATCTGGGCATTAAAGGTGCATGCAAAAGTTGCCCTCGTCAAAAGAAAAAAGGCAGACCGGATACATTACAGCGGGATTGTCGCAACGGGAAATTTTAATGAAAATACAGCGGGCCTCTATGGTGATCATATATTAATGACGGCAGATAAACAGATGCTGGCAGATATGGAAACCCTCATGCTTTTTTTGGAAAAAAGAGCACGCCCCGATCAGTACCAGTTTTTCCGGCCAAAAAAATTGCTTATTGCGGGGTTCAACCTGCAGCAGGCCTTTTTGGACGAAATCGCTGCTTGTACGGCAGTTGCCAAGGCTGGCCGGCCGGCGATGATTACCATCAAAGTTAATAATCTGGAAGAAGAAAAGCTCATTAATGCTTTATATGACGCTTCCAGGGCGGGCGTAAGGATCCGGATGATGGTGCGAAGTATCTGCCGGCTGATCCCCGGTGTGCAGGGGATGAGTGAAAATATAGAAGTCTATAGGCTGGTGGACCGCTATTTAGAGCATAGCCGGGTTTTTATATTTGAGAGAGGGGAAGACCAGCGCATGTACCTGGGGTCAGCTGACTGGATGAACCGTAATATTTACAGGCGTATCGAAGTCTGTTGCCCGGTGCTGGATCCGTCTTTAAGGACGGTCGTCGCGCGTATGGTAGAACTTCAATTTGAGGATCGTGTACATCTGGTCCGCTTCACCGCTTCTATGGAAAATGAGTGGGTCAAGCCCTGCGGGCAGGCAGATGGAAAGGAAGCACAACTTGAGATTTACCGGTTTTTGAGTGATCCTGCCGCCGGCCGGCTCTCTGAAGGCTCAATTGCTAAAACAGGCGAATCTGAGACTGTAACCGGCAGGCATTTATCATAATTTGTAATCAATAGCCATGAAGATGTTATCAATTATATCTGCGTTATCTACTTTAAGCAGCGCTTTCATAGTAACCCTCAGCAGCTGTGGTCAGCCGGGAACTTCGCATAATGCCGGCCAGTCTGAGGTGGTTGGAAAGAACAAGCAGGCACCTATCGCCTATGATCTGGCGCATCCGGCAGTATATAACCTGCCGGAGGATTTAAGAGAAGTATCGGGTATCAGTTTTTATCAGGGAGATCCGTCGCTGTTATATGCCGAGCAAGATGAAAAAGGGCGGCTCTACTGGTTAGCACCCGGCGCGGATAAAGCCAGTCACTATGACTTTGGTAAAGACGGCGATTATGAAGACCTGGCTTTTGTAGGAAAGCAGGTCGTCTTTTTAAAATCCAACGGGACGCTGTATAGTTTTGATTTTACGCCGGCAACAGGCGCTGACGGGTCTCCTGTTACCGGTAAATTGCAGGAGTGGAAAGACTTATTGCCTAAAGGCGAATATGAAGGTCTGTATGCCGATACAGCCAGAAAGCAGCTTTATGTACTCTGTAAGGAATGCAAAAATGAGGATCATAAAAAAACAGTAACTATTTTCAGGCTGGATAACAACACAAAGGGCTGGACGCTGTCCGGTTCCTCACAGGTGGATGTGACAATGATCAGCACTTTGAGCCATGAGCTGAATGACAAGGGTAAAAGTAAGCAGAAGAAAATTAATTTCCGGCCATCGGCCATTAGCTTTAACACCAGAACAAATGAGTGGTATATCCTTTCTTCTGTCAATAAGATGCTGGTGGTAACCGGTGCCGACTGGCAGGTAAAAGGTGTATATCCTTTAGATAGTAAGCTCTTTGCCCAGCCTGAGGGTATGTGTTTTGACAGAGACAATAATTTATATATTTCGAATGAAGGGCCTCAGGGCAGCAAGGGCACGGTTTTAAAGTTTGTCTTGAAAGCAGGTTAAATTTTTACAGACTGGAAAACATTGTCCCGTTGTACGTTCCTTATAATCGAATCTGATCTATATGAAATTGAATTTTACCTTATTTAAAAACTGTATTGTAAAGGTGAAGGGCTGCCGGCGAAGGCCTGTGCAAAATACAGGCGTACTGCTGGCCGCAGGATTACTGATCAGTGCGGCGGCCGCTGCACAGTCTGACCTGCCAGCCGGGGACACTCATTCAGCACAGGTAAAGGCCAGGGTGATTGCGATCGGCGGCAACAGCTTTTCAGCGGATAATGAGGCTTTTGAAGCTGTAGTGAAGGCAGCTGCGGGTAAAGTATTACCCGGAAAGACGACCGTTATTTATTTAGGCGATAATCTTCCTCCGGCCGGAATGGGCGGAGAGGACGGGGATCGTGACAATGCAGCTGCTATTTTGAAATCTAAATACAGCCCGTTTACGACCTTAGGTGCGCCGGTGTATTTTGTGCCCGGGGAAAAAGACTGGGATAACAGCGGCCCCGAGGGCTTAAAAAAAGTCATCCGTGCGGACAATTATATAAGCTCCTTAAACGATTCTCTGGTGCATCAATTGCCTGGGGGAGGCTGTCCTGATCCACAGCTGATTAAAATCTCCGATAAGCTGGTGATGATCGTTATGGATTCACAGTGGTGGCTGCAGGGATTTAATAAGCAAAACCAGGGAGCGGACTGCGACTGTAAAAATGAGCGGGACATCACCAGTGCTTTAAGGGAGTTGCTATATCAGAACCGGTATAAAACCGTCTTGCTGGCCATGCATCATCCTTTTGCAGATTACGGTTTTTATAACGGTCATTTTACCTGGAAGGATCATATATTCCCCTTGACACATATTCAAAGAGACCTGTATTTGCCGCTGCCGGGAGTGGGAAGTTTGTACCCGGTGCTCAGCCGTGCCTTTCAGTCGCCACAGCAACTTCATCATCCGCTGTATAAGCAAATGCATCAGATGGTGGGTAAAGTCTTTGAGGGCTTTCCCAACCTGATCTATCTGTCGGCGCATGAGCCTGGCTTACAGGTAATTCAGAACCCGGCTAAGCATTTGTTACAAATCATCAGCAGCGGGCTGGGAGCGGAAAAAAATGCGACTGCCGCCGGCGGCAAATACAGCCTCTTTAATACGAAGATGCCTGGCTTTGTTATTTTAGATGCCCTGGCTGACGGGGCTACGAAAATTGAAGTCGTAGCAGGCGATAAACAAGAGGAGGACTCTGACAAGCTAACAGCGCAATATCAATATGTATTCCGGCCCAAACCCTATCAGGCGATCGAACAAAAAGAGCAACAACAGATTGCAGGCGACAGCGCCGCGGCGTCCGTCCATCCTGTCTACGCACAGGTCAGTGGTGCGCATAGATGGCTGTTTGGAAAAAACTACCGTAAGGCCTGGGCTTTGCCGGTAAAACTGCCGGTACTTCGGGTATCTGAATTACACGGCGGTTTGCAGCCAGTAAAACTGGGCGGGGGCTTTCAGTCCACCTCGCTGAGGATGGTGGATAAGGACGGCAAGGAATATACCCTTAGAAGTGTCGAGAAAAGCGCAGATTTGATTACGCCGCAGCAGTTCCAGGGAACCTTTGTAAAAGACTGGCTGGATGATGCGACCAGCGCACAGCATCCCTATGGTGCGCTGGTGGTGCCTCCGCTCGCAGACGCGGTAGGTGTATTACACTCCAACCCTGTTATCGGAGTGGTCGCGCCTGACAGCGCCTTAGGCGCCTATGGTCAGTTATTTGAAGGCAAAGTGACGCTTCTGGAAGAAAGAGAACCTGCCGGTGAGACGGATAATACGCTAAAAACCATTGATAAGTTAAGAGATGATAATGATAATGATTTTGACGGGGTAGGGTTTTTAAGGGCAAGAGGACTGGATTATCTGTTGGCGGACTGGGACCGGCATGAAGATCAATGGCGATTCCAGCAAACCGGTAAAAAAGGAAAGCCCAAATATTACCGTCCTGTTCCAAGAGACAGAGATATGGCACTGAATGTAACAGAAGGGCTGATACCGGACATTACCAAAAGACTGGTGCTGATGCCCAGAGTCTTTGGTTTTAGCTATAAAAATCCGTTGCGGGGCAGTAATTATTATTTTTATAAATCGGATTTCCTGGATGCACATCCAAGCTTTCAGATTAGCTATGAAAAGTGGCACGCAACCGCTGTAGCTGAGCAGGCTAAGTTAACGGACGAAGTGCTGGATAACGCACTCAGCCATATCCCCGGCAGTGTCTTGGCGCTAAATTATGATAAATTACTGGATGAATTAAAAGCCAGAAGAGACAACCTGGTGAAAGCGATGGATAAATATTACGCTTTAAGTAATAAGTATGTCGACATTCATGCCAGCGATAAAAATGAACTGGTAGAGATCAGTGATGTACCGGGTAGCAATGCGCTGGAGATCCGGATGCGTAAAATAAGTAAAAAAGGCAATATCCAGGATACATTAATGCATAAAGTCTATCCCAGAAAAGACACCCGGGAAATCAGGCTGTACTTAGGTAAAGGAGACGACAGCGTGTACATTAATAATAGTTCTTCTACTGTCAGGCTGAGACTGATTGGAGGAAAAGGCCATAAATATTATAACGTCGCTGAGGCCAGGAGGCCTATTCACGTCTATGACCATGATCATGAAAAATACACCGGCAAAGAAGCAGGAAAGTTAAGGATCTCCGTTGACCCGGATAGTGCACACACGGCATTTGAAACAACAAACCGGTTTAACACCGCACTGCCGCTTATTACGGGTGGTTATAATGCGGATGATAAACTGACACTCGGTTTAGGCGCAAAATTTACGCTGCAAAACGGGTTCAGGAAAGCGCCTTATAGTTCCACGCATCAAATCATGATAGGACACTCTTTTTCCACTAAGGCCTACAGGATCAGTTACGGCGGTGAGTGGAAGTCTGTTATCGGGAAGGCGGATCTGGTAGCTGACGTGGACGTCAAGGCCCCTAATAACACACAGAACTATTTTGGCAGGGGCAATCAGACCGTTATGGATAAGTTTGAAGGATACCAAAAATATTACCGGACCAGGTTTACGACTGTGGATGTCGCTGCTGCACTTCGCTGGAATTTCCAGCGTGGTTCCAGCCTGCAGGTGGGGCCGGGTTATCAATACTACCATATGGACCCCGGGGAAAATGATGGCCGGTTTATTGAAAATGCTTCACTGGTGGGAAGCTATGACAGTGCAATAATATTTAAGGATAAAATGCACCTGGGAATCAAGGCGATATATGAACTCGATCACAGGGATAATGCAGTTTTACCTCAGTGGGGGGTATATGCCCGGGTCCAGATGCAGGCCTATAAAGGTTTAAATGATTTATCGCGTACCTTTGCGCAGTTATTGCCGGAACTGGTGGTATATAAGCCGATTGATAATCGCCATACCCTGATCTTGTCCGACCGTATCGGCGGGGGACTGAGTGCGGGGCATACGACTTTCTATCAATCTATATTTCTGGGCGGACAGGGGAATCTTTTAGGCTATCGTAAATACCGGTTTGCCGGTCAGCAGGCAGTCTATAATAATCTTTCCCTCAGGTGGGCGCTGATGGATTTTGGCAATTATATTTTAAAAGGAGAACTGGGGTTGAGCGGTTTTTATGATATAGGCAGGGTCTGGCAAAAAGAAGAAAGCTCCGGTAAATGGCACAACGGCTTCGGCGGTGGTATTTATTTTGCGCCGGCCGGTCTGACCGTCTTTAAATTTGTTATGGGCCGTTCCAGTGAAGGCTGGTACCCTTATTTTTCAATGGGGCTGCGCTTTTAATGAAAAGCTGGTTCCAATTGCATTAAAAAGCGTAGCATCAAATTCTCCATCAATTTTTAAACAGATTCGGATGAAAGCCGAAATTATATATTTAAGTGATCAGAGAAGCACGGCAGTGATGCCTCAGGCGGTATTGTCGCTGCACCCTTTTGCTCAGTTTTTGAGAACGAGAGTAGAAAAAGAAAAGGGGGTGAAGAAGCTTTTTTTTGAGCATATCCTGGAGCAGATCAGCAGATACCCGGCTCTGGAAGAGGAAGTGAGTTTAGAAAATATCGTAGATTATAAAGATGTATTGGAATATGTGCACCTGGCGCTCTTGCCGCCGGTAACTGATGAAAGGGAAAAGTATTGGGCACTGAGCCTTCCTTTCTCTCCTGTACTTTTCTATGGGACACGTGCCATTTATCATTTTCTCACCGATAAGCAGGGCTTTCTTAAAGGTAATATTATTCACTCCATGAGTGAGAAAGAGAAGATACGCCATATTCAAACCATTTGTTATACGCTTGCAATGGAGCGGTTGTATGGGAAAGTGTTGCCGGTAAAACTGGAGATCTTTCAGTATCTGTCCTCTTCTGCGGATGATCTGCAAAGGGCCTATAAGGTGCAGTTTGATTCAAGGTTTGTGGATGTGCGTTTTTTAGGAGGTGAATTGCCACGGCTCGACCTGAGCTCAATCGAGGTGCATGATAATCATATTACAGATGAAGGGTTAACCCTCCTGCAGGAGATGCTGCCCATAGATCTGCTTCGTTTTGAAGGGTTCAGTATCGTGCAGGTCAGTGATGTAACGGCCCGAAAGGCCATAGAAAATATCAAGAACCTGATCGTCAATCTCAAGCCAGGTGCCATGGTATATGATGAGGTCGGTGAGTCTATTAAGTCACTGATCGGAAGTTCACAGGTGATCATCCGGCTTATCCCCATGTTGCGTGTTAATAACAGGATGGTACTGGATGATTGTGGCAATATGGGCAGGAAACTCAGGGATATCTGCACCAAAAATAATGTTGGCGAACAGGTGTATATGGATGCAGTGGAACGGTTCTATCACCATCCGGAAATGGTGTTGGATCAGGAGGTTTCCTCTAAAACAGCCCCTGCGGAATCTAAAGAAATGTACAGGATGATGGAAAATATGGGCGTCAGGGGACTGCTCATTCAACCTGTTTATTTTAATAAGCAGCTTGTAGGTATCTTTGAGGTTTTCTCCAGGGAACCGGGTCTGGTTAGTCCTGATCTCCTGGCAACCCTGGATCCGGTAATACCGCTGCTGGAGCAATTATTCCAGGCGCATATAGATGATTTTGACGCTTCCCTGGACAGGGTTGTTAAAGAACGTTTTACTTCGCTGCAGCCTTCGGTTCAATGGGCTTTTACTGAGACCGCCTGGCAGTTTTTACAGCAGAAAAAACTGGACAAAAAAGCGCAGATCGGCAGAATCCGCTTTGAAGATGTGTATCCGCTTTACGGCGCAGTTGATGTCAGGAATTCTACCTTACAGCGCAACCTGGCCCTCGAACAGGACCTGCGTAAACAGCTGAACCTGCTAATTGATTTGTTACAGGGATTGAAGAAGGTGCATTTTTTGACCATCATCGATGAAATGATCTTTAAAGCAAAGAACCTGCTTAAGAAAATGGATGTCCAGTTTGGCACCGATGAACAATATGAGATAACGCAGTTCCTGGAAACGGAAATCGTAGCCTTTCTGTTGCATTATCACGAGTCCTATAAAGGAGCGGCAGAGCTGATCAACCAATATTATGTGGATGCCGGCCCCGGCGGTTTTGCCTATAAAAACCGGGACGACCTGGAGCAATCCTTACGGCTGCTGAACGCTACCATTGGAAGTTTACTAGACCGCATGAACGAGGAGATACAGATGGAATACCCTTGTTTTTTTGAAAAGTTCCGCTCAGACGGGGTAGAATATGATATTTATATCGGCCAGTCTATTACGCCAGGCAGAGCTTTTGACCCCATGTATCTGAGAAACCTCCGCCTGTGGCAGTTGACTTCAATGGCGCTGGTAGCCAGACTGACCAAGGCTCTGATTCCCCAAATGAAAAAAAGACTCGAAACCACTCAGCTGATCTTTATTCATGCAGCGACTATTGATATCGAATTCAGAAGTGATGAGCATCGTTTTGACGTCGAAGGTGCTTATAACATCCGTTATGAAGTTATAAAAAAGAGGATCGACAAGGTGCACCTTAAAGATACGGACCAGAGACTTACCCAACCCGATAAGATTGCACTGGTATATTTTCAGCAAAAAGACATCGAAGAGTACCTGGGCTATATCCGCTACCTGCAGGGACAGAAGGTCCTCAACGATGACTTGGAATATCTCGAGCTGGAAGAGCTGCAAGGGGTTGCCGGCCTTAAGGCGCTCAGGATCGGTGTCAATATGGAAACCGCCGATATGGAGGCTTAATATTTAACAACGGGCTTATTTATATGCCCTGAAAATAGCTGTACCTTTATCGGGTAAATCCTTTGTCGAACCGCAAAAAGAATCAGACACCGTGCATACCATCGAACCTTTTTTTAACTGGCGGTATCTCTATGAATCCGAACAGGATGAACGTTCTCCGTTTTACGGGAGGATCTATAGTGAGTTTGAGTTTACCAATACGGTTTATAACTATTATATACACCCGCAGTGGGATAATTTCGGAAGTGCTACACTGTTTTGTAAGATTCTCTATGCAGACTATGATATGCAGTTCTGTGTTATTGAGCTGATAGGTGAATGGAACGACGCCATCGAAAATGATGTTATGACCTTACGGTACAACCTGACGGATTTTCTTTTTGATCAGGGAATTACGCATTTTATTCTGATCGGCGAAAATGTGCTTAATTTCCATGGAGGTGACGCAGAGTATTATCAACAGTGGTATGAAGAAGTCAGTGATGCGGACGGTTGGGTGGTGCTGCTGAACCTGCCGCAGGCTTCCGGAGATGAATTCAAAAAATATAAGCTCCAGTATTATGTGGAACTCATGCAGCTGGAAGACTGGCGGGTGTATAAACCGCATCATTTGTTTCAGAAAATAGATCAGATAATCACCTCCAGGTTAGAATAAGAAGGATGCTCACATATTTCATTGGCACTGTCACCAAAAACAGCACCCCACAGATTTTCTTAATGCTACTATAACGCCTCATTAACGGGCGCCACCGGCTGCCCGGTCAGAGCCGTCTGCTGCTGCCCTTCGGTGTTCATCCGCCCGGGCGGCTTTTGGGACAATACCCTGTAAGCGATGATCGCGCCCAGCAACATACATATTGCACCAATTAGAAAATGTACGCCCGGAAATATAAATGGTGCTTTTGAGGATGTAAAATAGGCGAAACTTCCGTTCATTATAAGTGGACCGATAATGGTGGTCAGGCTCATTAAGCTGGTTAGAGAACCTTGTAATTCCCCTTGCTGGTTGGCCGGCACTTCTCCGGAAATAACGGATTGTAATGATGGACCGCAGATCCCTCCCAGACAATATGGAATTAAAAACACGAACATCATCCAGCCTTGATTGGCAAATGCAAATAAGACAAGACCGATTACGTAAAGCGCCAGCCCCAGATAAATGCTTTTGTAATTGCCGAGTCTGGGAACAACAATCCGGGTAAGGCCTCCCTGTACTGCGCCTACCAGAACGCCTACAACTGCCAGTGAGATGCCCACCATTTTTTCAGACCAGTTAAAACGATAGATCGTAAAAAAGTTCCAGTTACTCTGCACGCCCTGTGCGCCCAGGTATATAAGGAAAAAACAAAGCGCCAGGCCACCTATTTCAGGATGACGTGTCAGGAATTTAAGAGAGCCGAATGGGTTGGCTCTTTTCCAGTCAAAATCTCTCCGGTTTTCTTTGGACAGGGATTCGGGAAGCAGGAAGTAACCATACGTGCAGTTTAAAAGGCATAAAACAGCCGCGGCATAAAAAGGAGCCCTGATGCCCCAGTTAGAGAGCAGTGCACCTAAAGCAGGCCCTAAAACAAAGCCCAGTCCAAAAGCCGCTCCGATCACACCAAAGTTCTTTGCTCTGGATGTAGGATCAGGGCTGACATCCGCGATATAAGCAGATGCCGTGGTAAAGCTGGCCCCGGTAATACCCGCAATGATCCTCCCAAAGAAGAGCAGCCCATAGGTAGGAGAGATGGCCTGGATAATATAGTCAATGCCGAACCCTAATAAGGAAAACAGTAGTATCGGTCTTCTGCCATACTTATCACTGAGATTGCCAATGATCGGGGCGCAGATGAATTGCATGATCGCAAAGGCCGAGAGTAAATATGCGCCATAAGTGCTGGCCTCGTTTACCGGGATATGCTTTAGCTCTGCCACCAGATCTGCCATAACAGGTATGATTAGCCCCCACCCCATAACGTCGATGAGTAGGGTGACGAAGATGAAACTGATGGCGGCTTTGTTTGATATTGGCATTATGGAGAAAATTAAGCCTACAAACCTAAGAGAAATATTTTTATTTTGCGAAAAAAATTGGAATTTTTGTGTAATAATACAATCCACCATGGGAAAACCGGACTTTTCAGTTTGAATTAGGCATTGTCGTTCAGCAGAAAACACAGCAGGATTTGTGAAAAAATTTCTGATGACATGGAAGATTGCTATTATTTTTGCCTGAATTTTCCTTATTTTGTAGGACAAGTGAACTTAGCTTTTAAGCTAAAAATAAAAAGGTATATGCTATCAGATAAAAAAATTACGGGTTTGGAGCCGGTTGCAAATCAAACACGTACAGATGTTGTAGAGGCACATCTACGCGATTATTTGAAGAAAAAATCCTTTAAGCCAGGTGATGCCCTGCCCAAGGAATTTGAGCTGGCAGAGGCACTGGGTGTCAGCAGAAATGTATTAAGAGAGGCGCTCAGCCGGCTCAGGATGCTGGGTATGATAGAGACAAAAAAGAAAACTGGAATGGTGCTCGCCCGCCCGGATATTTTAGGTGCCTTTGAAAGAGTGTTAGATCCATTGATCATTGATAAAGGCACATTACAAGATATCTTTGAGTTAAGGCTTGTGCTGGAAACGGGTATGGCAGAGCTGCTGTACTTAAGAATGACCAAAGAGGATATTGACGAATTGGAAAAGATCGCGATGAAGGAAAAAAAGTACAGCGATGCGACCTTCCGGATTGAAAATGAAATTGCCTTCCATGGAAAACTCTATGAAATCTCCGGAAACCAGACATTGAAACGTTTTCAGATTATGCTCTTACCCATCTTTGATTATGTAGTAACGTTAGAGAAAAAAGCAACAAAGGGAGAGGTAGATCATCTGGGGCTGGTTAAGATTCTTAGGGAGGGAACAATTGAGGATTTTAAAAAAGGGATGAAGGCGCATTTACAGCCTCATTTTAACCGACTGAAAAGGAAAAAAGAACTTTAAAGATTGCGCTCTAAAAATTATCCATTCTTTTACATTTAATATATTTGTTAACAAGGCTTTATAGTTAAATAGAAAATAAATATAAAGTTTTTGTTAAAAAACGCTTGTTTGTTTGCGTTCTTCTCTCTACATTTGTTATGCCCTACATAAGGGCATAATGACAAAATTTCATTCCTTTACCATAAATTGATTTTATGAAATCACTAGGATTGTACTGTTTATTGGGAATGCTGCTCATTTTTTCCCTCCCTGTTTTTTCCCAGACCAAAATACCGGTGCATGGCAGGGTCGTATCTTCTATCACCCAGGCGCCCTTGGAAGGCGCTACTGTCCAGCTTAAGAATTCCCCCGGGAGTGTACTAACTGACAGTGCCGGTAATTTTTCCTTGCTTGTTGCTTCGGGTGCAGAAGGGACTTTAATGGTGTCGTTTGTCGGGTTTATGAAAAAAGAGATTCCCCTTAGCGGTGCCGAATTTTATAGTATTACGCTGACACCGGAAGAGAACGACTTATTGGATGATGTGGTCGTTATCGGATATGGGAAACAATCCAGGGAAGCTGTTACCACATCTATCTCGAAAATTGATGAAAAGGAGTTTGATCACGCACCGGCTGCCAATCCTTTGGTGCAGTTACAAGGCAAAGTGCCGGGCTTGTCTCTGCAGATATCGGACGGACAGCCAGGCGCTAATCCACAGATATTTATCAGGGGTGGCAGTTCGACTTCTCCTGAGGGAGACGCGCCGCTTTTCATCGTAGACGGGTTTGTAGGAGCTGTTCGTAATATCAGCGACCTTAACCCGGACGACATAGAGTCGATACAGGTATTAAAGGACGCTGCCTCGACGGCTATTTACGGTGCGCGTGCCGCTAATGGAATTATCATTGTGACGACTAAATCCGGCAAGGTAGGAAAACCTAAAATCAGCGCTAAGATCACCTCCGGTATAGAGCAGCAGGCCAAACGCTATGACTTTATCAGCGCCGCTGACTATATACGTGTTAGTCGTGAGAATATTAATAATTACAGTTCTGCAGCCAATAAACAGAAATACCTGGAAGGGGGTACCTACGGAATGTCCACCGGTAATCCGCGTAACAGCCGTAATACACTGGAATTCCTGGATGTCTACCTGCTTAACTATGGAAAAGACTATGTGGATTATCTTTTAAATCAGGCTGGTTGGGAAACGATGGTGGATCCTGTGACCGGCCGGCAACTTATTTTCAAGTCCACGGATTTTCAGGATGTGACCTTTCAGCGAGGCTTAAAAAAGGAATATGATTTTAATGTCAGCGGTGCTACAGATAAATTTAATTATTATCTGGGCATGGGCTATCTTAACCAGGACGGTATTTTATACGGAACCTGGTATAAGAATTATACGTTAGATTTAAAAGTCAGTTATAAGCTAAATGACCGTATCACGCTTAATTCTCAGGTAGGATATATTCATCGCAATAGTAACGGTGCCAGCAACTATAATAATACCCTCAGCAGATCGGTAACAATGCCCTTTACGGAGCGGCTTTATTATGAAGACGGAACGCCAGCACCCGGAGAGGTCAATGCCAGTTTCAGAAGCCGGCTGCATGAATATTACTATCAGGATAAATACAGTGATAACAGTGTGTATCGTACCAATTTACAGTTAGGTGCAGAAGTAAAGCTGATTCCGGGCCTGACATTTACCCCGACATTTTATTATTATTCCGGGACCAGCGACCAGAACAGGTTTGAGGCCTATAATGAGATTAATAAAAACAGAAATGCGGCTGCAAACCGCGACTTGATCAAGAACCTGCAATTGGATGGTTTGCTAAACTATACCAAGTCATTCGGACGTCATAACTTAAATGCGCTGCTGGGGACAAGTTATCTGGATCAGACCGGTAACACGATGCATGGGACAGGTTACGGCGCGCCGACCGATAATATTCCTACATTGAATGCCTCTAATCCGGAGACACAGCGGGTGACTACTGAGCTTACGGAAGATAATATGATGAGTTACTTTGGCCGGGTCAACTATAATTATGATCTGAGATATTTGTTCTCCGCCAGTCTGCGTTATGACGGCTCCTCAAAATTTTCTACTGAACATAAATGGGGGGTATTCCCAGGCTTCTCTGCAGGATGGAATATACACCGGGAGAAGTTCTGGAAAGCACTCGGGCTTTCTTTTATCAGTCAGCTGAAGCTCAGGGGCAGCTGGGGAGAGACCGGAAACAATGATCTGAGTATCGGCAACTCTCAGGGAGCTTATTCTACTGGCACAGCCTATACTTATATGGGACAGGCGGGGATATTAAATACGGCAGTCGCTAACCGTGCACTTAAATGGGAGACGACCACTTCTTCTGATGCCGGCATTGATATAGGGCTTTTTAACAACCGGCTGAGCTTGATGGTAGACTATTATTCGAAAGTTACCTCAGACCGGCTATATGATAAACCGCTGGATTATTCAACTGGTTTCAGCAGCATCAAAAGTAATTTTGGGTCTATCAGGAGCAGAGGTGTGGAATTTGAAGTATCTGCTGATATTATCCAGACCAAACATTTTCAGTGGAATAGCTCCTTTAACCTTGCCTATAACCGTTCTATCGCACTGAACTTGCCGGAAAACGGACAAGAAAAGAACCGCTCTGGCGGTAACATCGTCTTTGATCCGAAACTTCAGAAGGATGTATGGGTCGGTGGTTTTGCTGAGGGAGAAAGGTATGGCGGCAGATGGGCCTATCATATGATAGGTGTTTACCCGACAGACGAGTCTGCACTAAATGCTCCTTATGACGTATTTGCCAACGGCCGTCAGAAAAAAGGGGGTGATGCGATCTGGGAAGACGTCAACGGCGATAATATCATTGACAACAAAGACATGGTGTTTATGGGATACATTCATCCGGATATTACGGGTGGAATGGTCAACTCTTTCACCTATAAAGGTTTCACGCTGCGCTTTGTCGTCGACTATGCGTTAGGCTTTGTTATTGATAATGGCTTTAGAGCAAAGGCTAATGGCAGCTCCAGAAATAACAATATGGCTTTAACTGACGTACTGAGCGATGACATCTGGAAAAAACCGGGTGATATAGCCACGATTCCAAGATATACTGTAGAGAGTGACTGGGATTTCGGATACCGTAACCACGTACGTGATGCCCAGGGCATTGGCAACAGCGGAAGTAACCCAAGTAACAATTCACTGTATTATAAGAAGGGAGATTATCTGGCTTTCAGAGAAGTATCTCTGGGCTATAACTGGGAAGCAAAATTCCTGCGCAGGATCGCCGTACAGCAACTGCAGTTATTTGCCGGCGTATTTAATATGGGATATATCACTGCCTATGACGGATTGACGCCAGAGGTGTTTACAGGTAATGATCCGGGACTATATCCAAGACCACTTGAATATAATTTTGGTATTAAAGTCACATTTTAAACATTCGTCCAACAAGGCAGGTGCAGGCTCCGTCTGTAGTACAGATGTTTTTAACCGAACCGCCTCCTGCCGATTAAATAAGATCCTATTATGAAAAAGATAAAGTTAAGCAACCGCATTTTGTCACGCTCCTGTCTAAAGTTCAGGGAGAACCGGTGTTTAAAGCCTTTAATGACTGGCTTGTTAACAAGTATTATTATTTTTATGTCTAATGGTTGTACCAAGACCCTGGAGTTAGCACCGGTATCTTCTATAACCAGTGCGAATTACTGGAAAACAGAAGGCGACGTTTTAGGATACATGATCGGGATTTATTCTAAATTCCGATCGACGATGAATACTACCTTTTATATGGAGGACAGGGGCGATAGTTTTGATCCGGGCCTGCATCAAGGTATGAGTACGGCATGGACGCAGAATCTGACGGAGAATTCAGCACCGAGCTGGGTGAATTTCTATAATCTGATCCATCATTGCAATTTGCTGCTTAAGTATGTGGACGGTATTCATTTTGGAGACCAGAAGGCCAAAGACCGCGTGATGGCGGAAGCTTATTTTATCCGGGCCTATACTTATTTTTACCTTATCCGTTCCTGGGGAGATGTACCGCTTATTTTAACACCAACAGAAAGCGATGATCAGCCCTTGCTTCCAAGGTCGCCGGCCAAAGAAGTGATGGCTCAAATTTTAAAAGATATCCAGACGTCTCTTTCCTTGTTTCCAGAGCAGGGGTATGTGAACAAAAGCAGAGCCTCAGCACCCGCAGCAAATGCACTATTGGCAGATGCACTTATCTGGAAGGCAAAGGTGCTAGGTGGCAATGCAGATGATCTTACTGCGGCTGTTGACGCCCTGGATAATGTTATTCCGACGGTATCCTTATTGTCTGATTTTAGTCAGGTCTATTCTACTGATAACCGAAATAACAGCGAGGTTGTACTATCCATTTATTTTCAAAAAGATGAATACAGTCCAAGCTATGGATATTATCTTAAACCCAATGGAGCGCTTGTTAATGATGCGATCAATAAAGGTGAAATCCCCTGGGCGGAATCTGCTGCAAGAAGTCAATATTCTCCGAGCGCCAGCCTGGAAGCAGCCTTTGATGTGAATGCCGCCGATAAGCGTAAGGCGGCGTCGATGGTCAAGGGTGTCAGAAGTGATGGATCACTGGTGGGCGTCTTTGATAATAAGTTGAAAGGAACACTATATCCCGACGGAAGGATATTTGACTGCGATATTATTATTTACAGATTAGGCGGCCTGCTCTTATTGAAAGCGGAAGCGCTTGCTGCATTAGGTAAAACGGCAGAAGCCTTAGTGCCCCTTGATAAGGTGCGTAACCGGGCAGGCACCGGGGATTACACCGGCCCCACAGATAAAGCGACTTTAGAAAAAGAGATCCTGCAGGAACGCTTCCGGGAATTATACGCGGAGTTGAAGCGCTGGCCTGATCTGGTTCGCTTCCATAAAGAGGGTGTCATTAATCTATATACCATTGTGCCCCAACTGAAGGATAAGCAAGTCCCACTGTTTTTTCCGATCAGCAGAGCAGTACATAGCCTTAATCCAAAACTTGAACAAACAGAAGGCTACCCCGCATTTTAATATTAAAGAAATTTTTAAAAAACGAGTATGAAAACTATATATCAGGCAAGGGCCGTTCATCCAAGTACGGTCATGAAATATGGAATACTGGGCCTTAGCTTATGGCTGTTGATCTTGGCTGCCGGATGCCGGCGTGACGTAGAGGCGCCGCCGCCGCCCCCGCCTGCAAATGTAGGTAACCAACAGCTTATAAGCAGTGTTGAAGCGGATATCTATTCCAAGGGCACAGAGGGTTATAGCTGTTTTAGGATCCCGGCGATCATTGAAACAAAGAAAGGGACACTACTTGCATTTGCCGAAGCGAGGAAAGATAACTGTAATGATAATGGAAATATTGACCTGGTGGTCAAGCGGTCTTCAGATGGGGGAAAGAGCTGGGGGCCAATGATCAGGGTCTGGGATAATGGCGCAAATACCTGTGGCAATCCAGTGCCTGTAGTAGACCAAAGTACGGGAAATATCTATTTGTTGATGTCCTGGAACCGGGGTGCAGATGATATCGGCGCCATTAATAACGGGACTGCGGAGCCTCGCCATGCCTATATGACTTTTTCTGAAGATGATGGCCTGAGTTGGCAGTTACCCGTTGATATTTCAAAAGATGTGACGCTGCCGGATTGGGGATGGCTGTCTACGGGTCCCTGCCATGGAATCCAGTTGAAAAAGGGGCCGCACAAGGACAGATTGGTTATTCCAGCTTGTTTTATAACGGTGGATAAGGTGGCTGCTAACCGGCTGGAGTCCGCTTTTGCCATTTTTTCTGATGATCATGGCAAAACCTGGAAGGCTGGAAAATATGCAGATCCTAATGGGTTCAAGCCAAGTGAATCTACGATTGCTGAACTTTCAGATGGCAAATTGCTTATGAATAGTCGGTGTACCGGTAAGAATTACCGGATTTCCTCAGTCAGCCAGGATGGCGGTGCTACATGGACACCTATGATAGCAGAGAATCCTTTGGTGGATCCCGTTAATCAGGGCAGTATACTGGGGTTTGAATGGGCGGGCACTTATATGCTGTATTTTTCGAATGCTGCCAGCACGAAAAGAGAGAATATGGCTATTAGTCTGAGTAATAATGATGGTGTTAACTGGACAGCACGCTACATCGTGGAACCAGGACAGGCAGCATATTCAGATATGGTGATTGTCGGTAAAGACCACTTAGGTATTTCATATGAAACAGGGCAGGTTAATCCTTACGAGAAAATTACTTTTCAATCTTATTCACTTGATTCTTTAAAAAATGATTACCATGAATAACGTTATAAAGGGAAACAGGCTGCTGCTATTTATTTTGAAAAGGTGCAGTGGCTTTCTGTTATTCGCATGTCTGCTCTTCGCATGCAAGAAAGAATCCAAAATCAGCATCCCCGGGGACGCCCAACCGCCAACCATTGAACTCGTGGCTAGTCCTCTGGAAAAGACGGCTGATTATTATACCGTAAAGCTGTCGGGCAGTATAAAAGACGCTTACGGGCTAAAAACGATTCATATACAATGTGACTCTTTTTACGTGGATCAAACCATTAAGATTGCACAAGACAGTCTCATCAAAGAATACACCCTGGATAGGGTTCTGAAGGCCCCGCTTAGCCGGCAAAAGGACAGCAGTGTGATCGTGATTACGGCGACGAACATATATGGCGGGCAAGCGACCACCGAAATTAAACTCTCCGATATAGAAAAGCCCTCCTTTAAGACGCCTCCCGGAGATTATATTGTTGAAATTGAAAATGACAAGGCTGTACTGAACCTGGAGCTGGTCCTGGAGGACAACAGTGGCCTGGGCGCCGTCGTATTAAAAGCTCCGGACTTATCAATTAATGATTCCACCAGCATTGATGGAAAAGAATTTGATTTTAAAAAGTCTCTGGAACTCCCGCTGAAAAAAGGCAATTTCCCTCTGAGCTTCTTCTTGTATGATGCATCCGGGCTGATGACCCAGAAAACGGTTATGATCCGCGTGTCACATAAAGTAGCCTATGGAGGAGACCTGCCTTTATATGTTGCTCCCGCCGCGACAAATGGAGACTTTTCCAGATACCTTTCCGGTATGCCTGGAAAAGTGACCAGGACCGGAGATTACGCCTATCAGGTGGGTTATTACGCACAGCAGGCAGGCACAGAGATCTTTTTGCTGGGACAGAAATCATTTAAAGGCTATCGTTTCGGTCAGGATCCGCTGGGTGCACCAGGAGATCTTACTTCCAGTGACGTGCATTCCATGCCGATCTTATTGCCGGAAAAAGGCTATTATCTTATTGATGTTGATACAAAAACTGAGCAATATACCATTAAAAAGGTTACGCCTGCCTTATCAGAAGCGTGGTCGTTACCGGATAATCCACTGGCGATGGCCGGGGCCTTCTTTGATGACTACCCTGAAGCTTCCAGACCTAAAGGCGCAGTTGAATGCGTACAGGAGCCTGGTAATCCGTTCAGGTATGTGACACGGGTAAAAATGCACCAGCTGGTAAGCTTCACCCTTACACCGAAAGATCCGGTCAATGATAAATGGCTTTCTCCGTTCTGGCGTTATGACAGAACGCTGGAGGGGCCGCTCGTTCAGGGAAGCGGCGGAAAGAATTTGTCTTATACTTTACCAGATCCCGACCAGCGTTACTGGATCGTGATCACATTCGATCTTCACCTGCAGACCTGTTTGGTGGAAAACGATGGCCCGGCGAGCTAACGGGTATCCGGCAAAAACATAGAAAAAAGAGATATTATGGAACCTTTAGAAAAGACCGATATTCGGGGGAATTGGGCCACTTTGTTGTTGCCCATTGCAAAAAATGATGCGATCGATTTTTCAAAACTGGAAGACCAGCTGGATTTCTTGATTGAAACCGGCGTGAATGGCATTTATTCAAACGGAACAGCGGGTGAGTTTTTTAATCAGACACCTCATGAGTTTGATCAGATCAACGAGCTGCTGGCTTCAAAATGTCAGAAAGCGGGGATGCCCTTTCAGATAGGATGTAGCCATCCGGATCCAATGGAGACCTGTCGGCGTATACAAAGAGTACTCCCGCTTGAACCAGGCGCTATTCAGGTTATTTTACCTGACTGGGCACCGCCATCCATCAAAGAAGTACAGTTTTATCTGGAAAGATTGTTTGATCTGGCAGAAAACCTGCCGGTAGTACTCTATAACCCGCCGCACGCAAAAAAGTGCCTGACAATAGCAGATTACGGTGCACTTCACGACGCAGGGCTGTTAAACCGGCTGGCTGGTTTAAAGGTAATAGGTGGTGACGCCCTATGGTTTGACCAGATAAGGCAACTGTCTGCAAAGATCTCCATATTTATACCGGGGCATCATCTGGCCTCGGGTATTCAGAAAGGGGCCTCAGGTGCTTATTCTAATATGGCCTGTCTGCACCCCGCTGTGGCGCAATATTGGTATGAATTGACCAAGGCAGATATGACAGAGGCATTGGCATTGGAAAAAAGAATCCGTACCTGGATAGAGACCTATATTCAGCCGCTGCTGGAGAATAACCGGTTTTCCAATATGGCGGCTGATAAAATGCTTGCAGCTATCGGAGGCTGGTCTGACACGGGTACTGCACTTCGCTGGCCTTATATCGGATTTGATCCGGTGCTGATTGGGCGCTTACGTCAGACAGCTGAGACCCTGATACCGGAATTTTTTGATGCTCATTTACGGGCGGGAAAATGGAAAAATAAAAGTATAAAAGCTAAAGAAACAAAGCATGATCAGTAAAACGTGTACTGGGGAAGGCGGTTCAACAGGACCGCATAAGAGAAAACATTCTACTGTGTTTTTAAAAACCGGATGGGAAAAGGCAGTAATAACTGCTGCTTTCTTTTTATTGACGGTGATGACCAATCCCTGCCTTGCGCAATTAAAGGGTGGTAATCACCATATTGAATCTGCTGCAACGCCGGTTGAGTTAAGTATTATTGACAGCAGTATTGTATTTGAACCAGACACGGGTGCCGCCGCCAGGCAAGGTTATGCCTCCATGCGTATTCCTGCTCTGATCAGGACCCATAAAGGCAATCTGCTGGCTTTTTGCGAAGGCAGGGTCGGGACTTCCAGCGACTGGGCTGAAATGGACTTGTTGCTGCGAAGAAGTCTGGATGGCGGGAAAAGCTGGCAGCCGGCGCAAATCGTGGCGCCAAGAGGGCAGGGGCCTACCAGCAATGCGACACCCATCGTCAGTAAAGACGGAACGATTCATTTGCTTTATCAGCGGGATTATGCCCGTCTGTTTTATACAAAGTCGACCGATGAAGGTAAGACCTGGTCAGCAGCCGTAGATATTACTGCTACTGTTGAGGGAATAAAAAAGGTATATCCCTGGAATGTGCTTGCTCCTGGCCCGGGTCATGGTATTCAGCTGAAAAATGGTAGATTGACAGCAGCGATCTGGCTGGCTGCTTCCCCTGTTCTGAAACCCAAACGCAAACATGGGCCGAGCTGCGTGGCGACGATTTACAGCGATGATCTTGGCAAGACCTGGAAAATGGGGGCAATTGTGGCAGATAATTCTGAAGAAATTAAAAATCCTAATGAGTCTATGCTCGTGGAACTTGCCGACGGCAGGGTGATGATTAATATGAGAACCGGATCAGACAAGCATCTGCGGGCAGTGGCGTTGAGCCCCGACGGCATCTCAAAGTGGAGTCATCCGGTGTTTGTGCCTGCGCTCTTTGATCCTATTTGCATGGCCGGGTTTGTTAAGATCAAACCGCCCAGAGGACTCCGGTCGGGTAACAAAAAAGCAGCCTCCCGTAAAGACTGGCTTTTGTTTTCCAATCCAGACAGCAGGGATATTAAAGGATATCCCCGTCGCCAGCTGACGCTTAAATTAAGTATGGATGACGGACGGAGCTGGCCTGTAACGCAGTTGTTGCAAGACGGCCCCGCCGGGTATTCAGACCTGGCAACCGATGACCAGGGTAATATCTATTGCCTTTATGAAACCAATACAAAAGCGACTGGATGGAATTACAGCCTGGTACTAAAACGGATCAGGATCCGGCCCGGGAAAAAATAAATCTCAATGAAGCCGGGCGTGTTAAGTTAAATCAGGAAAGGAGTCTCTTTCATTTCTACAGGACACCGGCAAAAACATCTTTCGATAAACAAAAAATTAATTTCACCGGCACATTCTGCTTCACAGATACTTGTGAGAGAAGTGATACCGGCTTTAAACACAACTTATGAAAACAAACGGATTAATTGCAGCCACCTTCGGATTCTATACACCTGAGGGAGATGTCGATCTTGAACCTATTGCAGCGATGGTGGATCGCCTGGCTGCGCAGGGAGTGACCGGTGTATTTATCTGTGGCACTAACGGAGAAGGGCCTAATTTAACCATTGATGAAAGGATGGCCGTAGCAGAGGAGTACCTGAGGGCGGCAAAAGGAAAGATTTCGGTATTTGTGCATGTCGGTCATGCCTCTATCCGGGAAGCCTGCAAGCTGGCTGAGCATGCCCAGCAGCATGGTGCGGACGCAATTTCATCGGTTTCTGCTTTTTACTACAAACCGGATCAGATTGATGTCTTGGTAGATAGCATGGCGACCATTGCCGCAGCTGCCCCAGACACGCCGTTTTATTATTACCACATACCTACCTTAACCGGCGTTGGACTTGATATGGTGGCTTTTTTAGAACGGGCAGAGCAGGTCATACCCAATCTGGCGGGTATTAAGTACACCGCTTCTACTTTACATGAGTATCAGGCTTGTCTCAATTACAAGGAGGGCAAATACAATATCCTTTTTGGATACGATGAGTTGTTATTAGAGGCGCTCAGTGTAGGGGCGCAGGCAGCCATAGGGAGTACCTATGCTTTTGCAGCACCGATCTATGTTGATCTGTTGCAAAAGTTTCAGCGCGGTGATCTGCAGAGCGCGCGCGGCCGGCAACTGGACTCGGTTAATATGGTTCGTTGCCTGAGTGGCTATAATTCCATCGCGGCACAAAGAGCCATCATGCAAATGTTGGGCATTACGCTTGGCCCCTGCAGATTACCACTTCGGGAACTGACAGCAAAACAGTATCAGGAGCTAAAGGAAAAATTAGATAAAGCCGGTTTTTTTCAGGCGTTGGAAAATGCGGGCCATGCTTTGCGCTTACAGGGAATCCCGGGAGGTCTTTCATGATATTTTTTCGAAAAATAAGGCGCGGTCTGTCCCTGCATCTGGCGACTGGATGGATTGCATTAGCTATCGTGCTTATCAATGCTTCGCCTTCAGCGATGGCTGCTGGTATGCGTACGGAACCGTATTCAAATTATTGTATGACAAAAATGATGATAAAAACACCCCAAAATAAATATGATGGCACTGGCCTTGAGGGCAACGCAAAATCCCAGAAGGATACAGGCAGCACTTATTGTTTTCATTGGTCTCAGCTCGCTCCGCTTCCCAATACCACCGGACTTGCCGGCGCATTTATCGGGCTCGCCGGTGACGCCTTGATTTGTGCCGGCGGCGCGAACTTCTCTGACGGCGGGACGCCATGGAATGGCGGGACAAAGGTTTGGTACGATACCATTTATGCCTTAGAGAAGCCTTCTGGGACATGGAAGGTTGCCGGACGGCTTCCCCGTCCACTGGGATATGGGCTCACAGTCAACTGGAAAGATCAGATGATTTTAATCGGGGGAAGTAACAGTGAAGGACACTACCCAAGCGTTCAGCGATTAAGTTATGACAAAACCAGTAACGAAAGAACGATCAAGATAGATACGTTGCCTTCATTGCCATCGCCCATTGCACTTACAAGCGGCGCATTGGTCGGCGATTGTATATATGTGGCTGGTGGCCAGTTGCAGCCATCTGCTTTAACTGCAACGAATAGCTGCTGGCGGCTTGATCTGGGCGCTGATCAACCGGCCTGGGAAGTGTTGCCCAGCTGGCCGGGAGAAAACCGTATGTTAAGTGTATGCGGAGCAGTAAACGGCAAGTTTTATCTATTCAGTGGTACCGCACTTCATGAAGGAAAAAGAACTTATTTAGAAGATGCCTACGCGTATGATCCGCATAAAGTATCGGGGAAAGAAAAAGGCTGGCAGCGTCTCCAGAACTTACCTAGTCCTACTGTAGCGGCACCAGGTCCTGCACCCGTCATCAATGGGCAGCTTTTAATACTGGGGGGAGATGATGGGAAACTGGCTGATGAGGCAGCGGTGTTAAAAGAGCTGCATCCCGGATTTTCTGACCAGATATTGGCCTATAGTTCCGATAAAGACCAGTGGCGGCCTGCCGGCCGGTGTTGGGTAAAAAAGAAATCAGATGCCGCAGTAAACCCCAACGGAAGTATCTGGGCGCCAGTCACGACCGGTGTTGTCTTATGGCACGGTAATATTGTTTTGGTTGGAGGGGAAGTGCGCCCCGGTACGCGGACTCCAGCGGTGATAATGGGTACAGTGAAATACAAATAAATGACAGGTTGCTGTCAATACCATAAAAATCACCTGTAAACTAATATTTCGACAATATGATCAGAACATCAAAATTTTTACCCGGCATCTCAGCTGGACGCTACCCATGGCTGGTGGTGGCACTGCTCTGGGTGGTTGCCTTTCTGAACTACCTGGACAGGATTCTGATTACTTCTATGCGGGATCCGATCGTGCATGAGTTTGCCATAAGTGATGCAAAATATGGATTGCTTACTTCCGTGTTTTTATGGACCTATGGCGTTCTGAGTCCTTTTGGCGGTTATTTTGCCGACCGGTATAGTCGTAAAAAAGTTATTGTATTTAGTGTGCTTGTCTGGTCAGCCGTTACCTTATGGACAGGAGCCGCTGCTACTTACGAGGAATTACTCGTTAGCCGCATGGTAATGGGGATCAGTGAAGCCTGCTATATTCCTGCTGCGCTTGCCATGATTACTGACTATCATCGCGGTAAGACCAGATCGCTTGCCACAGGCCTGCATATGAGCGGACTCTATGCCGGACTTGCTGTAGGTGGTATTGGCGGATATATTGCGGTTAGTTACGGATGGCGTTTTGGCTTTCACGTATTTGGTATTTTTGGTATTGTCTATTCGCTCTTTTTATTATGGTTGTTAAGAGACTGTCCCCGGGCGGACATGCCTCAAGTATCAGAAGGCCAGGTGCCCAAAGATAACACAACGCAAAACACCGGAAAGGTTCAGATCATTGAGGCATTCAAATCTTTGTTGGCTATGCGGTCATTTTATGTACTCATGTTATTTTTCGGCGCTTTCGGCGTCGTTAACTGGCTGGTATATGGCTGGCTGCCAACCTTCCTTAAAACCCATTTTCGACTCGACCTTGGACTGGCAGGCATTTCTGCGACCGGGTATATCCAATTGGGTTCTTTTATTGGTGTAATACTGGGAGGTATTCTGGCAGACAGGTGGGCACGCAAAACGCCACGTGGCAGAATTAATGTCATCATACTAGGCTTTACCGTGGGAGCGCCTTTTTTATTTTTGATGGCTTCGACCAGTGTATTTTATCTGGCCATTATTGCCATGGTGATATTTGGTCTCGCCCGTGGATTTACGGACGCTAACTTAATGCCCGTCTTAAGACAGATCGCTGATGAACGCTACATTGCTACAGGATATGGTGTGCTGAATTTCCTGGGGACCGTGATCGGCGGTCTTATGGTATATGTCGGAGGGGCCTTGAAAGATGCAAGGATCAGTCTGTCTTTAATTTATCAGGCGTCCGCTATTTTAATACTGATCGCTGCCTGGCTGCTTTTTTCTTTAAAAATAAAAAATAAATCTTAAGTGATGCATAAGCTATTATATGGGATGGATTTTCCCCGTATCAGGAAGGTTAGCGGGAGTGTATGGATGATATTGATCATTTGCTTTTCAGCCCTGGAAAGCACCGCCAGGCTTACTCTGCCTTCTGTAATCGGAGACCACATGGTTCTGCAACAAAAAAGCAGGGTGGCCATTTGGGGGAAGGCATCGCCGGCGGAGACTGTCGATGTTACAACCTCCTGGAACCAACAGCATTACCGGGTAAAGGCTGGCTCAGACAGCTGCTGGAAACTGAAAGTACAGACGCCGGATGCCGGAGGTCCTTATCAGATTCGCATAGAGGATGGAGGGGAGAAGATCCTGCTTAAAGATATACTGATCGGGGAGGTCTGGGTCTGTTCAGGGCAGTCCAATATGGAGATGCCGATGTGGGGCTTCTACAATCAGCCTGTTTTGGGTGCTAATGATGTGTTGGCAGAAGCAAACAATCATTCTTTGCGGCTGATCCGGTATGAAAGGGCGCTGTCCCGCACACCTGAGTTCGATTGCCCTTCTACGGGATGGCAGGTTTCTAACGCAGAGGTGGCAGGGAAATTCAGCGCAGTCGGATTTCAGTTCGCGCTCAGGTTGCAACAAAAACTTAATATCCCCGTAGGTATCATCATGTCGACCTGGGGCGGAACGATGATTGAAGGCTGGATGTCGGAAAACAGTATGAAAGATTTTAGTTCCGATAATAAAACAGTTAAGCCTGTAGCTGGAAAAATGAATAAGAACGAACCTACTTTGCTCTATAATGCGATGATACACCCGTTTGTCGGCTTTAGTATAAAAGGTATGATCTGGTATCAGGGAGAGCAAAACAGATGCAACCCTGAAATTTATGATAAGCTGTTAAAGGCAATGGTGTCTGACTGGCGTGGAAAATGGCAGTCCGGCCAGTGGCCGTTTTATTATGTGCAGATTGCGCCGTATCAATACAGCGATACGATAGGTCCCGCGGCACCGCTGCGGGAAGCGCAGACCAGGGCCAGTCACAAAATATCCAAAGCAGGCATGGTTGTCAGTATGGACGCCGGTGAACGTAATGCGATCCATCCAAGAAAGAAAGGCATTATCAGTAAGCGATTATTATATTGGGCACTGGTGAACGATTATGGTTACAAGGGACTGGCTTATCAAAGTCCGGAGTATGACGCTGTAAAGTCTCCGATGCAGATTGAAGGAACAAGCGCCCGGTTATCCTTTACCAACGCGGACCGTGGTTTAATGACCGACGGGAGCGTATTAACGGCCTTTGAGATAGCCGGTGCTGATCACAGGTTTTATCCTGCCCATGCCAGGATAAAGGGGAAATTTATTGAGGTTGAAAGCGATCAGGTCGCTAAGCCTGTGGCGGTGCGGTATGGGTTTAAGGATTATGCGGAATGTCATTTATTCAATACAGAAGGATTGCCCGTCGCTCCATTCAGGACAGATAACTGGCCGCTGTAGCCGGCTAGGTCAGAACTATTTTACGCTAAAGTGTTATTTGATATGAAAGATCTTGTTGTAGGTATTGATATCGGCGGGTCACATATTACGGTGGCAGTGGTAGACATGGAGGTCAGGACGGTATTGCCAGGTTCTCTGATCAGAGAGAAAGTAGACCGTTTTGGAACCGCAGACGCCATTTTGGACGCCTGGACTGGAGCCATAGAACAGTGTTTGAAAAGAAGCAGTCTCTGTTATCCGGACGCCGGAATCTTTGATCAGTATGAAAGGTTGAATATCGGGATTGCTATGCCTGGTCCCTTTGAATATGAAAGTGGCATTTCCAGGATAAAAGGATTTGATAAGTATGACAGCTTATACGGGTTGAATATTAAAAAGCTGCTGGCGGACAGGATCGGTATTAATTTCCATCAGATCCTTCTCAAAAACGATGCGGCCTGTTTTCTGGATGGTGAACTCTTTGCCGGTGCGGCAAAAGGCGCCGTTGAAGTCCTGGGCGTTACTCTGGGGACTGGATTTGGTACAGCCTTTGGGCGTTCCGGTATTGCTGCAGATGCAGCACTCTGCGAAACTACTTTTCTGGATGGCCGGGCGGAAGATTATTTTTCTACCAGATGGTTTATTAAGGCTGCTAAAGCTATTGGGAATATCGATATAAATGGTGTTATGGATTTGCGGCAGCCTGATAGGGAAGTGCTTGCCGAAAAGATCTTTGATAGGTTTTCGGGTAACCTCGCGTTATTCTTTCAGTTGTATCTTCAAAAATATGCCTTTCCGGACGCGGTCGTCATTGGGGGTAATATTGCACAGGCGCATATTTACTTTCTTAAACCGCTTATTGAAAAGTTGAAGGAAGTGCAGATTGAACTCAATTTTAAATTAGCTGCCCTGGGTGAATCAGCTGCCTTAATAGGTGCCGCCAGCCTCTGGCAAAGAAAGCTGGCCTGAATAAAAAAAAATTTAATAACAGTTTATTTCAATCGTATTTTTTTGTTCACTTTTTCCCTCTGTTCATGTTAGGTGAACAGAGGGAAAAAGTGAACAAGCGTCAATAATGCTGTTTTTGAGGATGATTTATGCTGATCCCTCGATCTGGAGACCTATGAGATGCTTCCGATGGATAGATATAAGGTATTTGCCGTCAATTTTTATGACGCTGATATTGCTACGCCGCAAAGACTGGTTTACAAAGTTGTGAGTGAAGGCAGCATATCAATCTATGGAACAGCAGGTAAAACGGCTTGCTGGGAACTTTTTATGGAGGCTACTTACATAGGGCTGAAGTTTACAGAGACTTTTTGGATTAACAAGGACTCTCATGAATTATTGATGGGAAGAGATGATTTAAGCCATGGTGTTTTTAAATACAAAATGAAGTTGCCGGCTCGTATAATGTGCTCGTTTGGTTCCTTGTTAAATGTATATGCTACTTAAGTATTTCGGGTGATAACGATATAGAGAAGATGTGGAGGCGGCTAATAGAATTTAATTCTGCGATTTAAGAAAGGGTTATCGAAAAATCTGATCTCGGCTGGGCATTAGCGATGAAACAATATTCCGGTTACAAAAATGGGCTACCTGATAAAAGGTAGCCCATTTTGATTCCTGTTTGTCGAAAACCTAAGTGTATCCACTAGTCTTTAATGCTCAGCGCCTTTTTTATACGGAGGTCAACGTTCAGGTAATGATATTTTGTCATATCGTCATTGATCTTTGGAATTGCATCCAGTATTTGCTTGTTGAGCTGCTGCAACTGAACTCTGACAATAGCGATCAGGTCGCTGTTTTGGGCGTTAGGCTGAATAACCATAAATCCTTGTTGACTTATTCCATTCGCCGGCGCTTCCGGTTTGATCAGGTTCGACAATTTATCAATATAGACGTTTTGAAGATAGCGCCTATATATATTTACCGGTCCATCTGTTTTCAATTCCGACCAAATATCATTTTGGATATCAGTTAAAAATTCTTCAATTGTATAGGGGTCTTTGGAGGAGTTGGAAACATTGATGATATTCAACAAACTACCCGAGCTGAGAATCGCACCCAGTACCTTGTCAGAGATATTATTAATAACATCCATCGCCCGGACCGGAATATCAGATAGTATGTTGGTGTCTACCAGCCAAAGCGGTGGCGTAAATACCTGTTTATTCAGGTAGTTCAGAGCCTCTTTTTGCAATGCCTTGGATACCGGTTGAATCACCTTGCCCGGTTCGTCATCCATTTTGAGCGTGTAATAGACACCGGCAATATTTTTCAGCACATGTCCGCAATACCTAAAATACTGGTCAATCACAGCTTTATACATTTCTGCCAGATTTTCATGGGCATCCCCCGCCTGTTTAGTCCACTCAGGCAGACCTCTGATCACTCTTTTTAGGTTCATAATACCATAGGTGCTGGCCTTCATAGAGTTGTCGCCCAGATCTTCTGACTGGCTACGGGGATCACCTATAATACCTTCACCGCCAAACCAGAGCCTTTTATCGGCTTTGAGTCTTTTAGTCGTCATATCTCTGAGCGCAGCGGTTTCGCTCTTAAGGGAAGTGGTATCCGGAAAATATTTATAGCCCCATTCAATAGCCCATTTATCATAGACTCCGATATGGGGATAGATACCTGCCGGGCCTACATGGTCCTCGGGTTGTGCTACGTAATTGAACCGGGCGTAGTCCATGATGGACACCGTATGGCCGTTCTTTTCTACCCATTTCTTGTCTCTAAGCTTTTCTACAGGCGTTGCATAGCTGGCACCCATGTTATGTCTTAAACCCAGGGTATGACCAATCTCATGAGAAGAAACAAAGCGAATAAGTTGACCCATCAGACTGTCATTAAACACCATTGTTCTGGCTCTGGGGTCGATTGCCCCGGCCTGAATCATATACCAGTCGTGCAGGACTTTCATCACGTTATGATACCAGCCGATATGACTTTCCAGAATTTCTCCGCTCCTAGGGTCATGGATATTTGGCCCATAAGCGTTCTCAATCGGAGAGGCAAAATATCTTAATACAGAATAACGGGCATCCTCCATACTCATGCTTGTGTCATGTTCCGGCCACATCTTGGCGATAATCGCATCTTTAAAGCCCGCCTGTTCAAATGCCTTCTGCCAGTCCTGGATTCCCTGGATCAGATATTTACGCCATTTTACAGGCGTGGCAGGGTCGATATAATAAACGATCGGCTTTTTAGGCACTACCAATTCACCCCTTCGGTATTTGTCCATATCTTCAGGGCGTGGTTCCAGACGCCACCGAACGGCAACAGACTTTTCCTTTACGCGTTGCAGGCTGTCGTCATATATAGAGAACTGATCCGCAAAATAGCCCACGCGCGGGTCAAAATAGCGTTTTTTCATCGGCGCCTTCGGTAAAAGCAAAAACGATGTATTCAACTCCAAAGTAACGAAACCTGTCTGCTCCGCAGAGGGGAGCGGCGCATCCAGAAGGGAAGTCCGCGGTGCTCCGCTAAAGGCATAAGTCTTAACAGAGTGTACCTCTGTATTGATCGGAAAGGTCGCTATCCGTTCAATATAGGACTTGTCCGCCGCCAGCGCCGCCAGTTTAAATTTTTTCTTGTCTGCCGGTGTCAGCGACACCACCTGATTATCTCCTTTAAAATAGTCAGTCACATCAATAACGACAGCGGAAGAATCTTTGTCATAGGCTTTTACCTTAAAAGCAGCCACTATCGGATCCACATTTGAACTACGCACCGCCTTGTAAATAGCATCTGAGGAATCCTGAGACACGTTCATCGTAATGGCTACCCGCATATATATATCATTATCCTGTCCCTTTTGCCAATAGATAACCTGCTGGTTCACCAGCTCGCCGCCGTAGACCTTGCCGTCGGCCGGTGTCTTGATATAACGGGTGATGGCCATTATCTGTCGGCCCATAATAGAATCCGGGATCTCAAAATAGTATTTGTCGTCTATTTTATGAACCGTAAATAGACCTTTGTGGGTGACCGCTTTCGCATTAATCAGAGAGTCATAAGGGGTGAGTTTGGGAGTTGTTGATTTTTTCGCCTGTGCGGCCTTTGCCGCTTTAACCGAGTCTGTAGCCGGTTTCTGCGCGAACAAAAGCGTAGGGGCGATGAATAGTAATGATAGAACTAAGCGCTTCATTTTTTGATTATTTATTAAATATTTCGATGAGTTTATTTTTAAGATCGGCGCCACGAAGGTCCTTGGCTATAATTTTACCGGAAGGATCGATCAGGAAGTTGGCTGGGACCGCATTGACATTATAAGCCAGCGCCGCCTTGCTGTTCCACCAGTTCAGGTCACTTACCTGAATCCAGTTCAGGTTGTCTTTTTTTATCAGCTGCTTCCATTTCTCCTTAGAGTCCTTACGGTCCAGAGATACGCCCAGAATTTCAAGTCCCTTGTCTTTAAATTCATTATAGGCTGCCTTTACATTGGGCATTTCTTCCAGACAGGGCCCGCACCAGGTAGCCCAAAAGTCCACCAGAACGTATTTGCCTTTAAACTGAGACAGAGAAACACTGTGACCGCTGGTGTCGGGGAGCGAGAATTCAGGAGCCTGGTCACCAATATCCGAAGAGCGCATTCCCTTGATCTTAATAGCCAGGTCTCGGCCCTTGTCTGAGCTCTGAAGCTTCGGTGAAAGCATATCAAAAACAGGCTGAATTAAGTCAGGGGTCTTATTGGCAATCGCATACTGATCGAGCTGGTCAAGACTTACCTGAGAGGCCGGGTGTGCCTTGATAAACTTTGTGATGACTTTGAACTTACCGGGCATAATGGCCGCGTCCCACCAATGATATTTTTGGTCGGCTGCCCTGTTGGCGTTTACGCTGTCCAGATAGGTGAAAAGCATCTTATTATACTGCTGTAAATCCCCATTCAGGGGCGTCCCCTTCAGATCAGCGTATTCAGCGTCCTTTGGCTCGTAGATAGCAATGTGGCCCGGTTCTAAATAAAATTCGGCACCAGAGTAACTCCTGCCGACTTTGTACAGGATTTGAGCGTACTGCGCCTCTTCTATCTGGCCCTTAAATAGAAAATAGCCATTTTTAAGGGTGGCGGAGTCATCGTGGGAGCCGCTCTCAAGGGTATACCAGTGCAATTTTACATTTTGGACTGCCGGGTTTTCTATTTTAACCTGGACGGTGTAGGCGTTTTGTGCGGTAGCCGCAATGGGGATGCCGGCTAGCAGTGTTAGGATCAGAGATTTCATTATCATTTTTTTTAATTGGAGTAAAAGGCAAGTAAAAGAAGTACCCGCATGGCCGGGATAAGTGCATATCGGCCAGGCGAACTCGTGTAGTAGGATATAATTTTGTGTCAGAAATCGGTACCGAAAATCGGCTATGATGTCGCTATGTAGACTTACGGATCATTTACTTTTTTAGGGACCTGATTAACATTCAGTTTAGTAGCCTGGATTCTGCGGATTAAGATTCGGATTATTCCCTAATTCGACGGCAGGAACCGGCAGCAACTCGTCCGTAGACTTCCAGGTCTTTCCGGCTGTCTGCGATAGAACCTCGTCCGCCTTACCGGTTCGGATCAGGTCCAGCCAACGGTCGCCTTCAAAACAGAGCTCGATAAACCGCTCCTGTGCCACAACGTCCAGCAGTGCCTGTTTTGTGTCTGCCTGGGTGTCCTGCAGATTTGCCCTGTGGCGAATCTTGTTTATATCGGCTGCGGCGCCGCTTAGACTGTCCATCTCGGCCCTCGCCTCTGCACGAATAAGGCATATCTCCGCCAACCGGAATATTTTAGGTTGATCGCTGAGTGTGTTCCGATCCCTGAATTTATTCACATAATAAAAGCCCGGGGCTGGTGTAGGAGAAAAACCCATATAGGTTGTTTTTCTGAGATCGCCCTGCTCAAAACTGGCGATCAGTTTGTCGCTGGGCAGTATCGGCGTCAAAGACGCAGAACCGACAATAGGGACGAGTTCGGTCGCCGTGTAGTTCTGATAGGGCTGATAGGCAATTTCCCAGATACTTTCAGTGGAGTTGTTTTGCACCACCTCATCCAGCGGCGGGAGATTAAACCGGGGATCATTAATCAGCTCAGTCGCATATCTGATGGCATTTTGCCAGTCTTTCCGGTAGAGGTAGATACGGGCAAGTAAGGCGAAGACGGTTTGTCTGGCAACCCGGGTCCGTGAGCCACCATAGGCATCGTAGCCGTCAGGCAGCTCGGTTAAAGCCTGCAATAGTTCCTTTGTGATAAAGGCATGGACTACGGTAGTGTCTGATCTGGATAAAGTATTGTTGATCTTATAGTCGGAAGTTGTCGCCAGCGGGACCTTGCCAAAATAGCGAGTCAGCACAAAATAGCAATAGGCTCTTAGAAACCGCGCTTCGCCAATCCATTGGTTTTTTTGTGCCGGATCCAGACCTGTGGTATTAGGGACATGCTCCAGCAACATATTGGCCTGATAAATGGTTTGATAATTATTATTCCAAAGCCCCGAAATATAGGAGTTGTCAGACGTGATTTCGTTGGCCGCGTACTGAATGTCTGGCGTAAATGTACTGCTGCCGACTTTGGCTTCATCCGAGAGCAGGGAATTAGACGAGTTATAGGCGCCGGAGTATAAGTTGCCATTTTGTTCCAGGATATAGTAGATGCCATTGACGGAGGCCTCAATATTGGTGGCATTTGAATAGGCTGTCTGCGTGGATATTGAACCGACCGGGCTTACCTGCAGGAATTTTTTACAGGATAGCTGCAATACAGACAATGCTGCTAACAGCGGTGTCCATTTTTTTATATTCAAAATTGTGAGATGCATACTAAATTTTTTTTAACGTCATGAGCAATTAAAATTCCATACTTACGCCGAGCGTATAGGTCTTCGTCATTGGGACGAAATTGACGCCGCTTTCCGGGTCTCCGCCTTTAAAACCGGTAAAGGTTAAAAGGTTGTACCCTGTCAGGTATACGCGGAGACTGGTGATATGCGCTTTCTTTAAACCAAGGCTGGAGAGCGTATAGCCGAACGTGACATTTTTCAACCGGATATAAGAAGCATTGCTGTAAGCGAAATCACTTTGAGGCAGGTTGCGGTTGATATTCGCCGCGGGGGTACCGGGAACGGCCGCCCGGGGAACATCCGTGATATCGCCCGGTTGCTGCCACCGGGCAAGCGCGCCAATCGGCAGATTGAATACATCGCCGATACCGCCGTAAACGTTATAAGGCTTAGTGACGCCGCCTGCAAACTGGGTGAATACCTGCATGTCAAAACGTTTGTAATGCAGTTGGTTATTCCAGCCGCCATAGAAATCAGGAATGGTCTTCCCAATGACCTGCCAGTCGGGGGTGTAGCTTGCGATGATACCGTTACCGTCTACGTCTTCGAATTTTGCGACACCAGTGGCGGGGTCCACGCCTTCATATTTATAACCCCAGTTTAGCGCCAGGGGTTGCCCGATTTTATATTTATAGCGAAAGACGATGCTGGCGGTTTTGAGGCCAGGCAGGCTAATCAGCTCGTTTTTTTGCGTAGAGATATTGAACTGTGTCTTCCAGCTGAAGTCATGGTGGTCGATGGCCGTGAGACTGGCAGAGAACTCTGTTCCCGTATTTTCAACAATCCCAGGCAGATTAGCGGTAAACCCGTTGTAACCGGCGACAACAGACAGGGGCAGAGAAAATAGGGTATTCGTTGTCCGGTTCCTGAAATAGTCTGCCGTCAGCAACAGCTTACTATGGAAAAGCTCCAGATCGACGCCAATATCCATTTTTTTGGTGAGTTCCCATTTGATGTCTGGGTTTGGTATATTGCCGACATAGATGGTGTTATTGCCGTTATAGCCGTTGCTGGCGACCGTACTGCTGGCCAGATACCCGAAATTGGCGATATTGTCGTTACCTGTGCTACCGTAGTTTGCTCTTAGTTTGCCGTAGAACTGGTTGCCCAGCCAGTTTTTAATGACTGGCTGTTCAGAAAAGATCCAGCCCGCCCCTAAAGAAAAGAAGGTGCCAAACTGGCTGTCCGGCCCGAACCTGGAAGATCCGTCCCTGCGCAGCACGCCTTCAAACAAATACTGATTCTTGTACTTGTAGTTTAAACGACCAAACAGAGAATTAAACCGGTAAGGTGTTTCCTCATAAGTTCTGGAGGCTACAGTGCCAGCCGTAATCGTATTGAGGTCATCAATTGCATTTTGCGGCGTAGACGTAAAAATATTGCCGGATGCTGAATTAATACTCAGCAGGGTACCGCCGACCAATAGTTTCAGATAATGCTGTCCAAAGGCCTTCTCATAGCTTAGTTTAGGCTCAAAATTGAGTGTATTGCTGTTGGCATGCCCGTAGCTACCCGAGTTCGCGGTAGAAGGTGTAATATTGGCCGTTGTGGGTGTAAAACTAGTCGTCTTGCCATGGGTTACTTCATAATTAATGTCCGTTCTGAGCACCAGGTTGTCCCAGATCGTGTACCTGATATAGGCATTGCCCAGTAACTGATCGCTGCTGCTGAGGTTGTAGGCAGTTAATTGCCGGTTGGGATTATAGTAGGGATAATAGTTTTCGAGATTCGTGTTGCCGTTGCTGTCCGTTAAAGGGATTATGGGTAACGCATAATAAATCATGGCCGGACTGCCACCCGATTCTAATCTGGAATTGGTATTCGTGTATCCGATACCACCTCCGATCAGAAATCCGTCAAAGAGCACCGCATCGATGCCGACCCGCATATTGGTCCGCTTCATGGACCAGTCTCCTTTCAGGATTCCGTCCTCTTTATGATAACCGCCACTTAAGTAATAGGTGACCGAATGTTTGTCACCCGAGCCGCCGGTCAGGTTGATATTATAGTCCTGAGTGAGCGCGTTATGGTATAGCGCCTGCTCCCAGTTTGTATTCACCGTACTGTCTAAAAATAAGTCTCCCGCATTAGCAGGTGTCGGTTGGATATGGTCATTCTCAAACGCCTCTTTTCTGAGTGCGCGGTATTGAGCTGTATTCAATACCTTGGGCGTACCGGTTGGCGTGGCGATACTATTATAGGCATGGAACTGAATTTTGCTGCCGCCATTAACGGAACCCTTTTTAGTGGTGATCAAGATCACGCCATCCGAGCCACGGGCACCATATATGGCAGTCGCTGAAGCGTCTTTTAGTACACTGATAGAGGCCACATCGGAGGGCGGCACGGCGTTTAAATCGCCAGGAACCCCGTCAATCAGCACCAGGACGCCCCGGACATTGGATACGGAGTTGATGCCTCTGATCCTGGCGTCGGATGCAGTACCGGGGTCACCGGAACTGGTGCTGATTTCCAGGCCGGGTACCATCCCCTGAATCGCAGCGTATATATTGCTAACCGGTTGGTTCTTAATATCCTCAGCGCCAATTGTCGTAATATTGCCCACATCATAACGCCGGGTGGTGGTGCCATAAGCCATAATCTGGACAGCATCGAGTGCATTGTGGCTTGGATATAACGTGGCATTAATGATTTTTTCTCCATTCAGCTTGATTTCTTTAGGCCTGTACCCCACATATTTAAACTCCAGAATAGCGGTTTGCGGATTCACGCCAGAGAGTACAAAACGTCCCAGGTTGCTTGTAACTGTCGCATTATGGGTACCCTTCTCCAGCACGCTGACATTTGAAATCGGCGTGCCTGTGGAGTCGGTTACCGTTCCGGCGACAATCTCCTGCTCAGGAGCGGGTGCTGGCTGCTGAGCCGGTTTGGCCTGGCGGCTGTTATCGGCAGGCCTGGCGGGCTTCAGCGCTATTGTTTTGCCAACGATCTTGTAAGTAAAAGGCTGGTCGTTGAGACAGATATGCAAGGCATCATCAATGGATTTGGCATTAAAGGAGGCCGTGACCGGTTTCGCCTGATCCATCCATTCTTGCAGGTAAACAAAATAGTAGCCGCTCTGCTGTTCGATGGATTTCAGCACAACGGGCAGGGGCGTGCTTTTGGCATGTACTTCAACCCGTTGTGCGGTAGTTTTAGCACTGACGTGCAAGCAGCCTATAAAAAATAAAATCGCCGTCCATTTGGTCATATACCAAAGTTTTTTGTGGGATAAGAAAACAATAAAAGGCAATCGCCTAGACAGGGGAGGTATTTTGTCTCCCCTTAATGGAGCTATTTGCATAACTTTGTCTCGGTTTGGTTAAACAATAAATGACTGTCCAAGTCCCGGCTAAGCCGGATATATTTAGAGGGAAGCCAGACTGAAGCCGGGATCCGCTGCAACGGATGCCCGGCATTTTAATTAAATCTGGTTAACAACTTAACTTACTGCTTAAGGGCCAGCTTAACCGACTTCCCGATTTTTTATCGGCGGTGATGATCTTAGATCAAGCACCGCCCTGTACATGAGAAAAGACTCATTGATCGGACACGATCAGTATCCTTTTGTTTGGTAATAGCTTAAATTGCAGGCCATAGGTGTTTAACAACTCCAGTACCTGCGCAAGTTCCATGTTTTTAGGGATGGTGCCGGTAAGGTGGTATTTGGATAAATCACCTTTAATCCTGATATCGACGTCATACCAGCGGCCTATCTGCCGCATCAGGGTATAGAAGTCTGTATTCGTAAAATTTATCAGTCCGTTTTTCCATGCAACCGCGTTTTCCGGATTTTCCAGGTCAATGACTTTGACTGTGTTACCCGTTGAGATCAGCGCCTGTTGTCCGGGTGTTAATATCCGGCCTCCGACTTTAACCGCCCCTTCGAGTAAAGTCGTTTTGATGGCAGCTTCATCAGGATAGGCATAGACATTAAAATGTGTCCCCAGATCCGTAATTTCAGTAGCGCCTGCTTTCACGACAAAGGGTGCTTTAGCGTTATGTCGGACTTCAAAATAGGCTTCTCCGGTTAACTGCACCTCCCGTTTATCTTTGCTGAAGGCTACCGGATAGCGGAGGGACGATGCGGAATTCAGCCAGACTTTAGAACCGTCTGGCAATACCAAACGGTATTGCCTGCCTTTTTGTGTGGCAAGTGTGTTATAAAGATTGTCTGCACCAGACTCTGAATGATCACCGTTTGTCTTACTGCCACTATATTGCAACTGCCCATTGGAATTGGCGATCTCTACATTGTTCAGGCTGGCGATCGTACCGTTAGCGGTGCTGTCCAGCAGGACGGTTTTGCCGTCCGATAAGGTCAGTAGCGCACCGCTGTGGCCCGGATGGAATGCGGCCAGCGCATTGCTCGTCAGCCCCGGTTTTAGATGGTTGTAGTAGGCCCATGTGCCGGCCATAGCGAACACAAGGACGGCGGCAGCCGCCGCCAGTGCATAAATCAGCTTTCTTCTTCTGCGCGATTTTTTTACCTCAATCTTGTTTAAGATCAACTCAAAACTTCTTTTTTTGTAGGCTGGGATGTCTTGATAAACCTCGTCGGGTATAACAGAAGGGATATTTTGGCCCAGCTTATTATACCAGTCGTTAATCTGCTCCAACTCTTTACTACTACATTTGTTGTCAAAATAGCGTTTGAGTAATATGTCAATTTCTTTATCTGTCATGCGTATACTTTTCCGTCTATATAGTCGTAAAAGTAGCCTCGTACACGTAGTCGAAAAGTGATTTTTTTTCCAAAAAATGTCAAATGAGTTATGTGTTTGATAGTCAACAGAATGTAACGGCCGTTTTTTTTTGACCATTTTTGCCTCGACAGAGATGGTACCGGCAACCTTTATTACCGCGGCCAGGCGACATCATGAAACACTTTGGAGGTTTGTTAAAATATGATTTACTTTGGCAAAAATCGACTCTATCAGCGACCACTTTTTTGATAATGACCCCCAGTTTCTGCAAAGATTAAAGGCAGAGGATCTCACCGCTTTTGCTGAAGTGTATAACAGCTATTATATCCCCTTACTTGAGCTGGCCGCCCGAAAAACAGGAGATTTTCATCAGGCGGAAGAGATCGTTCAGGACGCTTTTGTCGCAATGTACTTTCAGAGAAGCAAAATAAGAGAACATCCTACTGCCTACCTTAGAGCGGTCATCAAATACAAAATTATTGATCTGAGACGTAAAAAAAGTCTGCAACTCGTGCCCTTAACGGACTCCGATCCGGTTGAAAACAGCAGCGATCCCCACAGTGTACTGTCTGAGGCCGAACTGCAGGCCCAGATAGATCATTATGTAGGTCAGCTGCCGGCCCAATGTAAAAAGGTATTTATATTGAGTAGGCAGCAGGGGCTGTCCAATAAAGAAATTGCTGGGCAGCTGGGGATTTCCATCCGGACCGTAGAAACCCATATCAGTAGAGCTCTTAAATATTTACGGGCCAATATGGATTATCATCTGGTCTGGTGGCTGGCGATTCTGGCCACTTTAAAAAATTAGTGATAGTCTGCTAAATGTGGCATGCAACCGGACACTATTTTTGCTGAGCATGTTTTTACTGCTGTTTTTTGCCTTCAGCTCTTGGCATAGGTCTGATATGCGCCTGATCCGAAAAAGAGGCAGACGCCGACAAGCCTCTGAAAAAGAATAGCGGTTGATAGATTTTCAAGATACCTGCCTGTAGTCCAGTATCTAAGCGAACCGTTAATTGGCGCAATGGGCGTAAATTTACCGAAGCAAGCCGTAGGTTTTTTAGCTGAAAATTTATCGGCCTATAGTAAGTTTTGCCCGCAGAACTGTGTAAGGGCAGTTGGTAAGACTGAAGGATAAGGGGATCTGCCTTTATTTCCATTATAAAGTGTGTAAATCGAAAAAATCGAGACCAATTGGCCCCGATTTTTTCGATTTACACACTTTGTGAGACAGCGTCGCTTAAGTAAATGACATTGGTATTGGATCTTATTATTTTTCAGTCGTCGTATCTTCATTTCTAAATACCACGATGCCGTCAAACACATCCACTAAAACCGGGTGATCTCTGTCAATTTCACTGGCCAGTATCTTTTTACTGAGTGGGTTAACAATGGCTTTCTGAATAAATCTTTTCAACGGCCTGGCGCCGAATTGTACATCGTAACCATTTTCAGCCAGGTAATCAATGACATAATCACTAAAGTCTATTTGTATGCCTCCCTCCGCGATTTGTTTTTTCAGCTGTCTGAGCTGGATATGGATGATATTGCGGATCTCCTTTTTAAATAAGGGATGGAACATCACAATTTCATCGATACGGTTTAAGAACTCAGGTCTGATATTTTCCTTTAAAAGGTTCATGACTTCATCCTTGGCGACCTCTTCTGCTTTTTCAATATCATCACTATGGTTCTCAAAGGCCTCCTGAATTAAGTGGCTACCCATATTACTGGTCATAATAATGATGGTGTTCTTGAAGTTTACGACACGCCCTTTATTATCCGTTAAGTGTCCGTCATCCAGCACTTGTAACAGTATATTAAATACATCTGGGTGGGCCTTCTCAATTTCATCGAATAATACTACGCTATAAGGTTTACGCCGAACAGCTTCGGTCAGCTGGCCACCTTCTTCATAGCCTACATAGCCGGGAGGCGCTCCAACTAGTCTGGAAACACTGTGTTTCTCCTGGTATTCACTCATGTCGATACGGGTCATCATAGACTCGTCATCAAATAAGAACTCTGCGAGTGCCTTAGCCAGCTCCGTTTTACCTACCCCAGTGGTTCCCAGGAAGATAAAAGATCCGATTGGTTTTTTAGGATCACCCAGCCCGGCTCTGCTTCTGCGGATGGCATCAGATACAGCCGTGATGGCCTCTTCCTGGCCGACAACTCTTTGGTGCAGATGATCTTCCAGTTGAAGCAGCTTATCTTTTTCACTTTGTAACATTCTGCTTACAGGTATGCCTGTGGCCTTTGCGACATTTTCGGCGATGTCTTCCGCATCTACCTCTTCCTTCAGTAATCTCTTTTCAGAAATGTCAGAGAGCTGATGGGTTGTCTGGTCAATGATCTCTTGCTGCTCTTTGATCTTACCATAACGAATCTCAGCGACCTTGCCGTAATCACCTTCTCTTTCTGCTTTTTCCGCTTCCAGTTTCAAGGTGTCGATAGAAGCCTTGGCATTCTGCATTTTTTCAACAACTTCTTTCTCCTGCTGCCATTTGGCTTTATAGGTATCCCTTTCCACCATCAGGTTGCCAATATTATTATTGAGTTCTTTGAGTTTAGCCTGATCATTCTCTCTTTTAATGGCTTCTCTTTCGATTTCCAGCTGGCGGATCCTCCTTTCGAGTTCATCGAGTTCCTCTGGCATCGAGTTCATTTCCAGACGAAGTTTAGCCGCGCTTTCATCAATTAAGTCAATAGCCTTGTCGGGTAAAAAGCGGTCTGTGATATAACGGTTGGAAAGCTCTACCGCCGCTATAATCGCTTCATCTTTGATCAGCACATGATGGTGGGATTCATAACGCTCTTTTAATCCTCTGAGAATGGATACGGCATCTTCAATAGAAGGCTCGTCTACCATTACTTTCTGGAAACGGCGCTCCAGTGCCTTATCTTTTTCAAAGAATTTCTGGTATTCGTTTAAGGTAGTGGCACCGATGGCCCTTAGTTCCCCCCTGGCCAGGGCAGGTTTGAGGATATTGGCAGCATCCATGGCGCCTTCCCCGCCACCGGCACCCACCAATGTGTGGATTTCATCAATAAAGAGAATGATCTCTCCCTCGCTGGAGGCGACGTCTTTAATAACACCTTTTAGGCGCTCTTCAAATTCACCCTTATATTTAGCGCCTGCAATGAGCAGTCCCATATCCAGGCCGTAAATAATTTTTGTTTTCAGGTTCTCAGGCACATCACCGTTGATGATACGATGTGCGAGGCCTTCGACGATTGCGGTTTTGCCAACACCAGGCTCACCCACCAGGATCGGATTATTCTTAGACCTTCTGGACAGGATATGCAGTGTACGGCGGATTTCTTCGTCACGGCCGATTACAGGATCTAATTTACCCGCCTGGGCCAGTTCGTTTAGATTCTTGGCATATTTCTTCAGTGAGCCAACCTCCTGAGAGGCTGTTTGAGAGTTAACCGTGCTGCCTTTGCGCAGATCCTTTATAGCGGCAACTAATCCTTTTTCAGTAAGGCCGGCGTCTTTCAGGATCTTAGCTGTATCGTCGCTACCCTGAACAAGGGCTAACAATAGATGCTCCGGGTTGATAAATTCATCTCCGAACTGCTTGATATCCTTTGCTGCGCGTAGTAAGGTATTGTTCATCTCGCGACCCACTTGCTGGGCAGGTTCTCCGCTGGCAGCCTTAGGTAATTTGCTTAAGGATTCGGTGACCTTATTTTCGGTGTACGCGATATTGATATCGTTTTTCTTTAGCAAAAACTCGATAGCGCTTTCCTTTTCATTTAAAAGCGCCAGCAGAAGGTGATTGGTCTCAATATTCAGATCCCCGTTATTATAGGCGATCTGTTGAGCTGCCTGAATCAGCTCCTGTGCTTTAATTGTATAATTGTTAGGATTCATATTAAATATTGCTCTTTGTTTTAATTTATAGTGTGTACCGGGGCTTCCATCAGAGAGCTGTTTCATGCCCCATATAGGTACCACCTGCGTATTTACATCGGCTTATCAAAGTTAAAAACTCTAATGCTAAACCTATTCTAAGGTTTTTATACGGTTTTAGCTGTTTTCAAGCCGACGCTGCATACATTACAATAAATATACAAATTCAGAAAAGCTGCTAATTTGACGTAAAGCGTTGGTCTTTACTGTCTTATCGTCATAAGGATGCGACTAAATATGTTATTTTGTCTGATGGTTGCTTTCAGTTCCTTATATTTAACCAGTAAACAGCAAATTATCCTCCTGCTGCCAGGAGCAGCATTGTTGCCCGGCAGCCGGCTTTGCTCAGTGCAGTCCGATTATTATCTGGAAAGGAAAATTGAAAAAAGTGCCAGATATGAATTAAACTTTTATCGGTAAATTCAATCTAATTTCGGTTTTTCCGCAAGCGTTCTTTCTTGAATTTTATATGTAAATTAATATAATATATTTTATTTTTTATGCGTTCACTAACATTGCTTTTATGTGTTTCAACCATGTTATTAGTCGTTTCATGTAAAAGCAAGGCCAAAAAAAGCCATCAGATCACTACAAATACTTATTCTGTTATTTCGGTGCGTTCAGACACGGCAACACTATACGCCGATTATCCAGGTACGATTCAGGGGATTGAGAATGTAGAGATCCGTCCGAAAATAGATGGCTTTATCTCTGGTATTTATGTAGATGAAGGTGCGTCTGTCGAAAAAGGACAGTTGCTTTTTAAAATTGATGCGCCGCAATATGAGCAGGATGTCAGGACTGCTAAAGCAAATATAAATATCGCTAAGGCGGATGTGGACGCAGCCGTGATGAATGTAAACAAAGTGAAACCGCTGGTCGAAAAAGGCATTATCAGCGATTATGAACTCAAATCCGCCAAATTCACGCTGGAAGCTAAAAAGGCTGCCCTTTCGCAGGCAGAAGCGGCTTTAGAGAATGCCAAAATCAATTTAAGTTATACCTCTATATATAGCCCCGTCACTGGTGTAATTGGTATGCTGCCCTTTAAAGTGGGGAGCCTTGTGGGAAGTTCTACCGCAACGGCACTGACCTCTGTATCTAATATATCTCAGATATATTGTTATTTTTCCATTAATGAAAAGCAGGAACTGGATTTCTTTGCCTCTGCAAAAGGCAGTACGATTCAGGAAAAACTCTCCACCTTACCTCCTGCGATGTTGGTATTATCCAATGGAAGCATTTTTTCCCATAAAGGCAGAGTTGAATCAGCCAGTGGCTTTATTAATGCCCAGACCGGCGCCGTTAACCTGCGGGCGGTATTCCCAAATCCGGAGGGAATTATCCGAAACGGCAGCAGTGCCGTGGTCCGGCTGCCGACAACCATACCGGATGCTATTTTAATCCCGCAAAAAGCGACCTATCAGATCCAGGGGGCATTATTTGTATACAAGGTAGATGAAGATAATAAAGTGTCTTCAGTCGGCATAAGTGTAAACGGAGCCAATAACGGTAAATTTTATGTCGTTAAGAGCGGCCTGAAGCCCGGTGATCGTATTGTGACAGATGGTATTGATAATTTAAGAGAGAATCTGGTAATAGAGCCCAAGATGATTTCCTTACAGCAATCCGTTAGTGAATAATTAAAACACCCAATCAATTTTAAGCCCAGGAAGCCACTCTCTTCATTATGTTAAAGCTATTCGTTAAAAGACCTGTTCTCGCTACCGTCATCTCCGTGTTAATTGTAATATTGGGTATTATAGGAATTGTTACTCTGCCGATCTCTCAATACCCGGATATTGCGCCACCGACCATCCAGGTACGTGCAAAGTATGCAGGGGCGAATGCGGATGTGGTGCTGAAAAGTGTGGTCGTTCCCCTTGAACAGGAGATCAACGGGGTAGAAAACATGGATTATATTACTTCCACAGCGGGCAACGACGGATCGGCCAATATAACAGTAAGCTTTAAGATCGGCAGTGATCCTAATATAGCCGCGGTTAACGTACAAAACGCCGTGGCACGGGCCACACCACAACTGCCGCAGGAAGTAACGTTGGCGGGCGTAACGGTCAAAAAAAAGCAAACCAGTACACTTTTGGCGCTTTCGGTCTATAGTGAGAATCCGGCCTTTGACCAGACATTCTTGCAGAACTATGCGGATATAAATATTGTTCCGGTGATCAAGCGTGTTCAGGGCGTGGGAGACGCGTCCGCCTCGGGGCAAATGGACTATTCAATGCGTATCTGGCTTAATGCGCCTAAAATGGCTTCTTATGGATTAGTGCCGTCTGATATTACCTCAGCTCTTAAAGAACAAAATATTCAGGCAGCGCCCGGTCAGTTTGGAGAAAGCAGTAATCAGCCGTTTCAATACGTCATAAAATACCCCGGAACCCTGACAGACACCAGTCAGTTTGGCAACATCGTAATAAGAAGTGATCTGCGCGGCCAGTTATTGCGGCTGCGTGATGTAGCGAAAGTGGAGCTTGGCGCTTACAGCTACTTAACGACCTCTCATACCAACGGCCATCCCAGTGTCTCAGTGTATGTAAATCAGGTGGCAGGCTCCAATGCGAGAGAGGTGATTCGCAATACGCTTAAGGTAATGGACGATGCGTCAAAGTCTTTTCCTAAAGGTGTTCATTATGTGGTGTTACAGAATGCGGATACTTTCCTTACCGCTTCTATTGAAAAAGTGGTCCATACTTTTGTTGAGGCGTTTATTCTGGTCTTTATAGTGGTTTTCCTGTTTCTGCAGGACTTCAGATCCACACTAATACCCGCCATCTCTGTGCCGGTGGCTATCATCGGAACCTTTTTCTTTCTGAAGCTTTTTGGGTTTACGATCAATCTGCTTACGCTTTTTGCCCTGATTCTAGCCATCGGGATTGTTGTGGATGACGCCATTGTGGTGGTAGAAGCGGTACACGCTAAACTGGATGAAGGCTACAGTTCGGGACGCCAGGCGAGCATCGATGCGCTGGGGGAAATCTCCGGAGCCATTATTTCCATTACGCTGATTATGGCAGCTGTATTTATTCCGGTAAGTTTTATTGGTGGATCGGCTGGCCTTTTCTATAAACAGTTCGGTTTGACACTGGCGATCGCTATTGTGCTGTCGGCGATCAATGCCCTGACATTAAGCCCTGCATTATGCGCGTTATTTTTAAAAGGGCATGACGAAAAACAGCCAAAACGTAATTTTCTTGATCGTTTCTTTGTCGCTTTTAATACCTCATTTGGGAGACTGACCAACCGCTATGTAGAAGCGATCTCATTTTTTAACAGGCGAAAATGGATACCGGTTTGCATACTGTTAATCTTCTCTGCAGCGCTGTATTTTATTGCCCGGTCCACGCCCACGGGATTTGTTCCGAAAGAAGATTTAGGAACGATCAATTGTAATATCAGTTTGCCGCCAGCTGCGTCCTTGCAGCGTACGGGTATGGTGACCCGTAAGGTGGCGGCCATCGCCCGCACGATCCCGGAAATCAATAATATGATGGAAGAGACGGGAAGAGGACAGCTCTCAGGATCCGGTAATAACTACGGGATGATTGTGATGCGGCTTGTTCCCTGGAACCAGCGCCACAGGGATGTAGAAGAAATCATTCAGGAGCTCTTTGATAAAACAGCAGGTATAAAAGATGCGGAGATCAAATTCTTTGCACCTGGTACCATCCAGGGATTTGGCTCAACAAATGGTTTTTCCTTCCAGTTGCAGGATAAAACAGGAGGAGATATCGCCAGGTTTTATAAGGTCAGTAAGGATTTTTTGAGTGATTTGACCCAGCGCCCGGAAATTCAATATGCCACGACATCGTTCAATCCTAATTTTCCGGAATATCTGATGAATGTGAATGTGCCTAAAGTGAAAAATGCAGGGCTGTCGCTGACGGATATTACCAGTGCCATGCAGGGATATTTCGGCGGCGTCTACGCTTCTAATTTTAATAAGTTCGGGCAGCAGTTCCGGGTTGTGGTACAGGCATCTCCAGAATATAGAATGACGCCCGAAAGCCTGAACTCTATTTTTGTGAGGGCGAAGAGCGGGCAAATGGTGCCTATTACTGAATTTGTCAGTTTGTCGACGGTTTATAGTTCGCAAAGTATCACCCGCTTTAACTTGTTTAATTCTATTGATGTAAACGGATCGCCCAATGCGGGTTATAGCTCAGGCCAGGCGATTGCAGCTATTCAGCAGGTGGCAGAAGAAACACTGCCGCCGGGATTTAGTTATGAATATTCCGGGTTGTCCAGGGAGGAGCAGAATTCAGGCAGTCAGACGATCTATGTGTTTATGCTCTGCCTGATCTTTGTCTATCTTCTGCTAAGCGCGCAGTATGAGAGTTATGTATTACCGCTGTCTATTATTTTGACCATTCCCATCGGAATGCTTGGGGCATTCTTATTTGTGAAACTGTTTGGCGTAAGTAATAATATTTATGTACAGATCACACTGATCATGCTCATTGGCCTGTTGGCAAAGAATTCTATTTTGATTGTAGAATATGCCGTCAAAAGAAGGCGGGCGGGCATGAGTATAAAAGAAGCAGCGGTCTCTGGTGCAAAAATGCGTTTAAGGCCTATTTTGATGACCTCCTTTGCTTTTATTTTTGGTTTATTACCGCTCATGCTTACAACCGGGGCAGGTGCCAATGGAAATCATTCCATCGGAACCAGTGCAGTAGGCGGAATGCTGATTGGTACCCTGTTCGGGGTATTTATTACACCTGTTTTATTTGTGGTCTTTCAATCCCTGCAAGAGCGTTTAAGAAAAGGTGAAAATAAGACAGGTCGCAAGTTAGAAGCTCAACCGATTACTTATGCTTCCGGTAAGAAGCCTGAGTAAGTACTTTGAATAATGAATCGTTTAAAGATAATGCGTAAATACAGTTTTTTCTATATTGTTGTTTTAACAGGGCTGATGCTATATGGTATCAGCAGCTGTAAGTCCGTACTGGAAACTTATCATTCTCCCAATGTAGAGGTGGATAGTCTTTTCAGGGATACCCATTTAATTTCTGACGATACGGCAAAGATCGGAACGCTGCATTGGCAGGATCTATTTAAGGATTCCTTATTACAGGTGTTGATTCAGGAAGGTATTGATAATAATCTGGATCTAAAAACGGCTTATTCCAGGATCAATCAGGCGGATGCTTATCTTCAGCAGAGTCGTATGATTAATTATCCGGAACTGAATGGTAACGCGGGGATTGAATACGGCAGAAATGTTAATAATTCCGGTAATATCAGCCATCTGCATCAATATCAGTTGGGTGTTGACGCCTCCTGGGAGGCGGATATCTGGGGAAAACTGAAAGCTGAACAGAAGACAACGGTAGCAGCTCTTTTACAGTCGGAGGCTTACGCGCAGGCTGTTAAAACGGACCTTGTGGCAGCTATTGCAAAAAATTACTATACACTCATGGCCTATGATAAGGAACTGAGTGTTACCATGAAGACCGTGGAAACCTGGAAGAGAACGGTGGAGGTAATGAAGGATCTGAAGAAAGGCTCAAAAGTAACGGAGGCTGCTGTGGTGCAGAGTGAAGCAGGATTGTATGCTACGCAGGTTTCTATTCCCGATTTGAAAAGAAATATCAGGGAAACAGAAAATGCCATTTGTTATCTGCTGGGACGTGATCCGGGAAAGGTCAACAGAGATAGCCTGACCGTCAAGGAGTTTATTCCGTTATTTGAAACGGGCGTACCCGCAGAGATCCTGGCCAACCGTCCGGATGTCAGGGAGGCTGAACTTAATTTCAGGCAGGCGTTTGAAATGACTAATATCGCCAGAACTTATTTTTATCCTTCGCTTAAGATCACAGCCAGCGGTGGGCTCTCCAGCAACTCACTCTCCACTTTTTTTAGCAGTGGCGCCCTGGTAGGAAGTATCATGGGCGGGCTTACGCAACCTATCTTTAACCGGCGTGCTAATAAGACCCGGCTGGCTGTCGCTTTGGAAGATCAGAAACAGGCCTTATATAATTTTAAGCAAAAGCTGCTGAATGCCGGTCAGGAGGTATCCAATGCACTTTATAGTTACCGGTCTGCCACTGATAAGATCGGTCCCAGAACCATGCAGCTCAATAGCCTGAATAAGGCGGTGGATTATACTCAGGAGCTTGTACGTAATGACTTTGCAGATTATAGTGAGGTGTTGATTGCTATGCAGAGCCTGCTTTCCGCCGAAATTAGCCAGGTGACCGACTATCTTCAACGCAATGAGGCCATTGTTAGCTTGTACGCGGCAATGGGAGGTGGTTGGCAATAAGCAAGGGTGGGGGCTATTATTTTGTCATTTATCAGACCCGTCGCCATTATCTGATATATCTATTTATCAAGTTTTTAAAATCTTACACTGCTTTTTTGAACTCTCACAAGTTCTGCAGAAGTCTAAAAAGAGGTTGCCCTTCGCAACCTCTTTTTAATTCATCATTTTTTTCAACTAATCTAACGCCAGGCGAATAGCCTGTTCAACAGGAGAATAACCGGCATCAGAATCCGAAACAGTCAGCTCGCCTCTTAACAATAAGGGCGGTTGTGCCATAAATTTAGGGATGGTCCCTCTGTGCGGTTGTGCTGAATGAACGATAAACGGGTGGCACAAATAAACAGTACCTGCTTTCCCTGTTGCATATACTTTTTTCCTTTTGGGCAGGTCGTCTAACTTGCCCGCAAGTTCCATAAAAGAAAGACCAGAATCGCCCTCTTTGGATAAAAGTTTTGCGATATCAATGTGAGAACACTCGTAGATGACCGTGGGCGCATCATTTTCGCTGACGTCTGAATACAGCACCAATATCAATAAGGCGCGCCCTTTTGATTTAATATTGACACGCCATTGAAGATAATTATTGGGATCATTTCCTGAAAAACTTGCATCAACGTGTCTGCCTGTGTCGTTAGGTTGCTGAACAGAAGGAAATCTAACAGGGAATGTTCCCACGCTTCTACAAGGAATCCATTTATTTTCTCCAATCAGCTGATTGAACATTAAATGTAATTTCTTGTTATTTAATGAATCGATAAAAGGCTGTTGAGTGTACATACCTAGTCGAATAACAGGTTCTGCCCAAGTGGACGGATTTGACCTATCGCAAGGGAGGTCGTTCCACAAAACATCCAACACTGCATCTGCAATTTGCTGAGAAAATGCGTTATCAATGCGAATAAAACCACTATGAACAAACTGTTCTATTTCCTTTTTACTTAGTGTTTCTGACATAACTTTTTCATTTTAAGCCGCCGCATGGAAGAGCAATTTCATGTCGACCAATTGCCTGGATTATTAATAAAATTTGAACAATAGAAAAGTTGGCTATACAGATATATATAGCTTATTGCTTAAAAACTAAGCTCGAAAAAGGATTTTTATAGCATTACAGTCATTCTCATACGACAAAAATAAATATTATCTTTGAACAGACAAGCAGACAACGCCTTTAATTGCAATCTTACTGCCTTCTACTTTTTTTTGCTCTTGGTTCAGGTACAAGCTGTTCTTCCTCTAGATAAACTCAAAAAGTCTGTTGCCGGCATGTTGTCTAGTGGGATTGTATTGGAAACAGAACTATCCTGTCCCTTTGATTCGGTTTTATTTCCGTTGTTGATTTTTTAGTTTTCATACTCATAATTCATTAATGTGAAATTATACTTTAGTCGGCTGCGAAACAATATTTAAATGTGTAAGTTGTTGAAATTAAATGTAATAAGAGGTTTTATTTAAGTTTTTCAAGCAACGAAGTACTAACCTTACCCTTGCCGGACCTAGCTAATCGCTGCGATTGTTTGCATTATCCAAAAGTCAGAAAATCCTTATTTACAAAAGCTTTGCCTTTATTCTTTGATGTATGTTGCTCAAAATTTATTTTGCAACAATTGCTAGTGAAAGCATTTATCCGACTACAGAAACAGGTTGGTAAGAATTGACAAGGATGCGTATAAAGCAAAAAAACAACGACTCTGCCTAATAATCCGTTTTTTAAGCGTTTAAATATGTAATTTTCTCAATTATATATTAATATTCTCGTAATCTTAAGGTTTGTTTATATGCATTGGTGTATCTTTAGAAACTTTAAGAGAATACAAGAAAACCAACTAGTAAATGGCAAATGCGCGTATTGTGTGGGTTGATGATGAAATGGAAAGCCTCAAATCCCAAAAACTGTTTTTAGAACAAAAAGGCTATGAGGTTATTACTTTCGCCAACGGCTTCGATGCAATAGAATATATAAAAGAGAATAAACCTGATGTCGTACTGCTGGATGAGTCTATGCCTGGCATCAGTGGTCTGGAAACCCTGGCCGCTATTAAGGCAGTTCATCAAAGTCTGCCGGCTGTGCTGGTGACTAAAAATGAAACGGAAAACCTGATGGAAGAAGCTATTGGGTCCCAGATTGCCGACTACCTGATTAAGCCTGTGAATCCCAATCAGGTATTATTAAGTCTCAAAAAGATACTGGACAATAAAAGGCTGGTGGCGGAGAAAACAACCTCTGCTTATCAAATGGAATTCAGGTCTCTGTTCATGGCACTTAGCGACAATCAGGATGCGAAAGGCTGGCAGGAAATCTATAAAAAGCTCATCTATTGGGAACTGGAAATGGAAAAGAGCAGAAGTCCGGAAATGATGGAAGTACTGCAATCACAGAAGCAGGAGGCCAATACCGCTTTCTTTAAGTTCATCTCTAAGCAGTATACCGGCTGGATCCAGGCAGGCAGCGGTAACAGGCCTGTTATCAGCCCCGATCTGATGAAAGAAAAGGTGGTGCCTTTATTAGAAACAGGTGTCCCCACCTTTTTTATTTTGATTGATAACCTGCGTTTCGATCAGTGGAAAATCATCCAGCCCCTGTTTGAAGAAGATTTCAGGCTGACCAGTGAAGATACCTATTATAGTATCCTGCCTACGGCAACGCAATATTGCCGTAATGCCGTATTTGCCGGCATGATGCCCTTGCAGATTGCTGAGAAATATCCGCAGCAATGGAAAAACGACGAACAGGAGGGTGGGAAGAACCTGCATGAAGAGGCTTTTTTGGCCGCTTTTATTAAAAAGATGCAGAAAAAGGATATCAAATACAGTTATACCAAGGTGGTTGGTAACCAGGATGCACAGCAACTGGTCAGTGGTATCCATAATTTGCTGAATAATGATTTAAATGTTATTGTTTATAATTTTGTTGATATGCTGAGTCATGCCAGGACAGAAATGGAAGTGCTCAAGGAGCTGGCTGGAGATGAACAAGGGTATCGCAGTATTACAAAAAGCTGGTTTGAACACAGTCCGCTAAGACAGGCGCTAAAGAAAATTGCTGACCGTAAAATAAAACTGGTCATCTCCACTGACCATGGCAGTGTACAGGTAAAAACGCCTTATAAAGTCATCGGGGATAAGCAAACGACCAGTAATTTGCGTTATAAACATGGTAAAAACCTGAATTACAATGCAAAAGATGTTTTAGCCTTTAAAAATCCAAAAGAAGGAGGACTTCCCTTGCCTCATGTTAATAGTTCATTTATTTTTGCCAAGGAGGATGGTTTCTTGTGCTACCCTAATAATTACAATTATTATGTCAATTATTATAAGAACACTTTTCAACATGGAGGTGTAAGCATGGAGGAAATGATCATTCCCGTTATTCAAATGGAAAGTAAATAGAACGCATAAATAGATTTTTTATATGAGCATTGAGCAGGAAAAGCAGGATTTAAATAAAGAGAACGGACAGGCATCGGAGACTAATATGGATGAGCGAGGACAAAAAGACATTATTTCTGATCAAAATGGTCCCGCTACCAGCGATGAAGAGCATCCTGATATGGATGGCGAGCATGAGCCAGGGGAGGATCTCATTGAAGAGGCGGAAGATGTAGAAGGGGAACCTGAAAAGAGCGAAAGAGCAGATAATGCAGATTTAGATCTGTCAGACAGCGAAGCTGAAAAAGAAGAAGGAGAAGCTGAGCTAAAAGCCAGGTCTAAGACAAAAAGAAAGAAGAAATCAGCTAAAGAGCCGGAACCTCAAAAAAACGTATCTATTATTCACTTGGTTTTTGATGAACCCGGAGCAGAACAAATCAGGCAGAGCTTTGAACTGGAACCGGAAATTACCGGTGAAATCGTTTATATAGCAGACAATTATAGCTTAGGTCCCGTAGCTGATTTAGGAGAATCTGAGGGATGGCAGGCAAGAAAGCAGTGGTGGCAATCCGTATTGGGACTTTCTGAGGAAGAGCAACCCGAAGTAATGACAGCCGATAAAATGAAACTCCATCAGCTTTTGCAAAACTTAGAAGAAGACGAAGACAGTGTTCTTTGGATTTGGATGGGGCAAAATGAAAGAGATGTTGCAGGGTATTTTCATGTTATTAGCCAATTAATGGAATTTCAGGGGCGGATCCTTGTATTATATTTAAACAATCTACCATTTATAGATGATAAAGGGCATATATTTTATCCCAGACAGTTGGCCGAGATTCTGCCAAAGGAATTTGTAAAAGCGTCCAGACTGGCCCGGGTAGTTACGCTCAGTGAATTTGAACTGGACCCGGAGGAGTGGGATAAATTATCCAGACAGCCAGGTTCCGTCCGGCTTCTGGAAGGGGGTAAAAAGTTAAATGTTAAGGAAAATGATTATTATGACAAAATGATCCTGGACCAGCTTGGCACTGCTACCATGAAGCTTTCCAGACTGCTTAGTTTACTGGCCACCAAGGCAAAACTGGGATTACCTGAGTATTATATTCTATGGCGGGTCAAAGCGCTTATTGAATCGGGACAAATACTCAGTCAGGGTGATTTTGATAAAGGAGGTAAGAATATCAGCCTGAAAGCCACTCAGGGCCAGATGTTTGTAGAACTTAACCCAGAGGAAGCAAATGAGCAGCCGGAAGATGAACCAGGTAATTAGGTCGCATAAGTCTGCGGGAACTAACTGTTATTTCGCAGATCGGTATTAGCCGGATTTTTAGGCACGGTGTTGGTAATAATAGATATGTGTAATAAACTTTAGTCATCTAATGTGCTGATTATTAGTGCTATTACGTAGTGAATTAGTTTCACGGAGCCGGTAATGGAAACAACATAACTTAGTAAATCAAAAACAAATATAATGAAAAGTAATACATTGAAACTGTGTGGGTTAGCCCTCGTATGTTTTGTATTTATCTTTAGCAGCTGTGTCCCTAAAAGAGATTTAGTGGCCTCACAGCTGAGAACCCGGCAACTGCAAAGCGATAGTGCCAGGATGGCTAATAACATAAGTGATTTACAGGACCGGATTACGGGCCTGAAAAATGACATTTCGAACTTGAATGATCAGGTGGCTTCTTTGTCTCATAATAACAACACAAAGGAGAACCAGCTGGCCATGAGTAAGGAGGCACTTAAAAAGCAGCAGGAAAAATTGCAGCAATTGCAAGCCTTGTTAGATTCCCAGAAGGAGAAGTCAGAAGCTTTGAGAAAAAAAATGGCAGATGCACTTTCCGGATTTAGTTCCAATGAATTGACAGTAACCCAGAAAAACGGTAAAGTATATGTAAGTATGCAGGAAAACCTATTATTTCCTTCGGGTAGCGCTGTTGTCAGTACAAAGGGAGTGGACGCTTTAGCAAAGTTGGCAGCGGTACTCAATACGAACCCTGATATCCAGATTGATATTGAAGGACATACCGATTCGATTCCGATTCGTGGCCGTTTTCAGGATAACTGGGAGTTAAGTACAGCCAGGGCGAATTCAATTGTCAGAATTCTTGTGGATCGTTACCGTGTCAGCCCGCTGAACCTGGTAGCATCCGGACATAGCCAATTCGACCCGGTGGCCTCCAATTCAACACCCGAAGGCCGGGCTAAAAATCGTCGTACAGATATTATCCTGTCTCCTAAATTAGATGAACTGTATAATCTGATTAATCAATAAAGTATTTTTTAAGAGAAGATCTCAGTATCAGTATAAGGAAGCTCCTTTGCACATGATTGCAAAGGAGCTTTCCTCTTTAAAGGGCCTGCCAGCTTATGCTGGATTACAGCATTATTTAGAAAAGCATAAATAATAAGGGAACTTCTTGTATTGTCCTTTAATTGGATTATCTTTATGTTGACCTTTAAGGTTGGAAGGAAATGGTGTCTTCCTACTTAACTGCCCTAAAAAGCTGATGGCGCCTACAGTGATAAAACAGTTTGTGTTGATTGTTTTACAAAATTGTAGGTAATCATGAGCGCAACTAAGCGATTTTTTTTAAGATTAAGACAAGCAGGTGCTGAATTAATTGGGCACTTTATACTCATGTGCACCTCTCTCTGCTTAATTACTTTTTCCAATATAAAAATCACGCGAAATGACACGTCCCGCTATTAAAAATCATCTGCTGGGTAATCTTCGGATTTATGTGCAATCTTCCCACAAAGTAAGGCATGGAAGCCGGAATTTGTTTAGAAAACTTTTTCCTCAGGCTGCCTATATGCATATTGTAAAAGAAGCCCGGAAAGCGGGAATCATGAATGCAACGGTGCATACTACACAGGTAAGCTTCACGCCAACTGGTAAAATAGAAGTACAGCGAATAGAAGAGGGGAACTCGCTGGCTATGGTCGTAGAACTCATAGATAAGCGTGAAATATTGGAGGCATTTTTTTTAAAACATACAGAACTGTTGAGAGAGAAGGTGATCATTTACAAAGACGTTGAATTTTGGGATGTTGATTAAAGAGACAGATCATTTTTTTGAAACGGTTAATTATTTTTTGATATGATAAAATCAGTTTTACTTGTTGCATTAGGAGGTGGAATCGGAAGCGTCTGCAGGTATTTATTGCAGGTAGCAGTCGGCAGGATCATGCCTATGACCTTTCCGACGGGTACGTTGACTGTGAATATTCTCGGCTGTTTTGCCATTGGTTTATTATACGGGCTGGCAACCAGGATGCCGGCGTTTACGATCGAATGGCGGTTATTGTTGATTACGGGAGTCTGCGGCGGATTTACGACTTTTTCCAGCTTTTCTTATGAAGGAGTACGCCTGATTGCGGAACGGAATTTTTTATACTTTTTTATGTATTTAGGAGGGAGTGTATTGCTCGGGCTATTTGCGACCTGGCTGGGTATTTTACTCATAAAATAACAGACGTAGTTTATGGAACAGGAATATAAAAGAATACTGATAGCTATTGACGCCAGTACCTTTGCAGCAAAAGCTGCGAAGGCAGGTTTCGCATTCGCCCACAGGGTACATGCGCATATTGCCTTGGTATATGCAGTGGATCCTACCAGGGAGGTTGTTAGTGCCGATCTCGGTATAACGCCTCAGGAAAGCGAAGCTATTCTGGTAGAAGAGGCAGAACGGACCATTGAAAATTATATTAAGATATATAACGGAGGAGAGGACGTAGTACGCTTTACACCTCATGGTATTGCTGAGGAGGAAATCCTGAGGATTGCCAAGGAGTGGCGCGCAGATCTGATTGTTATGGGTACACATGGACGCAGTGCCATCGGAAGAATGCTTAGTGGGTCAAAAGCGGAATACGTCGTGCGTCACGCTACAGTGCCGGTTTTATTGATGCCGCCGCAAATGGAATTATAATTACTTGAGTTGATGTAACATATTGTTTACAGCTATTTATTGAGTAAGTAAATAAAATTAGTTAAATGTTTTACTAATTTGTATCTTTGCGGTTGTAAATAAATGAACAGTAGCATGGTTAAAAGCATCAGTGGCGAAACACAAGGTCAGGGAAGTTCTGATGAAATAAAGACGGCTTTGCAGTTGAAACAGGCGATTACCCGTTCAATCAGTAAGGTACACACCGCTACCCGGCTTAGATTGAACATGAAACTGTCACAGGCGGGTATTGATATTACGCCAGACATGTATCTGATCCTGCGGGCACTTTGGGAAAAAGACAATCGTAGTCAGCAGGAGCTGGCCGATGATGTATTTAAGGATAAAGCCAGCCTTACCAAACTGGTGGCCAATCTGGAAAAAAGGAGGCTTGTTCGGCGGCATACAGATGCCGCCGACAGGCGCAGTAAAATCGTTGCCTTAACATCAAAGGGGGGCAGATTGAAGGATAAGGTGTATCCTATAGTACAGGAATTAATTCATTCAATGGAACAAGGGTTTACGGCTGGAGAATTAGCGCATTTACAGAATATGCTGGAAAGTATGTATGTGCGCCTGAAACGGTGATTTTTTTATCTTAATAGTTAAATGTTTAACTAGTAATTATATTTAGCGTATGTCTTCCGGATATTCAAAAACGGGCAGTAGCAGTTTCTATGAAAGCGTGCCGAGGTGGTTAGCAGATGTCTGTATTTTTGTCTTATTACTTTGTCAGTCATTCGTAAGTGGTGTTTCCGCTTATTCTATAAGCGAGGTGACGTCTTATTTGGGATCAACCAGTGAACTTATCCATATAGCCTTTTATGCAAGTAGTATCGGGCTGGCCTCTTTTTTGCCGCTGTATTACAGATTGAGAAAGTATTTCAGGCGTAAAAAACTCTGGCTCTATGCTCTGTTGGCCGAACTGTTTCTATGCCTGTTGGCAGCCCATCTTGAAACCGGGGTAGAAGTGGTTGTGGTCAGTTATCTGATCGGAGCTGCTAAATGCATTTGTCTGATTGATGGCATCGGGATTCTAATGGCAAGATTTAACCCGGGAAATAGCCGTGGTTTTTTCTACGGTCTTTATTATCCGGTTTCTTATACCGGAAGTCAGGTGGCAGGTTATTTTGCTGCTATTTCTGTATTAGATTATGACTGGTCTTATACTTATTATATTGCAGTACCGGGTATTCTCATTAGCATGTTGATTGTGGGTGTGCTGATGCATCCTTACAGATCACACCGTAAGATTCCGTTATATAGATTCGACTGGCTGGGGATGATATTGTTTACTTTTTTGTCTTTTACGATATGTTATATAGCCGTCTTTGGTGAGAGGCTGGACTGGTGGACCTCTGGCAGGATTCGTGTTGCTGGCATGCTTTCCGTTACAGCTTTACTTTTATTTATTTTGAAGATGCCGGCGACAAAAAGACCGTATCTTAATCTCTATACGCTAAAAAAGTTTCCGCATACCATTGTGGGCTTTTTATTGATGTTCATACTCTACTTTGTATATAATAGTTCGACCGTTTTTTCTACTTTTTTGGAAGGTGTAATCGGATTTGATTATCGAAATGTGGCGGAACTGAATCTGTTTATGCTGCCTGGTTTTTTAATCGGGATTCCGATAGCCGGCTACATGTTACATCGTCATTATCGTTCGCGGGTGGTGCTGGCTCTTGCTTTTTTCTTATTTGTATGCTATTACTGGATGACTTATTTTCTATTTTATCCGGAAGGTGAGATTGCTTATTTTGTCATTCCACAGATTCTTAAAGCAGCTGCCTATGGAATGGCAATAACAACTTTGTCTTATTACGCTTCCACAAATGTAGAAAGAGCTTACAACGGTGACCGTGCATTTTTAAGTGTGTCTATCAGATATGTGATCGCGGCGCCAATATCTGCAAGCTGGTTTAGCAGGTTACTGTTGGTGCATACGAGCAGGCATTTTACGGCCATAAGCTCGAATATATCGGCAACAAATCCACAGGGCATAAGTTATATCAAAGCGGTACAGCACAAGTTTATGCAACAGGGATTTTCTGCAGAAAATGCACGCGAAGTCGGCATGCGGCTTTTGCATCACAAATTAACGACTGAAGCAACAATGCTGGGTGCGCAGGATATTTATTTATGGCTGGGTATAACTGCCTTAGTCTTATGCGCGCTTGTATTATTGGTTAAAAAACTGGATATACATTATATCAAGTCAAGGAACAGTTATATGTTGTTGGATGCGTAGCGGTTGCTTGTTGTGTCAAGGCTCAAAAAAAAAACGGATAAAAGATATTAATATATCTGTTTAAATCCGGATAAATCTGACCGCGAAATTCCTGTAAAGCGCAATCCATTTGACAGGTAACGGCATTTCAGATGACGACTCATTTTATGAATTTTTGAATGAACAATAAATATGACAAATAAAGAAAAGCTTTTAGGTCTTGTATTGAAAAAAATTGAAACGCATATTTTTTAAATTGATTAACGCCATGCATTACAGATGTCCGATGATTTAATCAATTTTTCCAAATATGCTTTGGATCCACTTTGTAAAATCAAAATATTTCAATAACTGCAATTCGTATTTATTATGGCGGATGGTTGATAGCGAAGGCTCAATCATTTTCCATAATTGCTCGTTTTTTTTAATTGTATTCCTGCCCGGATCCTGCTTAATAATCTTGAAGATGAGTTGTTCCATTTGAAGTGGCTTTTGGTCGCCTTTAAACGCTCGTTTATAGGATCTGATTTCATATTCCAGAAAGTTTAATTCCTTCGCTTCATAAAGCATGATGATGCTAAGTAGTCTTGCGGCCCTGGTGATAAAAGCTAACGTGATGGATTTTTGTTCCATGATAATATTGTTAATTTGTCGTTGCGCCTTTTTATGGTTTCCTTTTTTATACTGAACGAATGCCAGGTAAAATTGCAGTTCATTGTGTTTTTCCTCATCCACCAGACGGTAGGAGCTTTGAAGGTTTGGATCACTATTTTCAATGCACTGAATGGCCATCGCCAGATTATTTAATCCAAGGTACATTACAATACGATAAATCAATATCGATTTTCTGATAATGAAGCGGTAGTATTCCGGATAGGAGTGGTTATCCAGCTGTTCTAACTTTCTAATGTAATAATCCATTTCAGGGTACAATTCCATGACCCGCAGATTGTCCAGGATTCCATCCAGTGAAAGATAATAGCCCTGTGGCGGATTGTGTAATAACTGGGCGTTCTTTTCAAACAGGCGGTTGAGTTCATAGAATATCTTTAAAGAAGATTTGTAATCGCCGATATCCGTAAAGAAGGCGGATTGAAAAAGTAAATGTAGTTTTTGGGCTTCCAGGTTTGCTTTGACCCGGCTATTGACAATGCTGATTTCACTTAACAGTAGATCGTTTAGCTGTTTCGCGTCTTGTTCTGATTGCATCCTGCCGGAGTGAATGAGCCGGTATTTAAGTAACTCGTGGAGTGCGTAATGTTCATTAGTATTACGGATATCGCGCAGTATACTTCGGGATTCCATTTGCATATCGACTAATTGCTTTTCGGGGATGTCCATAAAATTGAACTGTGCTAAGTGGTCTCGTTCATACCTGGAGATATGATATTGTATCAGGAGTTCCTGATTATCGCTGGCCAGCACCTTTAATTTTTTGAGTTCTTTATAACTGGTTTCTGCCAGATTGCGGTCCTTTAAAATACTTACACGCAGGAGTCCGTAAATTAATTGAAAAGTATGGTCCTCTTTTATTTTTGATTGTATAAGGCAATCTAAAATAAGATCGGTCAGGTACCGACTGGTATTATCTAAGTTGGCCTTAGGATATTTCTTTTTAAAAAGTGCTTTTAAGGTGCTGATTTCATGGATGTCTTCGCTATCAATCAAGTCAAATAAATCAAGATAAATCAGGTCGCCATCCTGTTTTTTTGAATGAATCTTAAAATGCCTTTTTTCTGATTTGGAAAGAGACTTAACTAACCGGAGTGCATTTTCAGCCGACATACCAGCATGGTTTAGGATTAACAGAATTTGTGTAAATAATGTCTTCTAAGCTACTGTTTATTAAGTGATTTATAATAAAATTATAAAATAACATGGATTTAGGAACATTAAAAACACAAAACTATGGTCAAAATTAACAAATATTAGTAAATATGTTTGAATTATTAAAAAGAAATCTTAAAAACAAAAAAAGCCAGTATGAGTGTCAAAAAAATTATAGTGATTGGAAGTACGAATATGGATATGGTAGTCAAGACCAGCCAGATCCCCAAACCAGGTGAAACAGTGCTGGCGGGTTCGTTTTTTCTGAACCCGGGCGGAAAGGGTGCTAACCAGGCGGTGGCAGTGGCCAGGCTCGGTGGCGATGTGGCTTTCATGTCAAAGGTAGGAAATGACGTTTTTGGCAAACAATCCTCTCAATTATTGGATGACGAGGGGATTAATACTTTCTACATGCTGTCAGATGAAGAACTCCCCTCAGGTGTCGCCCTTATTACCGTAGATAGCGTGGGAGAGAATAGTATAGTTGTCGCTTCCGGCGCGAACGCCAACTTTTTACCCAGTGATTTGGAGGAGATGCTGGAGGAGATCGCTAAGGCGAAGATTGTACTCATGCAGTTGGAAATACCCATTGAGACGGTTTTATATGTAGCCAAGTATGCCAGCACGAGAAATATCGTGTTGATTTTAAATCCCGCACCGGCCAGTACGCTGAGTCTGGAACTATTGGGGTATCTGGATATGATTACGCCCAACCAAAATGAAGCGGAGATTATTTCCGGGCTGAAGGTGGATGGCATAGAATCGGCAAAAGCCGCTGCTTTGCGGATTTTTGAAATGGGGGTGAATAAGGTCATTATTACGATGGGCCCCATGGGAGCGGTGGTATGCGAGGAAGGGAAAGTTTATGTAGTGGAAGCAAAAAAAGTAGAGGCGGTTGATACCACTGCGGCGGGGGATGTCTTCAATGGTGCACTTGCTGTAGCGCTTTCTGAAGGAAAGACATTGGAAGAGGCCGTACGATTTGCCTGTGGTGCCGCGGCTATTTCGGTTACCAGGTTAGGCGCGCAATCTTCTATTCCCTATCGTAATGAAGTGATTGCAGATAGTTTAATGGATAGGAGCAAGTAGAGTTACTCACAAAAGAACGTAAAAATCAGGCCTTATAATTTGTTCATTTTAAATACTTGTATGATGAAATCAAAACTATTTCTGAAACTGATGACCCTGGTCGGGTGTTTTGTGCTGGTCAGTTTACTGGGCTCCTGGAGCTTCAGCAGGGCAGCATTTATTCCGGCTACCGGGGGACTTTCTATGGAGGTGCTTTCCACCGCCATTGATAAGGTACAAGGTACGGTTAAAGCGGCGGATGGTCGTCCCATCGGACATGTATCTGTTATGATAAAGGGTACGAAAACAGGCGTGACGGCTAACGGAGAAGGTGAATTTACCATTAATGCCAATAAGGGACAGACCTTGATCTTTTCTGTTGTTGGTTTTGTGACCAAGGAAGTGGACTATACCGGTCAGGCACATCTGGAGGTGGTTCTTACCGAGCAGGCGGATGATCTGGAGACGGTAATGGTGCAAGTCGGTTACGGTACGCAAAAAAAAGTGAGTCTTACCAGCGCCGTCAGTGAAATCGACGGATCAGAGCTGGTGCGTCGTCCTGTATCCAGCATTCAACAGGCCTTGCAGGGAAAGCTGCCGGGGCTGACCGTGTTGGATAGAGGCGGTAGCCCTGGTTCTCCCAATGCCAATATTGTGATCCGCGGGGTAAACACGCCTTATTCTCCCGTCGGCCTTTCTACGGGAGCGAACGCGCAGGTGGGAGATAACGGGCCGTTGGTCATTGTGGACGGGATTGAACAACCTTATCAAAACATCAACCCCAATGATATCGATAATATTTCGGTATTAAAGGATGCCAGTTCGACAGCTATTTATGGTTCCAGGGCCGCCAATGGGGTTATCCTGATTACGACCAAAAGAGGTAAGGCAGGAAAAGTAAGCGTAAACTACAACGGATTTTACGCGGTACAAAAATCGGTGATGCAGCCTACACCCATGGATATTGAATCTTATTTGAGATTGCAAAATGTCGCCCTTACCAACGTGGGTTCTAAACCGGCTTATTCTGAGGATTATATTGCGGAATATACGAAGGGGTCCGTAACGGATCCGGAGCGTTATCCACTGCCGTATGACTGGTACAATGTGATGCTGCATACGGCGCCGCAGATTAATAATGCTTTATCCGTGGCCGGAGGAACGGAGAATTTTAAAAACAGATTAAGTGTTCGTTATCAGGACCAGGATGGTATTATTGCTAATACCAGCTCGCAGCTGACTGAAATGCGGTTAAGCAGCGATTATAAGGTTTCTACAAAGATCAGCATATCAGCGGATCTGAATTACCGGTACCAAAAGAATCTGGCGCCTGATAATATTAATGAAATCTTCCGGTTGTTTATGCAAAATGCCATTTGGAATGTGCCGAAGTATGCCAATGGGGATTATGGTGGCGGTACACAGGGGAATAACCCGTTACTACTCGCGGAAAAGGGTGGGTATGATAACGTGAATAGTGATTATCTCTTAGGAAGTATTAAAGGTACCTGGGAAATCATCAAGGGCTTGAGTTTTACGACGCAGTTTGCCGGGCGGTCCACCAATGTCATTGAAAAGAATTTTATCAATACCTGGGAGACCCGGGATTCTACGAAGGTGAAAAAATCTAATTTACACAACAGCTTAACTGAATCCAGAAGCAACGCCCGGGAGTTTACTTTAAATAATATGCTGAATTACGCCCTAAACCTTGATAATGTTCATGACTTTAAGGTCTTGGTCGGCTACTCTCAGATTGCCAATAAAAATAATTCGGTTTGGGCCTATCGGCAGGACTTCTATAATAATGATGTGCAGTCCATTGGCCAGGGGGCGGATGATGCGACTAAAAATAATGGCGGCGGGGATGCCGAATGGGGCCTGAGATCCTATTTTGGCCGGTTTAATTATGGTTTTAAAGATAAATACTTCTTTGAGGCCAATGCGCGCTTTGACGGGTCTTCCAGGTTTACCGGCAGCAATAAATATAGTTTCTTCCCTTCTTTTTCCGGCGGTTGGAGAATCTCGCAGGAGGAGTTTTGGAAGGAGTCGGTTGGCGGCCTGATCAATGAACTGAAACTGAGGGGTTCCTGGGGAAGAACGGGTAACCAGGCGGTAGCGTTGTATAGCTATTACTCTACGTTAAATCTGGTCAATTATACTTTTGGCGGGGCTCCCGTACAGGGTTATGTTCAAAAACAGGTTGCGAACCCGGACTTAACCTGGGAGACGACGACACAGACCGATATCGGATTAGACGGCCAGTTATTTGAAGGCGCCTTACACTTCGGTATTGATTATTACAAAAAAAGAACGGCAGGTATCCTGCTAACCTTACCGGTACCGGGCGCACTCGGCATGTCCGGCGGACCTCAGAATGCGGGTATTGTGGATAACATGGGCTGGGAATTTGTCTTAGGGGGCAGTCGCCAATTTGGCCAGTTCCATTTGGATGCCCAGCTAAACCTGTCCATTAACGATAATAAAGTGATTGATCTGGCCGGTACCGGTCCTTATATTTACGGGGATGATATTGACCCCAGATACGTGACCCAAGTAGGACTGCCTATTAATTCGTTTTGGGGATACAAAACAGCGGGTTTGTTCCAATCAGACGCGGAAGCAGCTAGTTATCCGCAGTTTATGCGGGTGGCGAAAGCGGGGGATGTCAAAGTACTGGATCTAAACGGAGATAAAAAGATCGATCCCGATGACATGACATACTTAAAGAGCTCTTTTCCTAAGTATACCTTCGGGGGTGGGGTTAATCTTTCTTACAAAGGCTTCTCTTTAAATATTGCCTTACAGGGGGCGGCCGATGTCGGCATGCGTTATGCCAGAGCCTTGGCAGAAGCGGGCAACTATGAGGGCTTTACGCCGGATATTTATACCAATAATTATTGGACGCCTGAACATACGGATGCCCGGTTCGCCAGACCGACAAAAAAAGATCTCAGAAACCAGGCATCCACCGACCGGACTGTCCTTGATGCTTCTTATTTGCGGTTGAAAAACCTGCAGCTGAGCTACCAACTACCGGACAGCTGGTCAAAAAAAGCAGCTATGAGTCAAGCCAGCATCTATGTCTCCGGTACGAATTTGCTGACTTTATCCAAGTTAAATGAGTGGGGACTGGATCCTGAAGCGTCTTCCGGATGGCAGAATTATTATCCGCAGGTGTCATTGTACACGGTGGGTGTAAATCTTCAATTTTAGGATTCTATTACTTAAAATTAAAACCTGAGTATTATGAAATACGCAAATAAAATAATCGTGTTGTCCTTTTTGGTGCTGCTGGTCTTGGCTAGCGGTTGTAGGAAGGATTTATTAACGACTATTCCCAACGATAGAATTTCTGCGGAAATTTTTTGGAAGACGGATCAGGATGCGACGCTGGGCGCGAATGCTGTTTATACTTATTTGTCAGAAAATGCCGGCCACTTTATGAGCTGGGACGGCATGACTGATATCGGATTTGCCCGATCTCCTCAATCTGCCGAATCTTTTATTCTGTCTGGTCAGTTTGACGGGCTCAATAGCCGGGTGTCTGATGACTGGGATAAGTACTATGCAGGTATTCATGCGGCTAACAGCTTTTTAGCCAATGTGGATCGGGTGGAGACTCAAAATGAGGCTTTGATTAGTCGGCTGAAAGGGGAGGTGCGCGCCCTGCGTGCCTACTTCTACATGTATTTGGCTTCTTTATATGGCGATGTACCGTTGGTGACGACGGAGCTCTCATTGGAAGAAAGCAAAAAATTAACCCGGCTGTCTGTTCAGAAAATCTGGGAATTTGTGGCCAAGGAATATGCTGAGGCGGCTGATCTTTTACCATTGACGCAGAAGGAAACGGGCCGGGTAACCAAGGGGGCCGCCCTGGCGCTTAGGTCCAGAGCGATGCTCTATGCGGGTAATTATCAGGAAGCTGCCAACTCGGCTAAGGCAGTGATGGACCTGAAGGCGTATAAACTGTACCCGTCCTACAAAAATCTGTTTAGCTACGCGGCGGAGAATAATTCGGAGGTCATTTTGGATATTCAGTTTGTGAAGGATATTTATTCTAATAATCTGTTTGCGACCCTGGCGCCGAAGAGCCAAAACGGGAATAGTCTATATGTGCCTTCCAAGAACCTCGTGGATGCTTTTCAAATGCGTTCTGGTTTGGATATTGATGCACCGGGCAGTGGGTTTGATCCTTATCATCCGTATGAAAACAGGGATCCGAGGCTTAAGTATTCTGTATTTGTCCCGGGGGATTCATTGCCGAATGGTACAATTTTTAACCCCTTACCTGGCAGCCCGACCAGTGATGATGCGGTGGCTACTTTTGTTGTGTCACCTACCGGTTTTAATGTAAAGAAATATGTGAACAAGGAGGATCTGACAACGCCTGGGAATTGCGGGATCAATATTATCCTTTTACGGTATGCAGAGGTGCTACTGAACTATGCGGAGGCTAAGGTGGAACTTGATCAAATTGACGCCTCTGTATATGATGCGATTAATTTGATCCGGAGTAGGGGCGATGTTCAGATGCCGGAAATAACGGCTGGCAAAAACCAGGACGAACTTCGACAAATTATTCGCCATGAACGGGAAGTTGAACTGTCTTTTGAAGGACTCCGTTTTTTTGATATCCGCCGTTGGAAAATTGCGGACAAGGTGATGCCGGGTAAGGTGTATGGAATCACCTATACCAATAAACAAGGTAATCTGGAAACCCTGGAAGTAGCGGGCTGGAATAACGTCTTTCAGGATCGGAACTACCTATGGCCGATACCTCAAAATGAGCGGGATCTAAATCCGGGACTGGGCCAAAATGATAAATGGTAGCCGTTGTATTTTAGTTGGAATTAAGTTTTATCTAACAATAAAATGATAAGTGGTATGAAAAAGTTGATATTTTTTGTCTCTATGTGCTGTCCGGTAGTATTAGTCTTGGTGTTCACCTTGCCTCCCGGGGGAGTATATGCTCAGCAGGGGACTAGTATTTCATCTGCCCGTCCGGTTACAGGGGATGTGGCCAGGAAAATGAATGTTATTTTCTTTTTGGTGGATGATCTGGGTTGGAGCGATCTGGGATATGAAGGCAGTAGTTTTTATGAAACGCCTAATATTGACAATTTTGCCCGGGAGAATATGCAGTTCTCTGAAGCGTACGCTGCTTGTCATGTATGTTCTCCCAGCCGTGCCAGTATTCTGACGGGTACTTACCCGGCAAGGCTGCATTTGACAGACTGGCTGCCGGGCCGTAAGAATTTTTCTTTTCAAAAATTGAAAAATGCCGAGGTCGTACAGCATTTGCCTTATAACCAACTGACGCTGCCGGAAGTCTTGAAACAACATGGTTATCGTACGGCTATTATCGGTAAATGGCATCTCGGGGAGGATTCTGCCTCTACTAAAAGACAGGGTTTTGATTTTCAGCTGCCGGACTATAATGTTGGCTGGCCCAAGGGTAGCTATTTTTCCCCCTTTGGCATGAAAGGACTGGATGATGGACCTAAAGGAGAGTATTTAACGGATCGGTTGACCGATGAAGCACTTAAATACATGGATAAGAATAAGGACCACCCGTTTTTCCTGTACCTGGCTCATTTTGCGGTGCATGATCCTGTGGAAGGAAGGCCGGATCTGGTAGCCAAATATGAAAAGAAGCTATCCGGGGTGTCTAAAACGAAAACGCCTTTTATTTTGGAGCAAAATCCTGATATGAATAATCCTTTATCGCAGCAACAATTGGCGGCCAGATTAAATGATCAGGCGTATAGCGGGTATGGCAATTTACCGGATAGGACCGTAAAAGTGAAGCAGCAACAGGATAATGCGCAGTTTGCGGCTATGGTGGAGAGCGTGGATGAGAGCCTGAAGCGGGTAATTGATAAGGTGAAAGAACTGAAGCTGGAGGACAACACGATTATTATCTTTTTCTCTGATAATGGTGGTATGAGTGCCATGAATATCGGTAACCCGGCCAGAAGAAGTGCTCCGGGAAAATTGGATAAGGCTTTCTCTACTTCTAATTTGCCACTAAGAGGTGGAAAAGGATGGCTCTATGAAGGCGGTATCCGTGAACCTTTGATTATTAAGTGGCCGGGAAGGGAAGGCACCGGTGAGGTGACTAGTGTTCCGGTGATCAGTACGGACTTTTTCCCGACCATCTTGTCCATGGTGGGGATTAGGATGCCCGGTAGTTATAATAAGGATGGCATGGATCTGACGCCACTATGGCGGGATGATAGACGCGCTGCTGATATCAGTGCCATTGAGAACCGGCCTTTATTCTGGCATTTTCCGCAATATAGTAATCATGGAGCACAAAGCCCGGGGGGCGCGGTGCGCTATGGCGATTATAAACTGATTGAATATTTTGAAAATAACAAGGTGCAGTTATTTGATCTCAAAAAGGATCCGGGAGAACACCATGATCTGGTGACGGTGATGCCAAAAAAGGCAAAGGAATTAAAGGATATGCTTCACCGTTGGCGCATAAAAGTAAAGGCGAATATGCCTGCGGCTAATCCGGATTATGATCCCGCCCTGAGCAATAGCTGGCAGGACTGGGAACCCACGGCTGTGCATAAACACAAACAGGAAAAAATGGATGTAAATGGAAATATAGAGCATAATTGATACCGGTCGTAATGGTGCAGAATTCAATTGGAGTGTTTTGGATTTATAGGCCGATCTAATCTGGTTTAATAAGATGGATTCTAGACTTTTATATGCACTGTTTGAGGTCTTCTCTACTTAAAAGTTGACAAATGAGATTAAGTTTAAAATCAGTAACAGGATGGCTGCTGCCGTTTCTTTTTACTTTCACTTTTGCGGGCATGGCGCCGTCTTTTGGCAGGCAAAGCGAACAAAGTGAGTTGCTTTTAGCCAAAGACGGGAAGGCCTATGTGAATATCTGGCTGCCTGCCAGCGGTGCCGGCTCTGCCGGCGAAACGGCGCAGTTTGCAGCCCGTGAATTGGCTGCCTATCTGAAAAAGATCAGTGGAGCAACTTTTGGGATCCATCCAATGAAGGGGGCGGAGAAAGTATCTGGTGCAACTGCAACTAAGGCTTCTATTGGCAGGATTATGCTGCTTACCGATACGCGCATGGACGAGGAGGCTTACCGGATTAAACGTCGTTCAAGCGGGGTTTTGGAGTTGGCCGGTGGCTCTGAAAGGGCGGTTTTATTTGCGGTTTATGATTTTTTAGAACAACTGGGCTGCCGGTGGATAGCGCCCGCTTTCTCTTTTTATAAGGGGGCTTCCGAGTTTATACCTTCTACAGCGCAGCTAAGCTTTAAGGGTGCGGACCGTTACCGGAGTCCCCGGTTTAAGTACCGGAAACTCTGTATTGAGGAGGGGCTGACGCATACGATAGAAAACCTGCAGGAACTCATTGACTGGATGCCTAAACTGGGGTTTAATACGTTTATGACCCCTTTGGATTATGGTGGTAGCGGCCGGGTTAAATGGGATAACTGGCGCCGCGATATAACACCGGAATTAAAGAAGCGGAGCCTGCTCATTGAGGTGGGGGGACATGGCTATCAAAATTTCATTCATCCCCGGATGGAGGGCGGAACTTTGTTTGAGAAACATCCTGAGTGGTTTGGACTGGATACGAACTGTAATCCGAGTGACAAAGAAAACCTGGTCTTTAATACTTTTGATTCAGGTGCAGTGGGTTATTTGACCAGAAATGTCGCACGTTATCTGGCGGAGCGACCTGAAATCAATGTTTTTGATTTTTGGCCGCCGGATATGGCCCGTTGGCAGGAATGTAAATCTGATGCGCATCAAATCATTCTTGATCCTTTGGACCGGCAGGCCGGGCTGGTCAACCATGTAGCTGATGCTTTGAAAAAGGTCCGCCCCGACATCACTCTGGAGATGATTGCTTATCAGCCTGTCCTGGGCGTGCCGCCCCATGCTGGCTTATCTGCTGATGTATTAGTGGATTTTTGCCCCATCAATCAATGCTTTGAATACCAGATTTATGATAGCCTCTCTGGTAATAATTTGGATTATGTCCGGCATTTAAGGGCCTGGCGTGAAAAATTTAAGGGTGATATCGGGCTGTATGCTTATTACAGGAAGTATGGGTGGAATTCTTTACCAGCTGTATTGCCCAGGTATATCCAAAAGGATCTGGCATGGTATGCTGCATCCGGCTTACAGGGTATTTCTTGTTATGCTGAGCCGGGGGACTGGTTTACCTATGAACTCACTATGTATAGTCTGGGGAAATCGGCCTGGGATCCTGCAATCGATATGGATACGCTTATTCAGTCTTATTGTGCGGCCCGGTTTGGGCCCTATGCCACGGTGGCGGAGGAAGCCCTGACCTTTTTGGAAAAGACCGTGCCTCGGTTTGGGAGTTTGCCTTACAGTAAGCTTAAGGCGGCTAACCAAATTGAAGCGGCGTCTGGACAGTTAGGTATAATTAAAAAGAAAATCCAAGGCGCAAAAAAGGAGGCCTTGAATGCTTCTTCCGGCAGGTATATCCAGGCACGGGAAAAACTGCTGCTGATGTTGCAGTATGCAGATTATGACTTGGAAATTCAGACCTTAAGAGCCTTGACGCTGGATACTGTTAAAGTGGCTGAAACGACTGAAAGGCTTACTAACGCTGCCATTTTTGAAAAGGTGTCTGAACTCAATCAGTTCCTCAGGGATCATAAGGAGGAAGGTGTTTTCCTGGATAAGAAAATGGATGCAGAAAAAAGGATGAAAAGGCAATATACTAAACTGTATTAGTGTCAGCAGCGGGTGGTTTGATTACTACACTTTAGTGTTCGCTAATTGGATGATTGATGGATGTATACAAAAAATTATTAGGTCAATTTAAAAACTAGAAGAAATGATGAAGTGGCAATATATTTATTCAAGCGGCATCAACGGCACCGACAACAAAATGAGATCGGTAAGCGGTGGTCAGAGGGGCAAACTAAATGAGCGAGCGGGAAAGACGCATTTTCCGGATTGTCTTAATGGAGGTAATGGGCCTATTGAAATTGATGTGCGACCGAAAACTGTCGCTAATAGTAGACGAGGAGCATTAATAAACAGTTTTCGGCCTGCCGCCAAAGTAGTCCTTGGTTTCGCCGCTGTCTTTTTGACGGTATCGGATAATTTGTTTGGGCAGCCGTCTGCTGTAAATCCTGCTGTTGGAACGACTGTTAACACAACTATTAGAATGGCTGTTCAGCCAAAGGAGACTTTCATTGGTTCGGTGCTTGCTGAAGAGGGCCTGTTCGGACAGGAGGTGGCCTCTAGTATTCGGGGGCGGTTGATGATGTTGCCTTCCTGGAAGGAGGGCACCTTGATTCACATGTTTAGTGAAGCCGCCAGAAATAACAACAAGACGAATGACTGGTATGGTGAACATGCGGGAAAATGGATGATGACGGCTTCAATGGCTGTAGGGCGGACTGGCAATGCCGAGCTGAGGAGGCTGCTGTATAAGACGGCGGATTATCTGGTCGGGACCCAGGAAAAGGACGGGTATCTGGGGTCTTATTCTAAGGCGCTCCGGATTACCAATAAGGCGGCAACGACGCATCAGAAGTCTTGGGATGTCTGGAGCCTGACCTATATGACACTTGGCTTATTGGATGTATATAGGGAGTCAACTGACCCGAAGTATCTGAATGCTGCAGATAAAATCGGCGGCTTGTTTTTAAAGACTTTTGGGCCTGGAAAGGAAAATGTGACTGATTACGGGACCCGGGAAGGTATCTCTGCAACAATTATGCTGGAGGCCACTGTGGAGCTGTATAAGGCAACCGGTAATAAGGATTATGTAACGCTTGCCCGCAAAATTGTTCAGGAGATGGAGGCGCGCAAAGGTGTACAGTTTATTAGTGCTGGTGTAAATAAGGTCGATCTGGAAAAAGTAGGCGACGGGAAGGCTTATCAGATTATCTGGAATTTGTTGGCATTGACTAAATATTACCAGGTGACGGGGGATAAGGATGTTTTGACAGCTGTTTTGAATGACTGGCAAAATATTGTAGATTATCATTTGACGATAACGGGTGGCCCTTGGGGTGGGATTGGAAAGCACCTGGAATGCTTCAATGTCAAAAACTTCTGGAGTCCTTATGGCTTTATTGAGACTTGCAGTATTATGTCGTGGATACAGTTGAATAAGGCCTTGCTGGCTTTGACCGGGGAGCATAAATATGCGGAGCAAATAGAAAATGCGGCCTATAATGCTTTACTGGGGGCTAAATATGCGGATGGCGTACGCTGGAGCTATCATTCATTTGTCAATGGTTGCCGCCATGAGGCGCATTTTAATGACTGTTGCCCGTCTAGTGGGGCGCTGGCTTTGGAAGAAGTGGCAGGGGCGGTGTATGGCCTAAGGGATGGCGGAGTGGTTTGTAATTTATACACCGCCGGGCAGGTCGCGCTTAAGATAAAAAATGACCGGGGGGTACAAATTCTTCAGCAAACGGATTATCCTTTTAATGGTAGGATCCAAATGGTTATTCAAAGCAAGCAAGGGGCTAATTTCCCATTATATCTGAGAATACCTACCTGGTGTAAAAGTCCGGTTGTGCGACTAAGCGTTAATGGATCTATGGTTGATATAAATAGCGCAGTGTCTGACGGCTATATGAAAATAGAACGGGATTGGGGCAGAAACGATGTGTTGCATATCGATTTTCCGATGGAGCCTGTCTGGTTTAAACGTGTAGAAAGAGCTAAAGTACCACAAGGAAACAATGATATTTATAAGGTGGATTGGGTCGCATTAAAAGTGGGGCCGCTGGTGTATGCGGAGGGGGGCTTGCTGGACGGGAAAAACCGGGAAAATAATTTGGATACGCCATTTGAGAAGATCATTAAAGGAGTGAGCAAAACGGGGAAAATAAACGGTATCAGGGGAGATGGTTATCAATTGGCAGTGCCGGATAAGGGTTCTTTACAATTGGTTCCGTTTTATGAAGCAGGGCGTAGAGCGCTGGGGACCTGGCATTTTACCTGGTTACAAAATTATGTAGGTAATGGTGCTCATAAATAGGGCGGTTATACCTGCAGCTGGTTAGTCGCTGTAAGCGGTAGTCTTTTAAGGAGCTGGAGGTAAAATGGATTATTCAACATTTAAAATAATTGGATATGCAAAAACTATTTTGGGGTTTTCTGATCGCTGTTGTTTTTAATCTCGCTTGTTCGGGTGGCGACGAGCGCAACGGTGGGCCGAACAAATTGCCGGCCGACATTCAAATGGATAAGGCGGTTTTAAAGGATAAGATTAAAGGGGGCTGGGCAGGTCAGACGATTGGGGTGACTTATGGCGGACCTACTGAATTTCAGTATAAGGGTACTTTTATCCAGGATTATCAGCCGTTGGATTGGTATCCGGGCTATGTTAAAGAAACGATGATTGATGTGCCCGGATTGTATGATGATATTTATATGGACCTGACATTTGTGGATGTCATCGAAAGGATGGGAGTGGATGCCCCTGTGGATTCATTTGCGTCGGCATTTGCGCATGCTGATTATAAGCTCTGGCATGCCAATCAGGCGGCCAGGTATAATATACTGCATGGCATGAAGGCGCCTGAAACGGGTCATTGGATGAACAATCCGCATGCGGATGATATTGATTATCAGATTGAGGCGGATTACGCGGGGTTGATGCATCCCGGCATGCCGAATGCAGCTTCGAAGCTTAGTGATAAAATTGGCCATATTATGTGTTATGGGGACGGGTGGTATGGAGGGGTGTATGTAGGAGCCATGTATTCTTTGGCTTTTGTATCGGATGATATTCATTTTGTCGTTAGTGAGGCTTTAAAAACGATTCCTGCGGGTAGTAAATTTCATCAGGTGATTACTGACGTGATTAATTGGCATGATCAGTATCCTCGTGACTGGCACCAGAGCTGGTTTGAACTGCAGAAGAAATGGTCGGACGATTTGCACTGCCCGGGTGGGGTATTTCAGGCTTTTGATATTGATGCAACAATCAATTCAGCCTATGTTGTTATGGGGCTGCTTTACGGAAATGGGGATTTTGGTAAGACGCTTGATATTGCCACCAGGGCCGGGCAGGACTCTGACTGTAATCCTTCGACGGCGGGTGGTATCTTGGGAACCCTGTTAGGCTATGAGAAGATCCCCGCGAAATGGCGTGATGGGTTGGCAGGCGCTGAAGAGGTCAATTTTAAGTATACAACGATGTCTTTGAATAAAGTATATGAAACCAGCTTTAAGCATGCATTGGAAATGATTCAGAAAAACGGAGGCGCCGTCACAGAAAGTAATGTAACGATTAAACTGCAACGACCTGAAGCGGTTAGGTTGGAACAAAGTTTTGATCTGCTTTACCCCGTGGCTCATCTGTCTGTTGATCAGGATAGTCTTGGCGGTGCCAGTTTTGAATTTGAAGGTACAGGTTTCGTGTTGAGTGGTGCGGCATTAAAGGAGGGGAGATCGCTTGATAAGATCCTTGAGGCGACGTTATTTATCGATGGCAAGGAAGTGGAGACGGTGGCTTTTCCAACTGATTTTACCAGGCGCAGACTGGAGTTGTTCTGGAACTACAAGTTAGCCATGGGTAAGCACGAGGTCAAGATTGTTCCGAAGAATCTCGGTGCCGGCTATCGGTTTAAGTATACGAACTGCGTGGTTTATAACAATCAGTCTGACCGTCGGTAATAGGGTTGCAGCATATGTCCCTGCAGCCGGTTTAACAAAATACTCGGAAACGTTTTTTTAAGAGGCTCTTTATTTAATTAAAACAAACTTTACAAATATGTTCATTATTCAGAGTTATGCAGTGGCTGTTGTCTTTTGTATTATTACAATGCTTTGTTGGGGCTCTTGGGCAAATACGCAAAAGCTGGCTGGGAAGACCTGGCGGTTTGAGCTGTTTTATTGGGATTATGTTTTGGGGATATTCCTTTTTTCTGTTTTGTCTGCATTTACTTTAGGAAGTTTCGGCAGCGAGGGCCGTAGCTTTATGGCAGACTTGGCCCAGGCTGATACGGCGGGTATCGGGAGTGCTTTATTGGGTGGTATTATTTTTAATGCCGCTAATATTTTATTATCTGCTTCCATCGCGATCGCGGGAATGGCCGTGGCCTTTCCGGTGGGGATTGGACTGGCACTCGTACTGGGTGTCATTATTAATTATATGGGTGCGGCCAAAGGAGATCCTATCTTGCTTTTTGTGGGGGTCGTTTTTATTACGCTGGCTATTATCCTGAATGCGGTGGCCTATAAACGAACGGCAACAACCAATAAGGCGGTTTCTTCAAAAGGGATTTTGCTGGCTTTGGTCGCCGGTGTACTAATGTCTTTTTTCTATCGGTTTATTGCGGTATCGATGGATTTAGACGATTTTGCCCATCCTGCGGCAGGAAAAATGACGCCTTATACGGCTGTGTTTATTTTTTCTTTTGGGATTTTGATTAGTAATTTTTTCTTTAATTCTCTGTTGATGAAAAGGCCGATTGAGGGGCAACCTACAAGTTATAAGGCGTACTTTAAGGGGAAATTGCCTTTGCATCTGGTGGGGATCCTGGGTGGCTGCATCTGGGGCCTCGGTAATTCTTTTAACCTGATTGCGGCGGGTCAGGCAGGCCCTGCTATTTCTTATGGGCTGGGCCAAGGGGCGACCCTGGTGGCTGCCTTATGGGGGGTGTTCATTTGGAAGGAATTTAAGGGCGCTCCGAAAAATACGGGTGTATTGATTACTGGTATGTTCCTTTGTTTTATTATTGGTCTGGGATTGATTATTTGGTCGGGGTCATAAAGGTCGGGGTAGGACCGTAATTTCGTACTACTTAATTGAATAAGTTTAATAATTTCAGGGGTCCGTCCTGTCTGGAACGGACCGGACGGGATCAATTGAATGGGGCTGGTGGTGTAAAATCCTCAACTTCTTTTTGAAGAGGTTGCGGGTTTTCTTTTGGCTTGCGCAAGTAATAAGTAACAGGCGGATATGTTCATCGCTTGGTTTTAGAACGGAATAGAAGCGCTTCATTATGGAGCGATTCTATTCCATCAGTTGCGGGTCTTTTAAAAAATCAATTATGGGTTTATCATATTCATCTATAGGAGTTACAACTTTCCTTTTTAGGGAGCTTCTAATAAACCAACTAGATACAGAAATATTCCCCGGGCTTTACTGCGTACAAGAAACGGAAAAAAGATTGAAAGAGAGGTCAAGACATTCAGGATTGGCAGCCTTCCTGTGATTATGTTTGCAGATAGAAACAAATCTTCTTTTACGCAACTGCAATCAGACATCGGTTATATTTATCCAGGTACAATTAAGAATTCCGAGGCGGACAATAAAGCTGTTGGATTATTCCGCTTAAGATCCAAATGCTCCCATGTTGGAAGAGAATATCTTTACAGCGATTGCCAGCAGGATCACACCAAAAATCTTTCTGACGGCTATGATACCGCCTGGCCCCAGCATTTTTTCAAACCAGCGCAGCGATGTAATAACAATATAGACAAAAAACAGGTTTAGTATTATTCCGCCAATGATCTCCAGTTGACTGTAAATCGCCTTGAGTGAGATGATCGTGGTCAGTGTCGCACTTCCTGCAATCAGTGGGAAGGCGACAGGAACGATCACACCTAATTCCGGGTTATTATCGCCTTTAAAGATCTCATGGCCAAGGATCATTTCCAGTCCGAGCAAAAACAGCACGATAGAACCTGCTACAGCAAAAGATTTAATATCAAGACCCATCAGATCCAGAAATTGCTGTCCTGCAAATAAAAAGACGATCATAATGATCCCGGAGATAACGGAGATCTTTTTGGCATTAAATTGTCCCTTGCTTTTTTCTTTAATGGTAATAAACAGGGGAATCGAGCCTAACGCGTCAATAACGGCAAACAGCGTAAAGGTTACAGTAAGTAAATGATCAAACTGAAAGCGCATATAAATTGACTTTGCTGCAAAAATACAAATAATTGGTAGTTTTTGCAGCATTGGGCTAAAAATGCTTTGTACAAGCGGTGAACCTTCCCTAAATTTGTGGGATGATGAAGATAGCCGGCCCGATTAAAGGCCTATTAGGTGTAGTGATAGCAATGGCAGCTGTTTGGAGCTGCAAACAGGGGACGGAAGATCCGCATTCCCTGGCTTTTAAACAAAAGGAAGCAGATGCTTATCTTAATTTTCTGGCTGCGCATCCAGACAGCGCAGGACTGAGGCTGCTTACTGCCCAGAAACTCGACAGTATTGGACGATACACAGAGGCCCTTACGCAAATGGACACATTGCTAAATGAAGACAGTACAAAGTACGGTCTTTGGGTTGTAAAGGGAAATATATTGCTGGACAGCGCTGATACCACCGGAGCACAGGCTTCCTTTAGCAAAGCCCTGATGAAATATAAAGGAGAGGAGGCTTTGCTGGCCCAGGCGGTTATCTACGCTTTGCAAAGCCGGGATACCTGTCTTAAAATAGCGGATGAATTGACGACAAATCCCGTTTACAGTAATTATATTAAAGGGCTTTTCGCTGCCCAAAAGATGGATTCGACAAACATGTTAAATTACCTGAATAAAAGCATCCAGTTAGATCCGGCTTTTGCCGAGGCTTATGTGGCAAAAGCTAAATTCTGGCTGAAGACCGGTCAGGTGGGTTCCGCAAAAGATGCTGTTTGGGAAGGGTTAAAACACAATACACAATCTATAAGTTTACTTAATACGACAGGAGCTGTTTTTGAAGCCATGCAGAAAAAAGACAGCGCCAGAGTATATTATCAGAAGAGCCTGTTGATTAAACCGTATCAGCCGGTGATTCAGCAAAAAGTCTCAGCTACCTAAAAAAAATTATATGAAGCGCATTATCGCACCCTCTTTTTTGGCCTCTAATTTTTTGCAATTGGCATCGGAAGTGGCCATGGTCAACGACAGTGCTGCCGAGTGGCTGCATCTGGATATTATGGACGGCCGCTTTGTTCCAAACATCAGTTTCGGATTGCCGGTAGTGGAACATATTGCCAGTGCTACCGATAAATTCTGTGATGTCCATTTAATGATCGTGGAACCTGAAAAATATATAACCGATTTTAAAAAGGCCGGCGCAGACCAGCTGAGTGTACATATTGAAGCCTGCCCGCACCTGCACCGGGTATTAGAACAGATCCATGATCTGGATATGAAAGCCGGTATCGCTGTTAATCCACACACGCCTATAGATTTTTTAAAAGACATTATTCAGCACGCTGATGTCGTAAATCTGATGAGTGTAAATCCGGGATTTGGAGGCCAGCGGTTTATTGAACATACCTACGTGAAAATAAAAGAATTAAGCCAGCTTATTCAGGAAAAAGGGCTGAATACCCTGATTCAGATTGACGGAGGTGTAACACAGCAAAATGCGAGAGCCTTGTTTGACAGTGGCGTAAATGTGTTGGTTGCTGGTAGTTCTGTCTTTAAGGCGTCAGACCCACAAAAAGCAATAGCGGATCTGTTGGATGCTTAAAAACTAGATTGATTGCTAAGGAGCCAGCCTGGCAATCTGCCAGTGGTCTGCATTTCTCGTGTAGTATATCCGGTCGTGGAGCCTGCTGGGACGGCCCTGCCAGAATTCAATGGCTTGGGGGATAACAACAAAACCTCCCCAGTGTTCTGGTCTGGGAATTGTTTCGCCGAATTTTACCTTAAAGTCATGCTCATTTTGTTCCAGGATTTCTCTGGAAGCAATCACCCGGCTCTGCGGAGAACTCCAGGCTCCAATCCGGCTGCCGGCCGGTCGGGACGCAAAATACCGGTCACTGAGCGCTTCACTGGCTTTTATAACGCTGCCTTTAATACGAACCTGCCTTTCCAGTTCTTTCCAGAAAAAGACCAGGGCAGCATTTGGGTTCTCTTGTAATTGCCTGCCTTTGCTGCTCTCATAGTTGGTAAAGAATACAAAACCTTCTTCGATAATGTCTTTGAGCAGAACGATTCTGGCATCGGGAATTCCATCAGGGGAAGCGGTGGCCAGTGTCATCGCATTCACCTCTATTACTTCTGCATTAAGGGCCTGCTGCCACCAGCGGTCGAATTGTTTAAAAGGATCTGGATCTACCTCCGCTTCGCTTAAGGTGAGATGTTTGTAGTCAGTCCTGATGGCTGCAATTTGGCTATGTAAGGATGCTGAATTATCGGTTGGTTGACTCATGATGCCATCTGTTAATTAAAGTGTACCGGTTAAAGTCAAAAATTATTTCTTGCTGGCTCTCTCCAAATAGGCCTTCTCTTCTTTGGAAAGCGACTTATAGCCTTTCAGTTTAATCTTGTCCAGCAGCTCATCAACACGCTCCTGGGTGATAAGTTCGGTCCTTTTAAAGGGCTGTCCCTTGACTTTGTAAAACAGCTGCTGTCCCTTACCGCTCTTTCTGATTACTTTTTTATCGGGGTTGAAAATGTCGTCAATGCGGTAGATCAGATTATACATCCACTCGCAGTAATCCCTGCCTTTTCTGTCCCAGCTCCAGATGATAAAGAACCCCAGCAGGGCAGCGCCTACGTAAGCCAGTTCCAGGGGCAAGCCGGCAGCTGCGCCGGCGCTCAGGTTAATGGCCATAAATATGGTAAATAAAAGCCACAGAGGAATGCCGCCTCCCAGCATGGGAAATATCTTATATTTAGGTCCCAGTGCGGTGGTGCCGGCAGCGACCGCGATGAGTGCCGGAGTGGCACCGATAAGCTGCCCCATATGAGTCGCCTGTGGCATAAGTGTACTGCATGCTACAAAGATTAATCCACCCAACACACCTCCGTAAAGATAAAGGGGGATCATTTTACGGTTAGCCGCTAGACTCTGCAGTATAAATCCGAAAGCGGCCAGCCAAAGCAGATTGGATAACAGCGCCAGCAGGGATTCATGGGAGAACATATAACTCAGGATGGTCCAGGGGCGGTGCAGTGTGACGGAGCCATTGGCTGATAAAACAAAGTAATCAAAAATCTCTTTATGGAACAGCGCAATATTCACACTGGCGACATTGCTGGTCGCTGTCATAAAGTAAAAGATTTTAAAGAAGATCAACAGTACAAACAGCACTGCATTGGCCATTAAGAGCATGACCAGGGCGTTACCTGTGCTGCCAAGCGAAATTCTGTTTTTAGGAGATACGGTATAATTCATTTCCTTTATTATTATTGTTTTATTTGGCCTTTGCCTGTGGTGCTGTTAAAAGAAGGCCTTGATCAATAGAACCGCCTTCTATTGTATCTGTTCCAAAAGAAAATTATTAAGAATCCGGTCAGCGCACCGGCCAGGTGCGCCACATGTGCCACATCGTCTGAGCCCTTGAAAGCGCCATAAAGTTCATAAACAAGAATACCAATAATAGCCCATTTAGTCGGAATGGGTAAAAAGAAGTAGAGGTAGAGTTGCGTATTAGGAAACAGATATCCGAAGGCGGCCAGTATGCCAAATACCGCCCCGCTGGCACCCAGCATGGCAGAATTAATGACCTCTGCGTATTTTTGCAAATAAATATCTGGTGCGCCTGTTGTCAACAGAGCGTGGTACTGATTGACGACGGGGGAGAGCTCATACTGGAGGTAGCCTAAGTAAATCAGTGCAGCTCCGATACCTGACAGCAAATAAAAGGTTAGAAAGCGCTTGCCGCCAAAATTGATTTCCAGTGCCGAACCAAACATCCAGAGGCCAAACATATTCAGCAGGATGTGCATAATGCCTAAGGGGCCACCAAAGGGGCTATGCATAAACATGTATGTTACGATTTGCCACGGTTTGAATAGCGGGCTCAAAAAAGAGTGCAGTGCAAAAGTGTTTTCCATCCACACCGTTACATGGTCACCTAAAAAGCTCTGGATTATCCACACCAGAAAATTGATAATTATCAGGTTTTTGATCACTGGTGGGAAAGGGGGAAGCCCAAGTTGCCTGCCGTTTTGCATAATATATAAAAGTGTTTAAATCGTTTTTAATTTTAATTGGACTACATTTTCAATATGTAGTGTGTGAGGAAACATATCTACCGGTTGTACCCGGGTGATATTGTACTTCTCGCTGAGCAGTGCCAGGTCCCTTGCCTGTGTGGCCGGATTACAGCTTACATATACAATCAACGGCGCCTCTATTTCCAGGAGTTTATGCACCAGCTTTTCATGCATGCCTGCTCTGGGCGGGTCTGTAATGATTACATCCGGGCGGCCATGTGTTTCAAAAAAGGTATCGTCGCAGATCTTAATCACATCGCCTGCATAAAAATGGCAATTATCCAGGTTGTTGAGCGCCGCATTGGCCTTCGCATCAGTAATGGCATCGTCCACCACTTCTACGCCAACAATTGAGCTGGCACCTTCACTGCAAAAAATACCGATACTGCCGGTACCGCAATATAAGTCATATAATATCTGCCCGCCACTTAGTTCCGCAAACTCTCTGGTTACCTTATATAAAGTCTCAGCCTGTCTGGAATTGGTCTGAAAAAAAGATTTAGGACTGATTTTATATTTGAAGCCTTCCAGTTGCTCTAAGATATAACCGTCGCCTTTAACAACAACCGGCTCCAGATCATAAAGACTGTCGTTTTTCTTTTCATTGATTGTATAAAGCAGACAGGTAATCTCAGGAAACTTTTCCTGTAACAAATCCATTAACTGCGCTCTTTGCGCTGGCTCATCATAGCCCATGACTACGTTAACCATCCAGTCCCCGCCACGCGTATTTCTGACCTGTACCGTTCTGATCCAGCCATTGTGTTCAGCGATATCGTAAAAGGGTAGTTGCCTGAGCCTGGCGAACTGGGCAATAAATTTACGAATCTTGTTGGTAGGTTCGGCCTGTAGATGACAGGTATCGATCTCCACCACCCGGTCAAAAAAGCCCTTCGCATGAAAACCTGCGACACCTTTGTCAGCTGTCGGATCAAAACTTTCTCCGGTAGCCTTGATGGCGAGCATTTCCTGCTGGGAGATATATTTTTTAGTGGAATACGTATATTCCATCTTATTACGGTAGGAAGTGGTCTGCTCACAGCCAATGATCGGCGCGATTGCAGGGAAAGACAGTTTACCGATGCGTTCAAAGTTGTCTTGCACCTGTTTGCTCTTGTAGTAGAGCTGCTTTTCATAAGGTAGTGACTGCCAGGCACATCCGCCACAGACACCAAAATGGTCACAAAAGGGCCTGACCCTGTCTGAAGAATAGCTTCTGAACCCGACTGGAAAGCCTTCAGCCCAGTCTTTTTTATTTTTGGTCAGCTGAACATCCAGGCGGTCACCAGGGATACAGTTTTCAATAAAGATCACTTTGCCCTCATGTTTGCCAATAGCTTTACCGCCAGCGGCATAATCAAGGGCCAGTATGTCTTCCAGAACGATTTTTGGGCGTTTTTTTCTCACTTTGCAAAGATAATGGATGATTGGGCAAACCTCATCCGGATCGGTGGCTATTTTGTTAGTAAATCGCTTATTTTTGGCTTATAATACAAAAAATTATCAATTTACCCAGTCGCTGCCGCTAAAATAATTTTACAATATAAATAATTAGCTGTACTTTTGCGTTCGAATAATAAAAGAAGAAAATTTTAAAAGAGGTTTAAAAACAGATTTTAATGTCTTATTTAACAAAAGAAAAAACAGCAGCAATCTTTGCTAAATACGGTGGAAACGCCGCTAATTCTGGCTCTATTGAAGGTCAGGTAGCCCTTTTAACTGAGCGCATTCTGGGAATTTCCGCTCACCTGAAAGAAAACAAGAAAGATTTCTCCTCTCAGCGTGGTTTAATGAAAATGGTCGGCCAGCGTAAACGTCTGCTTGCTTACATGCAGAAACACAACTTACAAGGTTACCGTACGCTCATTGAGCAGTTAGGATTGAGAAAATAATTTATATAGTGATCTACACTGGCTATTCCCAACGTACAGTTTCATGTTAGTTGGGAATAGTTTTTTGTAGCGCACTGTTATTACCAACCGTAACGGAGATCCTACGTGCTAAACGCGAGTTCCTACCTTTATATTCTCGGCACGACTCCCTTACAAATTCAAAAAAATATTTATGTTAACACAACCACTGAGTGTTTCATTTGACCTGGGAGAAGGCCGCGAGGTATTCATAGAAACAGGCAAACTGGCCAGACAGGCCGATGGAGCCGTTACTGTCCGCCAGGGCAACAATATCATTCTGGCTACCGTCGTTGCCAGCCAGGAGCCCAGAGAAGGGCAGTCCTTTTTCCCTTTAAGTGTTGATTATCAGGAGAAATTCTCATCAGCAGGTCGTATCCCGGGTTCTTTTTTCAAAAGAGAAGCTCGTTTGAACGATTATGAGGTACTGACCAGCCGTCTGATCGACCGCGCCCTGAGACCTTTATTCCCCGAAGATTATTTATGTGACGTTCAGGTATTGATCTCCCTGGTATCCAGTGATGAAGAGGTTTTACCTGATGCACTGGCTTGTCTGGCTGCTTCTGCAGCTCTGGCTGTATCAGATATTCCCATTAAAGAAATTATCTCTGAAGTACGTGTTGCCCGTATTGACGGCAAGTTTGTAGTGAATCCAAGCCGTTCTGCTGTTGAAAATGCAGATGTGAACCTGATTATCGCTGCCACTGAGAAAAACCTGATGATGGTTGAAGGTGAGAGTAAAGAGTGTAGTGAAGAAGACCTGATCGAAGCATTAGGCATTGCCCACGAGGCGATCCGTGTACAGATCAAAGCACAGGAACAGTTGCGTAACCTGAAAGGTGTTACCGGTAAAAGGGATTATACTAAACCGGAGCAGGATGAAGAACTGAAAGCAAAAGTTGCTGCTTTCGCGACGGATAAAATCAATGAGATCGCTCGCGGTAAGACGGCAAAACATGAAAGAAGCGAAGCTTTCAAAGCCTTAAAAGTGGAACTGGTTGAAAGCCTGGGTGAGGAACCTGAAGAGCTGACCGTCAAACTGGCTAAAAAATATTATGAAGACCTGCAGTGGGAACTGGTGCGTAACATGATGCTGGACGAGCGCATCCGCCTGGATGGCCGTCAGCTGGATCAGGTACGTCCCCTGGCGATGGAAATTGATCCGTTACCAACACCACACGGTTCAGCACTATTCACAAGAGGAGAGACTCAATCTCTTTCTACCGTTACATTAGGCACGCCGCTCGATGAGTTGCTGGTTGAAACAGCTGCTTCCTCTCATTATTCCAAATTCTTTTTACATTATAATTTCCCTCCCTTCTCGACAGGAGAAACCAGGCCTATGCGTGGTCCCGGCAGAAGAGAAATCGGTCATGGTAATCTGGCGATGCGTAGCCTGAAGCAAATGATACCAACAGGAGATTATCCTTACACGATCCGTGTGATCAGTGATATCCTGGAATCTAACGGTTCTTCTTCTATGGCAACTGTTTGCGCGGGTTCACTGGCGCTGATGGATGCAGGTGTACCTGTACCTAAGCACGTGAGTGGTATTGCCATGGGGCTGATCACAAGAGAAGACGGAAAATATGCCATCCTTTCTGATATCCTGGGTGATGAAGATCATCTGGGTGATATGGACTTCAAGGTCACCGGTACAAGAGACGGCATCTGCGGTGTTCAGATGGATATCAAAGTTGACGGTCTTAGCATGGAAGTAATGCGTGAAGCGTTAATGCAGGCAAAAGCCGGTAGATTACATATCCTGGATGCGATGTATGACTGCATCGACAAAGCCCATGATGATGTGAAACCTCATGCACCAAGAATGGTGAAGATCATTATTGATAAAGAATTTATTGGTGCTGTGATCGGACCCGGTGGTAAAGTGATCCAGGAATTGCAGAAGGAAACTGGTACAACGATCAATATCGAAGAAGTAAATGATAAAGGAGAAGTAAGCATTTTCTCCAATGATAAAGACGGTGTGAACAGAGCACTGGAAGTTATCAAAGGCATCATTGCTGTTCCTGAAGTAGGTACTGTGTATGAAGGTACGGTTAAAGGGGTAAAAGAATTCGGTGCGTTCGTTGAATTCTTACCTAAGAAAGAAGGCTTGCTGCATATCAGTGAAATCAGCTGGAAACGACTGGAAACCATGGATGGAGTCTTTAATGACGGTGATAAAGTCCAGGTAAAACTGATTGCAGTTGATCCTAAAACCGGTAAATATAAATTAAGTCACAAGGCGCTTGAGCCTAGGCCTGAAGGTATGCCAGAACGTCCAGAGCGTTCTGATCGCCCTGAAAGAAGGGATCGTCCTGAAAGAAGAGATGGACAACACCGTGGTAATGGTGACAGAAATCATAGAAACGGATAGGATTTAGCTGTCCGCTAAAAGGCCATGTTGTTTGCTGGATGCAAATGATATGGCCTTTTTTAATAGATTAATTTCTTCGGGAAATAATTTGGCGGTAAAGAAAATGCCGATTATATTTGCACTCCCAAAAGGGGCTATTGCCCGATAGTATAATGGTAGTACGACGGTTTTTGGTGCCGTTTGTCTAGGTTCGAATCCTGGTCGGGCAACAAAAAAAGAGGCGAAAGCCTCTTTTTTTGTGTCTTTCATATTTGCCGGCCAGAGACCGATTTTGGATAAAAAGGGGATATTTATTTATCGGATAATGTCGGTGTCTACCGGTGTGTATCCCAGATGCCTGCTTAAGGATAAAATCTGGCCTTTATGATGAAATTCATGTGTCGTCACATGTGTGAATAGTTCAAATGGCGATAAATGTTTTATAGTTCCTCTCACATTAAGGTCCAGTATTTCAAATGCGGCGGGTCCATATTTATCTATAAAATAAATCACTTCAGTGTCTATTGAATGGAATAAACTTTCCACTTCTTTTATTGAGGTAATAGCCGAATACTCGGTAAAATTTATTTCCCTGTGAAGCGCGCGCTGTATAATCCAGGACTGATTGTATAATCCGGAGTATGTCCCTCCAAAAGCCGGGTAAAATTAGGGGTCAATTAGCCTCTTTTTTCCTGCCAATCCGGCGCATATTCCCCCAAAATTGATCGCAAATGGCAAGAATTTGATG